>Ga0116180_1003499_pt1 | contig 11800 bp, 12 predicted proteins | sample AD_UKC073_MetaG_FD_89804 | JGI IMG/M metagenome (GOLD analysis project Ga0116180, IMG submission 89804) | Active sludge microbial communities of municipal wastewater-treating anaerobic digesters from USA - AD_UKC073_MetaG | ecosystem: Engineered > Bioreactor > Anaerobic > Digestate | place: USA... | reverse complement strand
TATTATTTGGTTACCTTCAACATCCTCTACGTTCAATGCTGTAACTTCTCCCACCCTTAAACCCGAAGTGACCATTAAGTGAACTAATAACTTGTCTCTTACATTGTCTATAATGTTGAGTAGCTTATCAACTTCTTCTTCTGTTAAATATTTTGTCTCCGGTTCTACTGTTTTTGGTCTTTCTACCATAGATACAGGATTATAGGATAGATTGTTTCTTTGAACATGAAATTCGTAAAATGACCGTAAACTGGAATATTTCCTCGCCAAAGTATTATCGGACATGCCTTGACGTTTTAATTTGAGCAAGAATTTTTCTATATCCTCTGGTTTAACTTCTTTCCAGTCTTTTTTAATAAAATTTTTAAACTGTTTTAAGTCAATTTCATAATTTTTTCTGGTGTGTTTACTTTTGGTTAACTCCAAATGATTGAGAAATGTGTTTAACACTCTAACCACCTCCTGTCTTTATTATACCAAGTTGCTTGCATATATGCAAGGGGGATTTGTATGGAATTAGAAAAAATGTTGACAGAATTTCTAGAGACAAGTGGATATAGTGTAAACGACAGAAAAGATAGGGGTAGGGATGACTTTCGCTTTTTTGCCCATACCTATTTCCCTCACTATTTTTATCGAGAAGGTTGTTTTTTTCATGATGAAATAATGGCAGATTTACAGGAGATGGTGGTTCAGGGTGGAGGACAGAGAAAAGTTAGAGCAGCCCCTCGTGGTCATGCTAAGTCCACTATTGTATCTAAAATTTTCCCCATCTGGTGTATTGTCTATCAAAAGAAGAATTACATTGTAATTATATCTAAAACAAGTACGGTAGCAGAGGATTTTCTGGCTGATATAAAAGATGAATTGGTTAACAACCCTATGATAAAAGAGGATTTTGGTAACCTTGTGGGGGAGACATGGAGAACAGATAAGATAGTCACTTCTACCGGCATATGTGTAACTGCTTTGGGTGCTAGAAAACAGGTTCGTGGACTTATTCATAGACAGTATAGACCAGATTTATTCCTTGTAGACGACCTAGAGGATGATGAATTAATCAGGATAGAAGAACAGAGGGAGAAGCTAAAGAACTGGTTTTTTAAGGCGGTTATGAAGGCAGGGGATAAACATACTGATTTCTTTGTGGTCGGTACTATATTACATTATGATTCGCTATTAGCGGATTTAATTGAGAAAACCCCCGGCTTTGAAGCTAAGAAATACAGGGCAGTAATAAAGTGGTCGGAAAGTCCGAAATGGGACGATTGGGAGCGGATTATTACCGACCTCAATATTAAAAAGGAGGAAAGAGAAGAACAGGCGTATAAATTTTTCCTAGAGAACAAGGAAGAAATGTTAGAGGATACAGAGGTATTGTGGCCGGAAAAGCACTCTTACTATGACCTGATGGTCATGATGGTGTCTGAAGGCCGCTCCTCCTTTGCCAGTGAAATGCAGAACGACCCTGTCAACCCCGAAGATAATCCTTTTAATAAGGTATTTACCTATAAAGACGAAGAAGTGGCAGATGCAAAGGCGAATTGGATATGGTATGGTGCCTTAGACCCTGCAATGGGTAAAAGCAGGACTGCCGACTTTGCAGTAATTATTACCGTAGGTTTAGACAGTAGAACAGGACAGATGTATGTAGAGGACTGTTGGGCGAAGAAATGCCCAATAGAACAAACTGTAGATCAGGTTATAGAGAGGGGTAAGATATATCCTTATTATCGCTTTGGTGTAGAGACTAACGCCGCTCAAATAGTATTCAAGCGGAGAATAGAGGAAAAGAGTGCAGAGGCCAGAGTATATATACCTACAGTAGAAAACTATGCCGCCGGGGATAAGGATGCCAGAATAAGGAGTTTACAGCCTTATATCGAGAATGGCTATATCAAAATAAATGAAAAACTAACTTATTTAATCCAGTTGCTAAAGAATTACCCCCATGTTTCTAAAGTTGACCCTCTTGATTGTTTGCAACAATGTGTGAGTATGATTACCGACAAGCCCACCGTTTATGTGGGAGGTGTTCCTATGTATGATATTTCATTCTTTGGGCAGCTGGAGAGTGTTAATTATGGATAAATGGTTGAACATATGGTGGTTGTTTGAAAACTGCCGTAGCGGGGCGGCTGTAATATGAGCGAAAGAGGAGGTGATAATTTGAGTTTAATTGACAGGATATTTGCACGCAAACCACCAGAACCCAAGGTGAAACCCGTATTTGTTGATGGCATACCTATAAATCTAATAAATCAACCTATTGGCACACAAATTGATGCTGAACAGTTACGGCGGTTCTCCAAACACCCTATCCCCCGAAAAGCAATAAATATTATTAAAAATGGGTTGAAAAGGTATTATTTCAAGGTGGAAGGTCAAGATGCAGACTTGGCAAGAGAAATATTGAGAAAACCAGATCCCACACTTCTTGGGTGGTCAGTATTTCAAGAAAAACTAATAGAAGATATGCTGGTTGTGTCGGCAGGAGCATATGAAAGGCGGTATTATACCGAAAACGGCAGAAAGAAAGTATTGTTTTATATCAGAGACGCCTCTACTGTGGAGGTTTACCCTGATTGGTTGCCGGGGACTAATAAACCTAGATATGCCATTAGAGGAATGGATGGGAAACTAGTTAATTTCACCGATGATGAATTGGCTTACATCCCCCTAAACAACGTAAGCTACAGCAATTTCGGCATGTCGCCGATGGAATTTTGCTATAACCATATCCGCTATCTATGGAAATCAGAGATAAATGCCAATATTTCTGCCGATCCCACTACCCCGAAAAAAGCGATTATGACAGGTGGCAATGCGGATGCCGATACCATTGCCAAGGGGATTATACAAAAGAAGGGGACAGGGGAAGTTCCTGTTATTTCCGGTGTGGATAGCGCAACAACAGTAGATTTAGGGGGAACGGAGGACAAGCATCTCTTCCTCCAATGGCAGGAGCGGTTGACGGCAATAGTTGCCAATGCCTTTGGTTTACCCAAAACAGCCTTAAACGAAACTCAAGACAGCAACCGTTCTACTGCTGAATTTGACGAAATTCAAATACTAGATACCATTGCTGTTTATGCAAAGTTGATTGAAGAAGTGATGCAGGATGAGATGGACAGACTGGGTTTGAGGGTGACGTTAGAGTATAAGCGACCTTTAACCATAAACGAAAAGAAACTATTAAGCCAAACCCATGTCCGCTACATGATGAACCCCAGCATGACAGTAGATGAGATAAGAAGAGAACTAGATTTGCCCCCGCGGGGCGATGATGAGTATGTAGCAGATAGGAAAATAAGGATAACAGAATATTACAAAAAATTATACAAAGAAGGAGGTGAGGGGCAATAGACCAGATACAGTTAAAGCTGGAGAGTTTGGAGTTTGGGCGGAAAAAGGATAATAGGACACCTTTTAGTGGTGTGGTAACCAAAGTAGATATTCCCTCTGACGGTATACCGGAAGGAGCTTGGAATAGGGTAGTATTCCCAGCTGAGGAGATGGAGAAAGCACTACCTTTGCTAATTGGTATGCCCGTCAATGCTGAATTTAATTCGGAAGGGCACAGCCCCACCGGGTCTTCTTACTTATCCTCCCACGATACTACAAACATCATCGGCGTCTTTACCGAAGCATGGATAAGTGGGACAGATGTTGGGGTAAAGGGGCATTTGTTTAGCGAAACATACCCCCAAGAAGTAAAAATCATAAAAGCCCTCGCAAGGCAGGGCGAATTGGGTATGAGCATAGAGGTTGAAGTTGACGAATTGAAGGAGGTGGAATATCAAGGAAAGACAGTATTAGAGGCTTACGGTTTAACTCCATTGGGTGCAACTATTTTGTTTAAGGACAAGGCGGCATTTGCAAAGACCAAATTTGCCGCTGCCAAGAAAGGAGCTGAAGAAATGGAGAAAAAGTTAGAAGAGATTATAGTTTCTCTCAATGAAATCAAAAAGAAAGTGGAGGCTCTGGAGGCGGAAGCAGTAAAGAAGGAAGATATTAAAGACTTCATTACTGCGGAAGCCCTTGAAGGGTTTGCCAAGGTAGAGGATTTTAAGGATTTTGTAAAAGCTGAAGAAGTTGTAAAACCAGAGGACATCGAGTGTTTCGTAAAGGCTGAAGAACTTGAAGCGAAGCTGGCGGAACTACAGAAACTACCAAAGGTTGAACCGCAAATGAAATTTGCGCAGGAAGTTGACTCTGATGAGGATATTGTGGTAAGGCTACAAAAGAAAATGTTCGCCAATACCCTCTAGGGAGTTATTTAATTTAAGGAGGAATGATAATGAGAATTTCTGCTAGTTATGTAGGGCAGGATGATTTGAATGTTTTGTTTCAGGCGTCCTCTGATGCTATTGATTATCAAGGCCCTGGTGCTTTGCTGACACCAAAGTACCAACAAGAAATCCTTGATCTTACCCGTAAACGGGGGGTCTTGGGGAATAGGATTAACTATATCCCTGCTACTGGTCAACCTTCCCGTTATGTGGAGCTACAGCCTGTAACTGGTGGGCAGTATGCTGATCCCCGCAATATGACTGGGGTAACACCTACTAATCCACAGTACACAGAACATGCACTGTGGATTAGGGCTATTACTGGGCGTATTAATTACAGTCTCTTTGATATACAAGCAAACAAGCAGTTTGGTAACTGGAAAAATTTACAGGCAAGGCACCTGATGGAAATGATGGAAGCAGTGCTAAAGACCGAAGATAAGGCATTGTGGATCGGCAAAAACAATGTATCTGGTAGTAGTACCTACGAAAACCCCTATGTTATTGACGGTATTATTACCCAACTTACCGCCGCTGATGCTGTTGATAATGTGGATCAGGAAACCCTTATCCATAGGGCGATTAAGACTACAGTGGCGGAAATCATGGCACAGGAGAACTATGATGTTGTGCCTACCGCCGTCTATATGAACCCCCTTGTTCTGGACATGCTTGAGAATGAACAGGAAGATGCAGGCAACTTCCGCCGTATCCTCTCCGAAACGGAAACGGAAGTTGTGCCTGGGGTAAAGGTACGCTCCATCCAGACTGCCGCAGGTTCCCTGCCCGTTATCACTGATCCTCTCCTTGAGGCAAAAGACGGTGCTAACAACACCAAGGACTACCCGGTAGTTATTTTAACTGAACCCCTGGTTGAATATCACTGGGTAGGTTCTCCCAACTTACAACTGTTCCTACTGGGGCGTGAGGAAGGTTTGGCTTCTAACTATCAGGCTTGCAAGTTCGGTGCTCCCATCGTCAAGGGTGCTGCTGTGGCACACAAACTCCTGTGGGTGAATAGAAATGGCACACAGACTCCTGTGAGTGAATAGAAATGCCTAGCAAGAAGGGAGGGCGTAAACCCTCCCTTGTCCTTGTTAAAGCCAAACCGGGGATAAATGCTGTATTTGTCAACAACAAGAGAATAGTTTTTAAAGATGGTACTGCTATGGTTACTAAAACCATAGCAGAGAAATTGGAAAAAGGGGGCTATATATACCAAAGAAAGAGTTCTACTGAACAGAACGTGTCCCAGCCTCAAAAATGAGGTGATTTTATGTACCTGACGGTTGCGGAACTGGAGCAGTATTGCATTAAACAAATACCGGAAGAGAAGAAAAATGTGCTAATCAAACATGCCAGCACACTTATTGATGGGTATTGTCAAAGAAAACTTATTGTGGAGGAGTATTCGGAAAGATTATCTTTAAACAGTAACGGTTATGCTCATTTAACTTACTACCCTGTTGTAGAAGTAAATTCTCTCAAAGGCAAGCCTAGTCCTACAGCAGTATCTTTCGGTGTTCCTGTGGGATTTTGGGGGCCGGTACAGTGGGAGGATATTACTTCTTTTTATGATTTAGATAAAAAAACAGGGACAATATGGGTGCCCGCCGTTACTGTACCCTATACAGAAATAGAAATTGAATACACTTCCGGTTATGAAACAATACCCGAAGATATAAAACAGGTGTGTGGTATGTTGGTGGGGGGCTTATGGCAGAGGCAGGACTACACCACCACCATCTATATAGCCGATCCGATGGCTTCTAGGCGGTTGGAGAAATCAGGCTATATAACTGATGAAATGAAGCTGATACTGGACAAGTATAGGGTGAGGGGGGTCAGGTGATGAACCTTGACACTCTACTAGTGTATGGAAAAAACTTTATGGTAAATGGAGTAGAGGAAACGAAGGGTTTTATTAAAAAATCTGGCTCCCTTACTTCTTCTCTTTATTCGGAAACATTATTTAAGGGTTTTTTTGAAACTAAAGTAAAAAATGGTGACATTGTTAGCGATGAAACAGGTTCCTTTTTGGTAAGAGGGGCGCATGGCTACGATTGGATACAATGCATCCTGCTGAAAACAAATACCGTTCTTAATGTTAAGAGAAGCGAAGAAATAGAAGATGAATATGGCAATATCAAAAGGGAATGGGTTACAAAGGCGAGCAATGTGCCCGCCATGCAACAGAAGGTGACTACCAAATTAAGGGAAGAAAATCCCGGGATACTGGACAATGTAACACACTTATTCCACTTTCAATTATGCGATGTGCAGAAAGGTGACCGCCTGTATATTGGTGAGATTTATTTTAATGTGGAGTTTGTTGATGAAGTAACTAACCCTGGACTGGTGATTGTGCAGGTGAGCAGTATATGAGATTTGATACGGAAGGTTTTATAAGGGATATTACTTTAGCATTTAAAGCAGAAGTGCGAGAAGTGCTTGTTAGACTGTATACTGAGATAGTAAAGAATTCACCTACTTCTGAAATTGCTTCCAGCGTAATAATGGAGGTAGAGGATTTGGGCAAGGAGATAATTGCCAGAGCATTCCCCAACCACTGGACAGCTATAATGCATGAATGGGGGTCTGGTAGTTTACTCGATCCCAACAACCCTGACTTGGCGGAGTATAAAGCATCGGAATACTGGAACCCTGCACGTCCAGACCACTATATCAGGGGGCGCCCGAAAGGATATTATAAAGGGATAGACGATCAAATACACTATTCCGGTGGTGCACAAGAGGGGAAGGTGTTAGAGGGTACGTATTACCGCCCAATCCCCCCCAAACATTTTGTGAAAAGAGCAGTAGAAACCATAGAACCAATTTTTTACCAACGGTTGGAGGAGGTGTTGGCTAAATTCCCTATTGAAAGGTATGTGGTAGTATGAATATAGAGGCACAAATGAATTTACTCTACAAGTATTTTGCCAATGACCCTGCCATATTAGAGCACTTAGAACTACCAGAAGGTGCATCTCCTTCTACAAGAATATTCAAAAGCAGGCAACCTGTAGGTGATGCAAAGGACAGAATAGCCCTTTGCTTTTACCAGGCGGGGATAGTGCCTACAAACAACTACCTAGTATTAAGGCATATGTTGAGGGTGGATTTTCATGTTCCTATGGACAAGCAGAGGGCGACCAATAATGCGTATAGGTTGGCAGTAGCAACCTACAAACTTTTGCACAATAAAACACTGTATGATGAAAAATTAGGGTTAGCAATAGTACCACAATATGAACAATCCCTCGGTGAACTAGCAACTGCCGAGGGATTTTTTAGCTATGGCATGTTGTTTCACTATGATCTAAAGGAGGAATGGTAAAATGGCGAAGAAAAATATACCCCTAAAGGGTGTAGGTTATATCTACATGGAAAGCTTGGAAAAAGATACTGAAACAGGCAAATATCCAGAGATGCTTCGTATTGGCCGTTTACAAACATTGAACTTTGCTATAGAAACTACAAGTGAAGATATTTTTGGTGGAGACGCTTTATTCCCATTTGATGAGGTAATTACAGGGAAAAACGCTACCATAACAGCCACTACTGCTGAATTCGATCTGAAACTTTTGGATATTACACAGGGTAGTAAGACAAAAACAAATACACCAGCTAGAATTTATGTATTTGACGAAGGTTGCTTTATAGATAATGAGGAGCCATCATATACGGTAGAATACGGTGATAAATTAGTAGAAAATACAATTAGTATTAGGTTTAAGGATGGTACTTATTTAACAGAAGTAGAGGAAACACCTAGTGCTGGTGAGTATAAAGTAGGTGCTGGTGGAGTAATCACATTTTCTGCTGCCGATAAAGGCAAAGAAGTATTGATTGACTATCAATATACTGTTAGCGATGCAGATGTAAACCATGTATTGACCACCTCTCTACCTAGACCGGTAAGGATTATTCATGTGGCAAGGTTCCAAATGGCAGATGGTACAGAAGGTGGTATTCAAACGGAAATTTACAAGGCAAAAGCACAAGGTACATTCAATATTGACTTTGCCAGGGCAACAGCTTCTACCCACAACCTGGAATTGAAGTTACTAGACCCCGGACGTGCAGACAAGAGAATGATTAGTTTTACTAGGTTTTAATAAGGGGGCGGTTAAGCCCCCTTTTATATTTAGGAGGTTGGCTTATGAAAAAAATATTAGCATTGGGAGAAAAAATAATCCTTCGTGATGGTAAAGAATATACCATACTGCCCTTTACCCTGGAAGATATGGAATGGGCGATGGACAAATTTAGTAAAATAAACGTAGAACCAATAATGATAAACTTCTATGAAGAAGAAACAAGGACTATTCTCTATGAAATATTAACCAAAATACTGAATTATGCCCATCCTGATTTAAATGAGGAAGATGTTAAAAAACTGATAGATTTAAAAATTGCGAAGGAAATTCTTAAAATAGCAATAGACATAAGTGGGTACAAAATGGGAGGCAAGGAAGAAGAAAAAAAGTAGTTGACTGGCAAAAAGTAATAGTCCCCCTAGTAATACACACCTCCCTTACTTTTGATGAAATAAAAAAGTTAACTTTACCACAACTTAATGCGATATGGGAAGAATTAGATGAAGAAATAAAGAGACAATATAAGTTAGCAGGGTTTGAAGTACAAGTAGATACAAAAGTAACTACTGAACAGGACATAAATGAATTGATGCAATTTTTCGGTTATTAAGACTTGCATAATGGCATAATATTGTGGTAAATTATATGTGGAGGTGTGTATAATGCATAAACCTACTGCATTGGAATGGTTTTTCTGTATCCTTACAATTATTTTTGGTGGTATTACAATTTTATTGTTGGCTTGGTATAGAAACGGTGAACTGGGTGGTGTATTTTTTCAACTAACTTTTTACAGCCTTCTTCTTACTTTCCTTGCAGGCGTTGCAAACAGGAAAGGTGGTGATACGTATAGTCAAGAAAGTAATGGGCGAACTGACGTTCGACCTGAAACAACTGCAGAAAGACGCCAAAACGATTGAATCCATTACCAAAGAGATTAGCGGTTATGCACGAAAGGCAAGCACTTCTTTTAAGGAGTTAGGTAGAGTTATTGACAGTTCTCTTGGCCGTAGTATAGATAAATACAAAACTCATTACAAAACCCTGGAACAAATTACACAGCAAGGCTCGATGGGCAGAGTACGGATAATTAGAGAAGTAAATAAGCAGGAGTTGCAGGAATTACAGATACATGCTAAAAAACTGGAAGATGAACTGCGAAAAATTCAAGGTAAACAGGAACCAAGAAAGAAGTATGGAAACTTAATAGAGGCTTTAGGTTATCGTACCGACTGGTTTGTGTCCGGTACGATTTTTTATGGTTCAATCCGTTCTGCTAATAAACTAGTAGATGTAATAAAACAAACCGAATACGGCATGATTGAACTGCAAAAAGTTATGCAGGGCCAGGCTACTGATTTTAATAAATTGCAAAAAGATTTGTTGAATTTGGGACAAGCCTATGGTTTTCTTAATAAAGAAGTGCTAGATGTGGCTACTATTTGGGCACAAGCAGGTATGCGACAGGGAGAAATTGAAGAATTAACACGTGTAACCCTGCTCAATATGAACGTGGGCATGATGGACGCAGAGGAATCGGCCCGATACCTGCTTGCTACATTAAAACAATTCAATATGGAAACAAGAGACGCAATAAAAATAGTTGACATGGTCAACGAAGTATCTAACAACTATGCCGTAACTAACAGGGACTTATTGGAAGCATTGGCAGTAACAGGTAGTACGGCAAAGAACGCAGGTCTGAGTATAGAAGAATTAATTGGGCATATTACTGCACTGTCCGAATCTACCGCAAAAAGTGGTGCTGAAATTGGTAACGCCCTCAAAACTATCTACTCCTATATCTACAGACCGGCCACAATAAACGTTTTTGAAAAGCTGGGCATACAGGTAAGGGATGGCGCCGATGGGTTTAGAGACTTAAACGCCATCTTGAAAGACGTACAAAAAGTATGGCGGGAAATGACTGAACAACAGCAGACGGAGTTAGTTGTTTCCTTGGAAGAGACAGAAGAGGCATGGAAGTCTCTTAGTCAAGCGGAACAATATGAACTTTCCATGTCTGCCGCTGGTGTACGAAGAAGGAACTTCTTCATTTCCCTTATTGAAAGTATGTCTACAGCATTGGAAGCAACGTCCACGGCGCATAATTCTGTCGGTTCTGCCATGCGAGAAAATGAAAAGTTCATGGAATCGTATCAAAAGAAAATTGACCAACTGCTTGCCAGCTTGCAAGAATTGGCAGTACTGATGGGCGAAACCGGTCTACTGGAGATACTAAAAGAAAATGTAGACACTATGAAATTGCTGGTAGACTGGTATATCCAACTACCCGATGCAGTAACAGGAGTAACAAACAAAGTTGTATTGTTGTCCGGTGCTTTTTTGATACTCAACGCTGCCTGCCGAGTTTTTCTGGGGCAGGGGTTGATTGGCGCATTAATTGCAAGAACTACTGCCCTGGCAAGCGCAGCGGCGGGGGCACAGGTAGCGACACACACATTGGGACAATCGTTACTATTTCTTGCACAAGCACCGTTGGCGGTAATAGGGCCAACGGGGCTTGCTATAGCTGGTCTTGGTGGATTAGTTGCTGTAGCTGTACAAGCAATAGAAGCACATACTAAACAACGAGAAGAAATGGCTAAATATGTCGAAGAAGTAGATAGCGTATATCAGGAGCATAAGGAATATCAACAACAACTTAATGACCTACAAAAAGAATATGATAAACTTACAGAGCAATTAAAAGTTTTGAATGAAGGTACAAGTGAATATGCTACTGTATTAGAAAAAATTAAGACCATTTCTTCAGAAATGGCAGATGTCAGAAATACCGAATATGACATAAATAATAAAATAGCAGCTATAATGCCGAGCGTAGTATTAGAATATGATAAACTAGGTAATGCTGTTAGAATAGCATGGAATGAAGTAGCTACGTTGATTGAAAAACATAGAGAACTTGCGTCTTTAGTTGGGGATTTAGGTTGGGAAAGAACACGTACTGAACAGGCTAGATTATATGAAAGCATGGTAAAATACCCAGAAGTATATAAAAGACTATATAGAAAAGAATACCAAGAGATGCTTCAGGAACAGCGTGGTGGTGCCCACTATGTCCCAGAAATACTTCGTAGAGGGATAGAAGTGGCTCCCGGTGTTTTCCAGAGATTAACGGAAGAAGAATATGTTAATTGGAGATATTTAACAGAAAGGCAAAAACTACTCGCTCGTACTGCTACTGGAGATAAAGATAAAGTTAAAGTTAAAGATGGAGGTAAACCACCTTCTGGTGGCGGTGGTACAGCGCCCTCTAGTGGCGGTGGTACAGCACCAACCGTTGTTCAACTCTTGCGCAATGAACTTCAAGAATTACAATTCTATCTTGAAGCAACAAAACTCCCTGCTACAGTATTAGGTAGGGATTTAGACGTTTTAGGG
>Ga0116180_1003498_pt1 | contig 11803 bp, 11 predicted proteins | sample AD_UKC073_MetaG_FD_89804 | JGI IMG/M metagenome (GOLD analysis project Ga0116180, IMG submission 89804) | Active sludge microbial communities of municipal wastewater-treating anaerobic digesters from USA - AD_UKC073_MetaG | ecosystem: Engineered > Bioreactor > Anaerobic > Digestate | place: USA... | reverse complement strand
TGGCGGCCGGCTTCCCGGTGGTGCCGAGCAACGACGAGGACGGCGTCGGACGCACGATGCTGCAGCTGCTCGGTGAGCGCGATTCCGTGCCCCCCGACAGGCCGGACTGGTAGCGTCTGCCCAACCAGCGCACGCGTCTTTCGGAGGTAGCCATGGCAGTCATCACCATCTCCCGTCAGCTCGGCAGTCGAGGGGCTTCGCTCGCCCGCGACCTCGCCAAGGAACTCGGCTACGAGTTCGTCGACAAGTCAGTGATCAACAAGGTGATCCGGCAGTACGGGCTGCACCAGTTGAACGACATCTACGACCACAAGCCCAAGGTGTGGGAGCTGTTCAACGACAACAGCGTGCTGACGATCCAGATGATGAACCAGACCATCGCGGCGTTCGCCGCGCGCGGCAACGTGGTGATCCTTGGCCGCGGCGGTTTCAAGGTGCTCGAAGGCATGGGCGACGTGTTGAACGTGTTCGTCAAGGCGCCGCAGGACATCCGGGTGGCCCGGATCGCCAAGCGGGAAAACTTGTCCGAGGATGCTGCCACCGATCGGATCAAGGCCGACGACGAGCTGCGCGCCCGCTTCACCCGGCTGTTCTATTCAGCCAACTGGGCCGACGAGTCCCTGTTCGATCTGGTCGTGGACACCGGTGTCGACTCCGACGAGGCCGCGCTGGCCCGCATCGTGGCAGCGGTGAACGCACTGCAGGTTCCGGGCGAGGTCGATCGGGCCGCGGCCAACATCGACGTCGATCCGGTCCTCAACCGCACCATCGACGGCGTGCTCGGACGCCGCACAGCCAAGCTGGGCTAACCGACCACGTCGCTGAACGCCGTCCGCGGCACGAACAGAAGGGCGAGCGCGGCCACCAGGGCGGTGGCCCCGCAGATCACCCAGACGGTCACATAGCCGCTGAAGGAGCCGGCGGTGCCCTGCAAAGCGCCGACCGCGTGGGTCGCAAGGGCGACGCCGAACACCGCGGACGCCACCGAGCCGCCCACCGTCTTCACCGAATTGGTGAGTCCGGTGGCGACGCCGGTCTGGCCGTGCGGAGCGGCCGCAGCCGCTGCGGCCGGCAGCGCCGCGACCAGTGCGCCCGACCCGATGCCGGCGATGATCATGTTGGTCAGCGTCTCGGCGAAGCTGGTGTGGAAGGGCAGGAAGAGCAGGTAGCCCAGACCGACCAGCAGGCTCGCTCCGATCAGGGCCCAGCGCGGGCTGAGCCAACGGGTCACCAACGGCAGCAACAGTGCACCGGCCGTGAGGGCGAGCACGTAGGCCCCGATCAGAACCGACGTGAGTCCGCTGCTGGCGCCCAGCCCGTAGCCGTAGACGGACGGGTCGGTGCGGGCGAACGTGGACAGCGGCGCTTGGGCACCGAGCACGCTCACGCCGAACAACCCGGCGGTGAGGAACACCGGCCACAGCGATGGGTTCACGAACATCCGCACGTCCACCAAGGGGTCCTTCTGGCGTAGTTCCCAGCGAACGAACGGGACGAACAACGCCAATCCCACCAGGATCGCGAGCCAGGCGACCGGGCTGCCCGGTCCGTTCACGCGCAGTAGGAAGAGCCCGCCGGTAAGGCCGAGCAGCGCGATGGCGACCAGCACCATGCCGGTGGTGTCGAACTCGCCGCCGTGCAGCTCCGGGGACTCCTTCACCCCGAGAAGGATGACGAAGAAGCACGCGGCCACGGCAACCGCCGGGATCCACAACACGACCGCGAGTGGCAGCACATCCACCAACTGTCCGGCCGAAAGCGCGCCGGCGATCACCCCCACTTCCAGTGCGGCGACCAGCCAGCCAGCGGCCCGTCGGGTGAGGGCGGCTGGGTGACCGGTGCTGCGGGCGCGGGCGTAGATCAGCGCGGTCTCCAGCGGCAACCAGACGATGTAGAAGGCCTGCAGCGACCAGGCGAGCAGGAACATCCAGAAGTTGTTGGTCAGCGGCAGGCCGGCGCTCGCGACCGCGGTGAGTGCGGTCGAGATCAGCAGCATCCTGCGGTGGCCGATCATGTCGCCGAGCTTGGCGAAGGCCGGAATGATGATCGCAGCAGCCATCATCTGGCCGCCTTCGAGCCAGTTCACGTCCGCGTCCGGCACGTTCAGATGCCTGGCGATGTCGGTGAGCAGCGGGGTGTAGAAGCCCTGCAGGATGCCGCTGGTGAACTCGACGTACACCAGGAACCCGACGACGGCCGCGAGCGCGCCGAACCGGATCTGGCGGGGATCCTGAACGGCGCTATAGCTCATCACGACTCCCCTCCGGGCAGGTTGAGCAGCAGCGCGCGATAGAACTGCTCGCCGCGGACCAGACTGTCGATGTCGACGGATTCGTCAATGCCGTGGATCGCGGCCCGCTGCGCCGCCGACATCCGCAGCGGCGCGAAGCGATAGACCGCCGAAGTGAAGCGGTGCCAGTGCCGGGCATCGGTAGCGGCCATGGTGAGGTAACCGAGCGTCGGCGTGCCGGGATAGCTGGCCTCGACGGCTTGCGCGATCAGCGCGAACTGGGCGTTGTCGGACGGCGACTCGGGAGTCGGCTCGTCTCCTTCCAGCACGCGGACGGCGACCAACGGATCGTTGATCACCCGGCGCAGGCGGGCGATCACGCCGGTGGTGGTCTCACCGACGTTGACCCGGATGTTAAGCGTCGCCGAAGCCGCGGACGGCAGCACATTGGGGCTGCTGCCACCGCTCAGCATCGTCGGCGCCAGGCTCGTTCGGACGAGCGCAGCCCCGTCCGCACCACCACCGGCCAGCAGGGCTCGGGCGGCCGGCCCCGGGTTCCTGGCGGCGAGCCGCCAGAGCCGGGCGTACTTCGGCTGGGCGTGCGCGGCAAGCTTGCCGAGCAGGTCGATCACGGTTCGGGGCATCCGGACATCGAACGGGTTGCGGTTGAGCTTGGCGACCACTCGGGCGATGCGTCCGACCGCTGTGATCCCGGTGGTGGCGGAGGCGTGTCCACCCTGCCCCGAAGCGTTCAGTTCAACACTAAGCACGCCCTTCTCGGCCAGTCCGACCATCGCGAAATGGCCGTCCACGCCTGGGAACGGCACCTCGGTGATCGCGCCGCCTTCGTCAAGCACCAGCCATGGCCGCACGCCGCGGTCGCGGTAGGTGGCGGCGATCAGCCTGGCAGTCGCACCCATCACTTCCTCGTCGGGGCCAAGGCACAACAGCACCGGACGCGGCGGCGTCCAACCTTCGGCCACCAGGTTCTCGACCGCTTCCAGCAGCACGCACAAGGCACCCTTGTCGTCGAGGGTGCCGCGTCCCCAGACCTTTCCGTCGGCGACGCGGCCCTCGAAAGGCGGGACGGACCACTCGGCCTCCTGGCCGGTGACCGGTACTACGTCGTAGTGCGCCATCAGCACGACCGGATCCAGGGCTGAGCCTGACGATGCCCATGTGTAAACCAGCCCGAACCCATCGAAGCGCTCGAGCTGCAACCCCGCATGCAACTGGGGGTAGAGCTCAGCGAGCAGGTCGACGAACTCCTCGAAGGGCGCCAAGCCCTGAGTCTCGCGCTCAGCCGAGACCGTTGGCACCCGAATCATCGCCGCGAGTCGATCCGCTATCCCCTGTGACATGCGCGCAGACTATCGCCGCCCACTGACGTCGTCGCTAGCCTCGATCCGTGACCGAAGAGTTGGCGCGAGTCCTGGCCGCGAGCAAGCGGATCGTGTTCTTCGGCGGCGCCGGTGTCTCGACCGAGAGCGGCATCCCCGACTTCCGCTCCGGCGACGGCCTGTACCAGCGCGGTGGCGCTCGCTACGCCCCGGAAGAGATCCTCAGCCACAGCTTCTTCGTCCGCCACCCGGAGGAGTTCTTCGATTATTACCGGACCAACCTGCTGCACCCGAACGCCCGACCGAACCCTGCGCACCTGGCCCTGGCCAGGCTTGAGGCGGCGGGACGGCTGACCGCGGTGATCACCCAGAACATCGACGGCTTGCACCAGGCCGCCGGCTCGAAGCGGGTGTTCGAGCTGCACGGCAGCGTGCATCGGAACCGCTGCCAGCGCTGCGGTCGCGGCTTCGGCCTGGACGCGATCCTGCGCTCATCCGGTCTGCCGCGCTGCGATTGCGGCGGGATCATCAAGCCCGAAGTGGTGCTCTACGAGGAGGCGCTCGACCCGGACGTCCTGGATGCTGCGCTCAGCCACCTGGCGGCTGCCGACACCCTCGTCGTCGGCGGCACCTCCCTGGTGGTGTACCCGGCAGCCGGACTGGTGCGCGAGTTCCGCGGCCGGAACCTGGTGCTGATCAATCGGGAGCCGACCGGGTATGACGATCTCGCCACGCTGGTGGTCCGGGAGCCGATCGGCGCAGCCTTCGGCGCTGCGGTTCCGGGCTGAGGGCTGCCAGAACTGCCACTCGACCCGCCGGTGGGGGTCCGGCAGGATGTGGCCATGGCGGCCGCGGGTACTCAGCACGTGACCGTGGCCGGTCGCACGCTGGCGCTGACCAATCTGGACAAGGTGCTCTATCCAGCCACCGGCACCACCAAGGGTGAAGTGATCGCCTACTACGCCGCGATCGGCGACGTGCTGCTGCCGCACCTGACGATGCGGCCGATCACCCGGAAGCGCTGGCCGGACGGGGTGGGCGACGGCGGTCCGGACGTGAACGTGTTCTTCGCCAAGAACCTGCCCCGCGGTACCCCCGACTGGGTGAAACGGTTCCCGATCGAGCATTCGGACGGGACCAACCTCTATCCGATCGCCGACGATGTAGCCACCCTCGTCTGGCTCGCGCAGTTGGCATCGCTGGAACTGCACGTGCCGCAGTGGCGCTTCGCCGACAAAGGCACCCCGCGGAATCCGGACCGACTGGTGCTCGACCTCGATCCGGGGCCCGGCGTGACGCTCAGCCAGTGCGCGGAGGTGGCCGGCTGGGTGCGGGACGCCCTGCGTGCGGTCGGGCTGGAGCCGTACCCGGTCACTTCGGGCAGCAAGGGCATCCACCTGTACACGCACTTGGACGGGACGCTGACGCCGACCGAGGCGTCCGCGCTGGCCAAGCGCCTGGCCGAGGCCCTCCAGGCCAAGGAACCCGCCCGGGTCACCGCGGTGATGCGTCGCGCCGACCGGGACGGCAAGGTCTTCCTCGACTGGAGCCAGAACAACGGCAACAAGACCACGATCACTCCGTATTCGTTGCGCGGACGCGCCCATCCCACGGTGGCCGCCCCCAGGACCTGGGACGAGCTGTCCCGTCCCGGGTTGGTACAACTGGACTTCCACGAGGTGCTCGATCGCGTGGCCGAGCTGGGCGATCTGCTCGCACCGCTGGCCGGCGAACCGGAGTCTCGACCGGCTCGACCAGCCGGGGTCAGCCCGGCCCGACCGATGCTCGCCAAGCTCGCCACCACGGCCGAAGTCGGTTCCGGCGACGCCTGGGCGTTCGAGATGAAGTGGGACGGCGTCCGCGTCCTGATCGAGATCGAAGGCGAACAGATCCGGTTGGTGAGCCGAAGCGGACGCGACGAGACGCTGCGCTATCCCGATCTGATGGCCGACCTGCGCGCCATCGGCGCTGGTGAGGCCATCCTTGACGGCGAAATCGTCGTCGTCGACGCCGGTGGAGCGCCACGATTCGAACTGCTCCAGCCGCGGATCAACCTCACCAAACCGGCCGACATCGCGGCGGCGGCCCAGCGGGCACCTGTGCAGTTGATGCTGTTCGACGTACTGAGCTTGAACGGTGTGGACTTGACCGAACTTGCCTACGAGGAGCGCCGCAAGCGGCTTGAAGAGCTGCCGGCCCAGGGTCGCGTTCAGGTACCACCAGGGTTCGAGGGCGATCTGGCCGCGGCCCTGGACACCAGCCTGGCGCTCGGGCTGGAGGGCGTGGTGGCCAAGCGCCGCGGCTCGGCGTACGCCGCAGGTTCGCGCTCGCGCAACTGGTTGAAGATCAAGCACCGGCGAACCCAGTCGGTGGTGATCGGCGGTTGGCGTCCCGGGTCCGGCAACCGTGAAGGCACCATCGGCTCGCTGCTGGTCGGCGTCCCGAGCGTGCAGGGCCTGCGGTACTCGGGACGCGTGGGCTCCGGTTTCAGCGACGCCGGCCTGGCCGAGGCGCAACGGTTGCTGCGCGAACTGTCGCGAGCAGAGCCCAGCCTGGTCGATGTGCCCAAAGAAGACGCCAAGGACGCCGCCTGGGTGGAACCGCTGCTGGTGGGCGAAGTGGCCTACACCGAACGCACCTCAATGGGACGGCTGCGGCACCCGGTCTGGCTGGGTTGGCGAACCGATCTGACCCCGGCTGACGTACATCCGGAGTGAGGGTGGAGAATGGCAGCAGGGGGCGCGATGGACGTGGTGGCGGCAGTTTTCACCGACGGTGATCTGGTTCTGGCCGGTCGGCGGAAGCCTTACCTGGCCGCCGGCGGGCGCTGGGAGTTCCCCGGTGGGAAGACCGTCGCGGGCGAAGCCCCCCAGGCCGCACTTGAGCGGGAGATCAGGGAGGAACTCAGCGTCGAGATCGAGGTGGGCGACCTCGCCGATCTGAGCGCCACGATGGTGAACGGCACTCTCATCCGGCTGGCGTGCTACTTCGTCCGCCCCTTGGCTGAGGTGCCCGCGACCAGCACCGATCATGACGTGGTGTCCTGGTTCCGACGCGAGCGGTTGATGTGGCTGGACTGGGCGGAGCCTGATCTGCCGTGCGTGCGGCGGCTGGCGTTCGCTGCGTCCTGAGCGACTCCTCGGATCAAGCAGAATGGGCGGCATGGCACTCTTCGCGCGCACCCGATTGGACCCCGAGCTGAAGGAAGCCGCCGGACGACGTCGCGCGCTGGCGTCCGGGACAAGCCCAGAAGGCCAGGTCGCCGGGTTGGTGGACGCGTTGCTGTTCCGGCAGGACGGTGCCTGGCAGGAGCAGCCGTGGCACCGGATCGAGCGCGGCAGCTGGGACGCCGAGACCCACTCGCTCAACTGGCTGGACGTGGAGGGGCGCTCCTGGCGCCTGGCGTTGTCCGAGCCGGGGCAGCTGCCGGACTTCTTCAACGAGCGCGTCACCGCGAGCATCGCCTGCGTCCGTACGGCGGATCTGGGACGGGGCCGGACGGCGCTGATCACCGCCCGCCGCGACCTGGGTGACGGCTCGCGTCCGCTGGTCTGGCGAGTGAGCCCCGGCAAGGGAGTTCGGGCCGATGAACTGGCACAAGACCCACTCGTGGCGATCGCGCTGGAGCAGTTGCGCGCCGAGTTCGACGCCCGGTGAAGTTCTGGTAATGTAACGGCTCGCGCCCAGCGCGATCCCCTGTAGCTCAATTGGCAGAGCGTCGGACTGTTAATCCGCAGGTTCCTGGTTCGAGTCCAGGCGGGGGAGCTTGGATACAGCGGCCCGTCCCAATCGGCGTGATCGTGCCCTGACTTGGCTCTTCATCGCAATCCCCGTGCTGGTGACCACCTCGATGGTCTGGCTTCGACGCTGGGTCTCCGACGACGGCTTCATCAACTACCGCGTGATCCAGCAATTGATGGCCGGACGCGGGCCGATCTACAACCTGAACGATCGCGTCGAGGTGGGCACGAGCACGCTCTGGCTCGGGTTGGTGTGGCTCGGCCAGGCGATCGTGCCGTCCGCCGAGACCGGAATGGTGATGGTGGTGCTCGGCACCGCACTCACCATCGTTGCGCTGAGCTGTCTGGCGCTGGGCGCCCGGGCACTCAATCCCGGTCGCCGCCTATTGGTGCCGGTCGGGCTCGCGGTGGTGGCCGCGCTCCCCCCGGTCTGGGACTTCGGCACGTCCGGCCTGGAGACTTCACTCTCGATGGCCTGGATCGCCGGGTGCTTCGCCGCACTGGCGTTCAGGTTGCGCGGTGGCAAGGATCGGCCGGCCTGGCAGCCCTGGCCGATCGCGATGCTGATCGGGCTCGGCCCGTTGGTCCGCCCGGACTTTGCGCTGATCGCACTATTTTTCGGCATCGCACTGCTGTGGCAGAGCCGGCGGCGCTGGCTCGACTGGCTGGCCGCAGCCGGAATCGCCCTGGTGCTGCCGCTGGCCTACGAGGTGTTCCGGATGGGTTTCTTCGCCTCGCTGGTGCCGAACACCGCGTTGGCCAAGGCAAACGGCTCGCTGGCGCAGGGCGTCAGCTACGTGCTCGATTTCGTCGGCACCTACTGGCTGTGGGTGCCGCTGGCGATCGGCGCCTGGCTGTTGGGCGCGCGGATACTGCGGCGTCCGTCCGTTGGCGAACCGGACGCTCGATCGATCTACGTCATCTTCCCGTTGACCGCGCTGGTGCACGTTGCGTTCGTGGTGAGCGTGGGCGGCGACTTCATGCACGGACGCTTCCTGCTGCCGGCCACGTTCCTGTTCTTCGCACCGATCGCAATGGTGCCCTTCACCGGCGTCCGGCGGGTGCTGGCCCCCATGGTCGTCGCGTGGGCGCTCTGCTGCGGGCTGCTGCTGCGTCCGGCGTTGTGGAACGGCATGATCGCGGACGAGCGGACGTACTATGCGGCCTTCGTCGCGGACGTGCCGGGTGCGATGGTGTCGCTGGCGAACTGGAGTGATGACATCGGCTTCAAGCTGGCGCGGGCTGCGGCGTCCGATCACGCGCGGGGCAAGAGCTACTACGTGACCGTGGTTCAGCCGGACGAACGGCTGGGACGCACCGGGCCGGGCGTGGTGATGGTGTTGAACAGCCTCGGGGTGGCCGGGGCCGCGTCCGGTCTGGACGTGGTGGTGAACGACCCGCCATCGCTCGGGGACGCGATCGGCGCCCGCCTGGTGCTGCCGCCGGACGCCGAGTTCCGGGTTGGTCACGCGTACAAGCCAGAGGTGTGGGCGCTGGCAAGGTTCGCGTCCGAAGATCGCACTCCCCCGGTGGCAGGCCTGGCCGAGGCGCGTCAGGCGCTGGCGTGCGAGCCGGTGGTCGAGTTGCTGGACGCGGTTTCGGAGCCGCTCACGTTCGAACGCTTCGTGAAGAACGTCACGCTCGCTCCGTCGATCACCTTCCTGCGGATTCCGGTCGACCCGGCTGAGGCCGTCCAGAAGCTCTGCTGAAATCAGCGTCGAGGCTCTTACGCCGCGCCACCGACCCTTCTAGGCTGCATCTCAACTGCGGACCAGGAATCGGGGGAATCATGGCCGATCGAACTGACGAAGAGATCAAAGCAGCCGAGCGCAAGGCTGTGGCGGACGCGATCAGCGCCGAGCACGATGCTGCGAAGAAGCGGCTGGAAGTTGAGGCCGCCGAGCGGAACGCCATCAAGGACCTGGTGGCCGACTTGAGCGGGGTGGATCACGGATCGCTGACCGTGCCCGATTCATCAACGGTGTTCCAGTCGCTGCTCGGCTCGCGGGCTTTGGCGGACGCTGCCGCGAAGGTTGCGCCGATCGTCGCCGGCAAGCTGAGGAACGGTGCCAAGGTACTAGTGATCACCGACCTGAACCTCGCCGGGCGCGACCTGAGCTATCGCTCGGTGATTGACCAACTCAAGCAGTTGACCACACTGACCAGCACCTATCCGGATGCCCCTCAGGAGAACAAGGGGATCGATGATGTTCGAATGATCGACGGCGTCACGGGGGTGGCGACCGCTGCGGCCAAGCTTCTGCCTGGGCTGCTGTCACTGATCTCGGCGCGGCGCACGATCACCAACACGAGCGGCACCGCGGACGACGACGTGGCCGCGATCGCTGTGGCCGGAGCCCTGGCCAGCACGAATAAGCAGGTTGTAGTGCTGGACAAGGCGCGTCTGATCGAGGCCGACGGCGCGTCGCAGACCGCATGGACCGACCTTCGGACGGCCTGCGACGGCCTCGCGGAGAAGCTCAAGGCCGCCCCCGAGAGCTCCGCGACCAAGGGTTGGCTCGCGGGTGGTAACGAGTTGTTGAAGAAAGCGGAGGCCGTGCTGTCGGCGATGGTGGCCAGCGATGGTGCCGAGCCGAGCGCACTGGCGAAAGCTTCGCTGCAAGAGGCGCTCCACGATGCTGGGGGCTTTGACGCGGTTCTGGTGGTCAAGGGTGGCGCGACGTTGTCCTCCCAGGTAGTCGACGACCGTCCGCTGCTGATGAAGGACAAGATCAGCCTGGTCAGTACGGCGACGGTGTCGTACGTCCTGATCGACCACAAGAACGGTGGCCGGGTGCTCGCTGGTGGTCTGGCCGTCGGTGAAGCGCAGCTGCACGGTGTGCTCGGCGACGAACTGCTGCCGACTACGCCCCAGCAGGAACCGGTGCACGACCACACCGATCCGATGGAGCATGGTCTGGGCGGGGCGGGCCCCTCCTAAACCGTAGCTGGACCGCACCCTTGCCTCTTGACTCCGGCTTGACAGCTGGTGAAATCTGACGGGCTTGCCGCCACACCCGCTGGTGGGAGGACTGGAAATGGGACTGTTCAACAACATCAAGGACGCACTCACCACCGATGACGCGGAGCGCGCCGAGGCGGCCCGCATGCCGGAGCCGACAGTCGAGCCCGTGCCGCAGGTTGAGCCTCCGGTCGTGGAGGCGCCCGCTCCGGTCGTTGTGGAGAAGCCTGAGACGAAGCCGGCCAAGCCCAAGGACGACGAGCCGAAGCTGACGGTGGATGGCAAGTTCGGCCCGCGAACGATCGCCGCGACGCAGCGGTGGGTCGGCGCGAAAGTCGATGGGGTCTGGGGCGTGCAGTCAAAGCGAGCGCTCCAGGACAAGCTGGGTGTGAAGGAGGACGGCGAGGTCGGCCCAATCACGATCAAGGCGCTCCAGGCGAAGATCGGCGCCAGGGTCGACAGCATGTGGGGCCCGGACACCGTCCGCCACCTGCAGGGGTACCTGAACAAGCACTGAGCTCGACGAAGGGGTCGGCTTCGGTCTAGTCGTGGGCCAGGCCGAAGTCGACCTCAAGCTCCACCACGGCGTGGTCGATGAGGTGTGCAACGGTGCGCTTGTCGGCTTCGTTCAGTGGCCGTCCGGACGCTTCGACGAGTTGGACGGGATCGAGGTCAGCGAATACCTGCTGGACGAGTTCGGTGATCAGGTCGACCGCAATCGCGTCCAGCCCGCTGCCGAACGGCGGCTGCTGCCAAGCCTCGTCTGATTGCATGTGATTCCTGCCGGTTAGCTTGTGCCGAAGGCTACCCGCGTGGACACCGCAGCCAGGCCCGGCTACGTTGATTCGCGACACCACCGGGGCGGTAGCTCAGCCGGTCAGAGCAGGGGACTCATAATCCCTGGGTCGCGGGTTCGAGCCCCGCCCGCCCCACCAGCGTTCTACCGCTCGTTCACTAGGCATCTTACCTCCGGACGCGCTGACCGCAACAGGCCAGAAGGTTGCACCAGAGACCCCCCTTATTGCACGATAGTGGCACGTCGTGCAATAAGGATCGGAGGCTCCGATGGGCCGCGAACGCCGCGAGTTCGGGTCGATCCGCAAGCTCGCGTCCGGCCGCCACCAGGCCGTCTACACCGGTCCGGACCTGCTCCGGCACGTGGCGCCGACCACCTTCCAAGCGAAAATGGACGCCGAGGGCTGGCTCCACGAGGAGCGCAAGCTGATTGAGGCCAACGAGTGGTCTCCCCCCAAGTACCGGGCCGAGAAGGCCCGTGCGGTAGCCACGACGCCCGACTTCGAGACCTATGCGAAGAAGTGGATCGCGAGGCGCCGCACCGACAAGGGCGAGCCGCTGCGGGCGTCCACGCGGGCGAACTACGAGGCGACGCTGGAGCACCACCTGGTGCCAACGTTTGGCAGGATGCGGCTGCGCGACATCACCAAGGGTGCGGTGCGCCGCTGGTACGAGGACACGCTGGAGGGCAACGGCGACACCCCACGGGCCAACTCGAAGGCCTACGGGTTGCTGC
>Ga0116180_1003495_pt1 | contig 11808 bp, 11 predicted proteins | sample AD_UKC073_MetaG_FD_89804 | JGI IMG/M metagenome (GOLD analysis project Ga0116180, IMG submission 89804) | Active sludge microbial communities of municipal wastewater-treating anaerobic digesters from USA - AD_UKC073_MetaG | ecosystem: Engineered > Bioreactor > Anaerobic > Digestate | place: USA... | reverse complement strand
CGGTCGACGCCCGGTGGAGCCAGAACCTCGCCGACATCGCCCACGGAATCGACTCGGCCTTGCAGGTGCGCACCCACGCGGTCATCGACGTGACGGGGAGTAGCAACGCCATCCAGAAGCCGAGCGGGCCGACCGACACGACGACGGTGCCGTTCTTCGTCGCGGTGCGGCCCGGGTGCACTCCCGCCAAGGCTCTCGACATGGGCGCCCCGACGAGCCCGGACACCCCACCCGATTCGAGTTGCCTCTCGCTGCGGGGCATGGGAATGGGGGACGTTCGATCGGGCATCCTCGTGGGGAGCCTGGCCGACCTGGTCCAGACCTATGGGCTGGATGCCACGGCCGAGGCCACCTTGCGGGCCGGCGGCATCGTCGTCGCCGGTGACAAGGGGTCGAGCCCGACCTGGACAAAGTTCCCGGACGGCGGGTGGGGCGCCTCGGGGCCGATGTTCGGTCAGGTGGACATCGTGGGAGGGCGGGTCTCCTTCGCCCGTGGCACCGCGAACTACGGCGCAGACGCGGGGCCGACGCTGAGCGACGTGACGACCTTGTCCCTGGCCGCCACCCCCGTGCCGGCCGCGACCCTCAACGCAGCGAACGCCGGCGTGGCCGGCCCGATGTTCGGTGGGATCCAGCCGGTCGGCGCGCTCATGACGACCGAGACGGCGCAGTCGCTGGCGTTGCCCGTGACGACGATCGAGGCGATGATCGTCGACCCGCGTGGCCCGCTCAGCGACGCTGACGAGGCGGCCCTCAACACCGCGGTCGCCGACAACAACCTCGGTTGGTTCTATGTCGAGCGGGGCTTCAAACCGTATGACACCGTCTTGGCGGTCATCGTCCTGTCGTTCATCGGCCTCATCATCCTCGTGGCGACGCTCGTCTCGACGGCGCTCTCGACGGCGGAGACCCAATCGATGATGGGCACCTTCGCGGCGGTGGGGGCGACCCGGACGACTCGCCGCAATCTCGCTGCAGCGCAGGCAGGTTCGCTGGGGGTCATTGGCGCTCTGATGGGGACGCTCGTGGGCTTCGTGCCCGGGATCGCCCTGGCTCGATCGTTCACGCGTTATCCGACCATGTCGGCCAACTATGGCGAATACACAGAAGGCGCACCCGCCCTCGTTGATCCGACGGTCGTCATCCCGTGGCTGCAACTGGCGGTCCCCATCCTCGTGGTGCCGGCGCTGGCCGCGATGCTGGCCTGGCTGGCCATCCGCAAGGCCCCCACGGTCACCCGCCGCCTGACCTGAGCACGCGCCATGCAACCGAACGGGCGCCACGCGCGTCTCAACGGACACAGGGGACAGACCTCCGCAGGCGGGTGGGCGGCATACACAGGGGGTATGCCGCCCACCGAGTCCCGCAGCCGCGCCCTGGCCACGTGCGGCAAGATGGAGCCATGAGCGACCAGCCCGAGACCTCTGGATCGGCCCCCGACGAGAACCGGATCGTCGTCATCACGCCCGAAGGGATGGGCGTGGCGTCCTCAGGGCGCGGCGACGGTGAGGGGCGCGATGGCCGCGACGGCCGCGAGGAGACCAACCCCGCCGACCTCGTCGAGCAGCCGGCCAAGGTTATGCGGATCGGCTCGATGATCAAGAACCTCCTCGACGAGGTGCGCAACGCGCCGCTGGACGAGGCCGGCAGGCTGCGGTTGGCCGAGATCCACCGCCGCTCGATCGACGAGCTCAAGGACGGGTTGGCGCCGGAGTTGGTCGAGGAACTCGACCGGATCGCGTTGCCGTTCGGTGCGGGGGCGCCAAGCGACGCCGAGTTGCGGATCGCCCAGGCCCAGCTCGTCGGCTGGCTCGAGGGTCTCTTCCACGGGATCCAGACCGCGTTGGTCGCCCAGCAGATGGCCGCCCAACAGCAGTTGGCGGGGATGCGCCGCGCCCTGCCACCCGGTCACCCCGACGCTGGCCCGGCAGGCCCCGGTATGCCGCCCGGTTTCCCCGGCGGCTCGGCCCAAGAACGCGGTGAGCAGGGCCACCCCGGCCCGACTGGACAGTACCTCTAGTTCACGCGCCCGATCCCTGCCTCTGCGTCAAACCCCTGCTGCCCGGAATTCCTCACACACGCCGACGATTTCCCGGCGGCCGGACCCCAGCTCTCCGGAAGTCCTCACACACGCCGACGATTTCCCGGCGAAGGTCCGAGCCTCATCGGTCAGGGCTTTCGGCCAAGGACGTAGCCATACACAACCGAGCGGACTCCCTCGTCAACGAGCTCGAACCCCGCGTCGATGATCAGCTCACGAACCACGCCGAGATCGTTGTTCGCCATCTCGGGCCCGGTCATGGCACCGATGACGTATCGGGCGATCCGATTCCGCGGGGGCTGTATGTCGACCACGAGCAACCGCCCGCCTGGCACCAGCACCCGCCACGCCTCAGCCACTGCCACAGGGCGTCGGTCGGGGTCGATGTGGTGCATCGCCAGCGCGGTCGCCACCACCTGAACACTGGCATCGGGGAACGGGAGGGCCTCGGCGGAGTGCACGGCATACTGCAGCGATGAGGTGGCCTCGCGCGAGGCGAAGGCAACCATCTCCGAGGAAGGGTCGATCCCCGTGACCAGGCCGGTGGGCCCGATCCGCGCCGCGAGCGCGCGAGTCAACGCTCCCGTGCCGCAGCCCAGGTCAACCGCGTGGTCACCAGGGGCCACGCCGCTGAGGTCGGCGAGCCCGGCGTAGATGCGGTCGCGCCGGCCGAGGGTGACCAAGCGAGTCAGCCGGTCGTAACTCCCGGCGTGCGACATCACCCCTGATCCATGCACGTGCCCGCCGCCCGCCGCACCAACCCCCTCCCCACCAGCCGTGGGTATGCCGTTGAGCCGGCTCCCATGAGCGGCACCGGACCTCCCGTCCCCGGACGAGCCGTGCGCGTGGGGACCGTGTCCATGCCCAGGGAACCGCCCATGCCCTTGCGGAGCGCGGTGTGCGAACAGTTTCGCGAACAGGCCCATCCCGACTCCTCGGCATCCACGTCGTTGCTCTACTATTTGCGTATGAATGCAACCATACCCCGCCGCGAGGAGCCGATCGACGATGTCATCACCCTCGCCGTAGAGGTGTTGCGCATCCTGGCCGACTCCACTCGACTACGGATCGCCACGCTGCTCATCGACGACGAGCTTTCGGTGAGCGACCTGGCCGGAGCGGTCAAGCGACCGGTCCCCGGCGTCTCGCAGCACCTGGCGAAGATGCGCCTCGCGCACCTGGTGGCCACCCGCAAACAGGGGACCACGGTGCTCTACCGGATCGACGACGAGCACATCCGCCAGTTGGTCCTGGACACGACCCGCCACGTCGAGCACCTGCTCAGCGACCGGCCCGCCCACCACGAACCGAGGTCCCACGCATGACCCCCGCTGTCGGGCAGGGCCATGGGCACGGCCACACGCACGGCCACGGCCACACGCACGGCCACACGCACGGCCACGACGACGCGGCCCGCGCCAATGACCTGGCGATGACAACCGCCGCCGGGATCCGCGCCTCCGTCATCGGCCTCATCGGCCTGCTCGCCACCGCGCTCATCCAACTCGCCCTCGTCGGGCTCACGGGCTCCGTCGCGCTCCTGTCGGACACCGTGCACAACCTCGGAGACTGCCTCACGGCCCTGCCGATCTGGCTGGCTTTCCGCCTGGCCCGCCGCCCCACCTCGGATCGATTCACCTACGGTCTCGGCCGGGTCGAGGACCTCGCCGGCTTGCTCGTCGTCGTGGCGATCGGCGCCTCCGGGGTGTATGCCGTGATCGTCTCGATCGATCGGCTCGTGCACCCCTCGCCGGTGGACCACCCGTGGATCGTCGTCATCGCCGGTCTCATCGGAGTCGTGGGCAACGAGGCGGTCGCCCGGTTCCGGATCTCCGCCGGCCGCCGGATCGGCTCGCTTGCCCTGGTCGCTGATGGCGAACACGCCCGCTCTGACGGCCTGTCGTCCCTGGCCGTGGTGGGATCCGGCCTCGCCAGCTTCGCCGGCTGGGCCTGGGCCGACCCCATTGTCGGGCTCATCATCGCCGTCCTCATCGGGGCCCTGTTCGTCCGGACCGGGCGAGCCATCGTCGGGCGGCTGCTCGACGCCGTCGACCCCGAGCTCGTCGCTCGGGTCCGTGCCGCAGCTGCCGATACCCCTGGCGTTCTTGGCGTCAGCGAGGTCCGGGTCCGCTGGCTAGGGCACCGGGCCCGGGCCGATGTCGACATCACCGTGGACGGGTCGCTGTCGAGCTTCGCGGCGCACGATGTCGCCGCCGCTGTCCTCGCCGAGGTCTGCCACGACGCACCCGAGGTCAAGGACATCGCCGTCCGAACCCTCCCGGCGCCGACACGATAGCCCAGGCCTGAGGGCTCGTGTTGATTGGCCGATACCAACCGATTGATTGGCCGATGCCCACCGATTGATTGGCCGATGCCCATCGAGTGCGTGACGGAGTGCGATCGGAGGGGTGATCACCCCCTCAACCGCACACCGTCGCGCACGCACCCCAAGCGCCGCCAACGCCAAGCCTCGGCCCAACGCCCAGCCTCGGCCCAACGCCCGACCTCAGCCCAGCGCTGTCGCCGCTGACCGACCCGCGACCCGCCCCGAATAGAGGCACCCGCCCAGGAAGGTCCCCTCGAGCGCTCGGTACCCATGCACCCCACCGCCACCGAACCCGGACACCTCTCCGGCGGCATACAGGGCAGGAACCGCCGTGCCGTCCATCCGCAGCACCCGCCCGGTCAAGTCGGTCTGCACGCCTCCGAGGGTCTTGCGGGTGAGCACCGCCAGCCGCACGGCGATGAGCGGCCCGGCGGCCGGGTCGAGAATCGGATGCGGCGGGACCGCCCGGGTCAACCGATCGCCCCGGAAGGCCCGTGCCGCGCGGATCGCCATGACCTGGAAGTCTTTCCCGAACTCGTTGTCGACCTGCAGGTCGCGCTCGCGCACGATGCGCTCGACCTTCTCGGGATCCAACGGCGCATCGGGCGTCAACTCGTTCATGCCGGCAACCAGCTCCCGCACCGTCGGTGCGACGACGAAGTCCGGCCCATGGTCGAGGAAGGCCTGCACCGACGACGGCACGCCCCCGCGGGCCCGTCCGATGACCTCGCGCACCGACTTGTTGGTCAGGTCGAGGTTCTGCTCGGAGCCCGACAGGACGAACTCCTTCTCGATGATCCGCTGGTTGAGCACGAGCCAGGAGTGGTCGAACCCCGACTGCCGCAGATACTCCAGGGTGCCGAGCGTGTCGAACCCGGGGAAGAGCGGCGCAGGTAACCGGTCACCGGCCCCGTCCAGCCACACCGACGAAGGCCCAGGGATGATCCGTATGCCGTGGTACGGCCAGACCGGGTCCCAGTTGCGAACCCCTTCGACGTAATGCCACATCCGGTCGCCGTTGACGATCCGGCCACCAGCCCGGGCCGTGATGCCCACCATCCGCCCGTCGACATGGGCGGGCACCCCGAGGACGGCCTCCTCCGGCGGGCGTCCCAGACGCGGAGGCCAGGCCGCCCGGACGAGGTCGAGGTTGCCGCCGATACCGCCGCTGGCGACGATGACCGCACCGGCCGACAGCTCGAACTCACCCACCGGGTCACGGGGAGTCGACACCCCTCGGGCCAGATGGGTCGGCGCGAGCCGGGTTCCCCGGACGCCGCTGACCACGCCCTGCGTGAAGACCAAGTCATCGACTCGATGCCGGAAGGCATACCGCAGCCGCCCCGCGACCTCGGCCTCCTTGGCCAGGCGGACGAACGGCTCACAGACTCCGGGGCCGGTGCCCCACGTGACATGGAATCGCGGCACGGAGTTGCCGTGCCCGCCCGCGGTGCCGTCGCCCCGCTCGGGCCACCCGACCAGGGGGAAGAACTTGAGGTCCAGCCCGGTCAACCAGGCCCGCATGTCACCCGAGGCGAAGTCGACAAAGGCCCGGGCCCACTGCTTGCCCCAGTAGTCCTCACCGCCGACCCCCAACCGGTCCCAGCCCGCGGAGGCCCTCCAGTCCGACCAGGCCAACTCGTGCGAGTCCTTGATCCCCATCCGGCGTTGTTCGGGGGTGTCGACGAGGAACAGCCCGCCCAGCGACCAGAACGCCTGCCCGCCGAGGTTCTCGCGCGACTCCTGCTCCAGCACGACCACCCGCTTGCCTGCAGCGACGGCTTCGGTGGCGGCGACGAGGCCGGCGAGGCCGGCTCCGATGACGATGACGTCGGTGTCGGGCATGGGCCGATCGTACGCACCCGCGCGGGCCGTCTACGGTAGGAACGTGAGCACTTCGCAAAGCCCGCAGACCGGCATACCCTCCGCACCGGCGACCGAGGAGGCCCTGCCCCCCGTCCCGGTCTGGGGGGTCCTGAGCGCGGTCGCGGCTCCCGCCCTGCTCGCGGCGGGATATCTGTATGCCGCGTCGCTCACGCCGGGCTTCCAACCGGTCAGCCAGCCGCTGTCAGACCTCGGGGCCTTCAACTCAGGGACCCGCTGGTTCATGGCGATCACGCTCATGCTGGTCGGCGTTTCCTACATCGTCACCGCGCTCGGGCTTCGGCCTGCCGACACCGCCGGTCGGTGGCTGCTCGGCGCGGCCGGCGTGATGATGTTCTGGGTCGCCTTGATCCCCAACAACGTCGTCGGCAAGTGGACCCTGCGGCACACTCTCGGATCGGCGTTCGTGTTCGGGCTGTTGGCGTTGTGGCCGGCGATGAGCGGGCACCTCGGGCCCCGCGTGCCCTGGCCGTTGCGTCGGCGCGTGGGGGTGGTCTTGTCCATCGTCGCGTTTGTCCTGATCGAGTTCACCCTCTGGGGAATCCTCTTGCGCGCGGACACCGATGGGGCCCGAGAGGTGCTCCTGTATGCCGTGACCGCCCTCTGGCCGCTCGTCGTCGTCCTCTGGACGAAGGTCCGCGGCGCTGGGTGGGCCTATCCCCCCGTGCGGCGCCAGCCGCCGGCTGCCCCCGCGACGAAGGCGTCGGCCTAGCCCCGCGTGTAGACCTTCCCCGGCACCGGGTTGCCCAGCAGTTGCGGGACGGTGACCAGCGTGAACCCGCGGGCTTTGAGGCCCGCGATGATCCCCGGAACCGCGTCGATCGTGCTGGCGTGAATGTCGTGCATCAGGATGATCGACCCCGCCCGCACCGTGGCCAAGGCCCGCGAGGTCGTGATCGCCGCGTCGCGGTTCTTCCAGTCCTCGGTGTCGACGTCCCAGAGGATGAGCGCCTGCCCGAGCGAGGACAACTGCGGTGACATCGAGCCGTAGGGCGGGCGCAGCAAGGTCGTCGAGCGCCCGGTGACCCGGGCGATCTCGGCCGATGTCCGATCAACCTCCGAGCGTGCCTCGGGCAGGGAAAGTCGCTTCATGTCGCGGTGGTCCCACGTGTGGTTGGCCACGACCATCCCGCTGTTCGACATGCGGGCCACAACGTCGGGATGGATCCGCACGTTCTGCCCCAGGACGAAGAAGGTGGCCAGGACCCCGGCCGCATCGAGGCGGTCCAGCAACGTCGGGGTCAGTGGCCCGGGGCCGTCATCGAACGTCAACGCCACGCACTTGAGGGCGGCACAGTCGACCGCCGGTGCCGGCGGCGGAGCAACCGGGGGGCTGCCCGGCGACGCCCCTGGTGCGGGCGGGGTTGCCGAGGCCGGGGTGCCGCTCTCGCCCGACCCGGCGGCGGTGGGCGCTGCCGACGTGGGGACGGACACGGCATACGGCAGGCCCGAGCGGATCGCCTCGGCCACGCGACGGCCGCGATCGGACAGCAATGGCGCGACCGTGGCCGCAGGGACGGTCACCGTGAGGTTGCCCGCGGAGAAGGGGGCGACGGAGCCCTGGTCGAGCAGGAGCACGAGATCGCCGGCGGGAGTGAGAGTGAGGTCGGTGAGCACCTCGTCGGCCCCGTCCGCCGCCGTGCCGTCGGGTTCGAGGGTGGCCTGACCGGAGGCGCGCACCGCCGTGCGGATCAAGGCCACCACCGCCGCGCGCCCATCGGTCGTGACCAGGTCGGCGCCGGTCCAGGTGGTCGTTCCGTCGCCGTAGAAGACCCGGTGGGCAGTATGTCCACTCGCTCCGCCGAACTCGAACGTCTCCATCCGGATACCGAGCACCGGCCCGGATGCGGTGACGACCTGCCACCCGACGTTGAGTTCGGCAGGTGCCTGCGCGCTCGGCCCGTTGTCCGCCCGGAAACTCGACTCGGCGGCGGTGGCCCAGGCCGCGATCGCCTCGGACAACGCGCCCTGGCCCGGGGCGACCGGGCGGCGCACGGAGACGGGTAGCAAGGGATCGTCGCCCATGCTTTGCACGACGGTGATACCGGCGACGGAGAGTTCGGAGGGCGGCATACCCGACACGCCGGTCGCTGCGGCAGTCTGGGACGCGGTGACGGCAGCGGTCGGCGCCGATCCGGTGCAGGCCGTGGCGAGCAGGACGCCGACGATGGGGAGCACCCACTGTTTGGCGCGGGCTGCCCCACGCATCGCGAACCGACCACGCATCATGACTACGTCCTCGGGAGAAAAACGGACATCGCAGGTCACCCTAGGACGTGGAAGCGTTCACATCCGGGAGGCAGTGAGGCGATCCATGGCATCGTCGAGATCGGCCGTCGTTCCCGCGAAACACAGCCGCACGTAGGCCCGCCCGTCGAGCGTCGGGTCGCCCCCTGGCGTGGCCGGCGCGAAGTCGACCCCGGGGGTCAGGGCCACCCCGGTGGCATCGAGCACCTCTCGGCACCACCGCGTCGAGTCGTCGGTGAGGTGGCTGACGTCGAAGTAGAGATAGAACGCCCCGTCAGGTGGCGCCAGGGTGGCGACGCCGAGCTCGGGCAGCCGCCTCAGCAGGAGGTCCCGGTTGACGGCATACCGGCGGACGTGGCCGTCCAGCTCCTCCCGGGCCGACGCGGTGAAGGCGCCGATCCCAGCGGCCTGCGAGACGGCGGGCGGGCAGATGTTGAGGTTACCGATGAGGACCTCAACCGGGCGGACCAACGCTTCGGGCAGGACCATCCAGCCGACCCGCCAGCCGGTCATCGAGAAGTACTTCGACAACGACCCGACGAGCACCGCCGAGCGTGAGGACTCCCACGCGCTCGCGCACCGCCGCCCGAACGAGATGCCGTGGTAGATCTCGTCGCTCACCAACAACGTCCCGTGCTCCTGGCACCAGCGGGCGATGGCGGCGAGCTCATCGGGGTCGATGATCGTTCCGGTCGGGTTGCTCGGGCTCGCGACGACGAGCCCCGCGGGTGGCTGCGGCAACGCCTCGAGCATCGCGACCGTCGGCTGGAACCGCGTCTGCGGGCCGCAGTCGAGTTCGATGACTCGAGCGCCGAGTGCCTGCAGGGTGTTGCGGTATGCCGGGTAGCCGGGTCGGCTCATCGCGACCGTGTCGCCCACGTCGAACGCGGCAAGGAAGAGTGCCGTGAAGGCCGCAGACGAGCCGGTGGTCACGACGACCTGGGCGGGGTCGACGCTCAGCCCGTACTCGTCGCCATAGTGCCGCGCAATCGCTTCCCGCAGCGGGAGTATGCCGGTCGCCTCGGTATAGCCGAGCACCTCACCTTCCAGCGCTCGCGCCGCTGCCTGCCGGGCCGCGACCGGGGCCGGGGTCGAGGGCTGGCCGGCGCACAGGGAGATGACGTCACCGTGGCTGGCCTGGCGCCGCGCGGCGGCCTTGATGACCTCCATGACATGGAACGGCTCCACGTCCCCGCGCACCGACAACCGGACGGGCGGGGTCGAGGGGACGGGGGCGGACGGCATACCGGAAAACCTAGTCGACCGCCGCGGTGGCGAGCTCAGGCCGGGTCGGGAGCCGACGTACTCTCGGCCAGCCCGACCGAGCCGTCTGCCTGGTGAGCGGTGTCCTCGAACTTGACGAGGGTGATCCGGTGGTTGTCCATCTCCAGCACGGTGAGCCGGCCCGAATCGAGCGGAACGACGTCGCCGACCGACGGCACCCCGCCGAACGCCTTGTAGAACAAGCCGGCGAGCGTGACGTAGTCGTCGTCCTCGGGGAACGGGTAGCTCACCAGATCGACGAGGTCGGAGATCCGCATCGAGGCGTCGATCTCATAGGCGCTGCCGGTGAGCTTCTTGACCCGGCGGGCACCCCGGGTGAACTCGTCCTCGTAGTCGCCGACGATCTCCTCGAGGATGTCCTCGAGGGTGATGATCCCCTCGGTGCCGCCGTACTCGTCGATGACGATGGCCATCTGTTGGCGGGTGCGCTTGAAATCGGCCAACAGGTCGTTGAGCGGCTTGCTGTCCGGGACGAGGAACGGCGGCTTGGCGAAGTCCTTGACCGGCTTCTTGCTCGCCTTGCTGAAGCTGTCGGAGCCGCTGTGCTCCGCGACGTAGGTGAGCAGTTCCTTGATGGCGACGACGCCGGTGATCCGGTCGAGGCTGTCGACATAGACCGGGAACCGGGCGTGCGGGATGTCGCGGAAGTACCGCAGCGCGTCACCGAGAGTCGCGTCCTGCTCGAGGGCCCGGATCTTGGTGCGGGGCACCATCGCGTCTCGAACCGTCTGCTCATCCAACTCGAAGACGCCGCGGATCATCTCGGTCTCCTCGGGGTCGAGGGTCCCGTCCTTCTCGCTCGCCTCGAGGATCATCCGGATCTCATCGACCGACATGGTGAAGTGGCTCTCCCCGGGGCCGCCGAGGTCGCCCTGGCCGGACAGTTTCAGCAGCAGGTCAGAGGCCCACTTCATGACGGAGATGAGCGGGCGCAGGCCGAGGTACATGACGTTGATGAGCCGCCCGACCCGCAGGCTGAGAGGCTCTGCCCGGTGGAAGGCGAGCACCTTGGGGGCCAATTCACCGCCGACGATGTGGATGAACGACACGATGGTGAAGCCGATGACGTAACTCACCGTGTGCGCAGCGGTGTGCAGCGCGTCGTGGTCGCCCAGGGCGGAGAAGATCGCGACGACCCAGGGGTCCAGGACCGTGTGCAGAGTCTCCATGCCGACGGCGCCCAAGCCCAGCGAGACGAGCGTGATGCCGATCTGGGTCACCGAGTAGAAGCGCTCGGGCTCCTCGTGCAACCTCCGGACGGTCTTGGCCCGGCTGTCCCCCTCTTCGGCGAGTTGCCGGATACGGCTGCGTCGAGCGGAGGAGATGGCGATCTCTGAACCCACGAAGAAGGCGTTGCCGGCGACCAGCAGCAGGATGACGGCCAGCCGCAGCCAGAGCGGCAGGTCTTCCATCAACGACCACTCCTCGGGGTCTTCGCAGGGCCGCGGACCGACACCTGCACCCGGGGCAAAGTCTAGAGACCTCGATCTCCTGGAGGCGCAGGACCTCGTCGTTCGTCACAGCACGGCACGGCACGGCACGGCACGGCAGCCTCCGCTCGTCCCGTGGTCCCCGCCGGTCGTTCGCCCGTAAGGTCACCGCATGACGCCTTGGAGTTGGATCAGCCAGTATGCCGTCGCCGTCGTCGCGTTCACCGTGCTCGACCTGATCTGGCTGGGTACCGTCGCCAAGGACCTGTACGCCGCACATATCGGGCACCTGTTGGCCCCCAAGGCCAACCTGCCTGCCGCTGTTGCCTTCTACGTCATCTTCTTGGCGGGCCTGGTCTACTTCGTCATCCACCCGGCGATCGCCGAGGGGTCCTGGACGAAGGCTGCGGTGGCCGGGGCGGCATTCGGGTTCGTCACCTACGCGACGTGGGACTTGACCAACCTGGCCGTGCTCAAAGACTTCCCGCTCTCGATCGTGCCCATCGACATGGCTTGGGGCACGTTCCTCGCCGCCGCGGTGAGCACCGCCACCTACGGGGTAGCGCACCTCATTCCCACGCTGCGCTGACCTCTGG
>Ga0116180_1003494_pt1 | contig 11818 bp, 13 predicted proteins | sample AD_UKC073_MetaG_FD_89804 | JGI IMG/M metagenome (GOLD analysis project Ga0116180, IMG submission 89804) | Active sludge microbial communities of municipal wastewater-treating anaerobic digesters from USA - AD_UKC073_MetaG | ecosystem: Engineered > Bioreactor > Anaerobic > Digestate | place: USA... | reverse complement strand
GTGACCTGCACGTCCGGCACCACGATGATCTGGCCATGGCGCTTGAAGATGCGCAGGCACAGGTCTTCGTCTTCGTAGTACAGGAAGAAGCGGGGGTCGAAGGCACCCGTGTGCGCCAGCTGCTGCATGTTGAGCAGCATCACCGCCGCACAGGCATAGCCCACGTTCAGCGGCCCCTCGGCGCCGCCGGTGCGGGGCGCCCAGTCGTCACGCGGCCAGCTGTAGTTGAGCTGGCGCTCGCCGCTCGACTCCAGCAGCTGCGGCGCCACGATGGTTGCGTCCGGCCATTCCTGCGCATGCGCGACCAGCGCAGCGATCTGCTCGGGGGTGACCAGACAGTCGGGGTTGAGCAGCAGGGCATAGGGCGTGGTCACCTGCGCCAGGCCGGCGTTGTTGGCCACGCCGTAACCCTGGTTGCGCGGCATACGGATGATGGTGGCACCCGGCATGGCGGCCGACACGGCCGCGCAGGAGTCGTCCCCGCTGGCGTTGTCCACCACGATGACATGCGGCACACCACGCAGCCCTTGAGCGAGCGCGGGCACACAGTGGCTGCTGTTGTAGGTGACCGTGAGCACGGTCACCTGGTTCAGCAGGGCAGCCTGGTCCAGATCCACAAATTCACGCGCAGAAGCAATCGGCAAAAGCGACGATCAGGCGATCAGTGGTGGTGGGCGACGGTTTCGCCCGCCTTGAGCTGGTACACCGTGCCGCAATAAGGGCACTTGGCGGCGCCGCTGCGGCCCACGTCGAGGTAGACGCGGGGGTGGCCGTTCCATAGCTTCATTTCGGCCTTGGGATTCGGACAGAACACGCCGCCCTGGGCGTTCAGGTCTTTGGCCAGCAGTTCGACGGGTGCGGTATGGGTTGCCATGTTCAAACCTTCGTCAGCCAGTGGGCGTATTTGGGATTCTTGCCGTTCACGATATCGAAGAACGCGCTCTGGATCTTCTCAGTGATGGGCCCGCGCGAACCGGCACCGATCTCGATGCGGTCGAGCTCACGGATGGGGGTCACTTCGGCGGCCGTGCCGGTGAAGAAGGCTTCGTCGGCGATGTACACCTCGTCCCGGGTGATGCGCTTCTGCACCACTTCGATACCCAGGTCCTTGGCGATGTGGAAGATGGTGTTGCGGGTGATGCCGTTGAGGGCGCCGGCCGACAGGTCGGGCGTGTAGATGACGCCGTTCTTCACCACGAAGATGTTCTCGCCAGCGCCTTCGGACACAAAACCGGAGGCGTCGAGCAGCAGGGCTTCGTCGTAGCCGTCTTCCGTGGCTTCCATGTTGGCCAGGATGGAGTTGCTGTAGTTGCTGACCGCCTTGGCCTGCGTCATCGTGATGTTGACGTGGTGGCGGGTGTAGCTGCTGGTCTTCACGCGGATGCCGCGCTTCAGGCCTTCTTCACCCAGGTACGCACCCCAGGCCCAGGCCGCCACCATCAGGTGGATGGTGTTGCCCTTGGGGCTGACACCCAGCTTTTGCGAACCGATCCAGGTCAGCGGGCGCAGGTAGCAGCTTTCCAGCTTGTTCTCGCGCACCACAGCCTTCTGGGCCTCGTTCACCTCTTCCTTGGTGAAGGGGATCTTCATCCGCAGGATCTTGGCGCTGTTGAACAGGCGTTCGGTGTGCTCCTCCAGGCGAAAGATGGCCGTGCCGTCCGCCGTGTTGTAGGCCCGCACCCCTTCAAAAGCGCCGCAACCGTAGTGCAGCGTGTGGGTCAGCACATGGATCTTGGCGTCGCGCCAGTCAACCATCTGGCCGTCCATCCAGATCTTGCCGTCGCGGTCGGCCATCGAGGGGGGTAGGGAGCTCATCTTTTGCGTCCTTCGAGGGGAAATCGGGGGGAATACGAGGTGAAAGAGTCACCAAACCGCCGATTTTACGGCGCGGCGGCCGCCATCAAGCCTTGTCGGCCTGCGCTGCAGGGGCAATGGGCTCCGGGGCAGCCTCGGACACCGGGGGACGGAACAAGGTCCATTTCACCAGTTTGCCGTCCTGGAATTCGGCCGTGACGTGTGAATCCGAGCCATCGGTCCAGCGGTAGATTTCGGGCTGCACATCGGCGGGCGACTGCAAAGCGCCAAGCGAACGGGTCATGGCAATCACATGTAACAGCGTCACCTTCGGCTTGAGTTTGGCGTTCATCATCACCGCGCTGGCCACATACCCCACAGGCCGGTCGGAGGCCCGGCGCAACACCTGCATCATGCGGGTCCAGTGCAGCAGCAGCCACATCATGACCACGCCCAGCACAGCGAACACCCCCATCCAGCGGTATTCGTACCACGCAGCGGCCAAAGCCACCAGGATGCCAACGGGCACCACGATCTTCTGAAAATTCATGGGCTGCATTTTCGCAGACCGCCGTGACCCGCAGGCGCAGCGGCTGCGGCGGGCCTGAACGAAGCGTCAAGAGGCATCAAGCGGCCGGGACAGAATGGAGCGGGCTACCGCGCTGTGCGGATGGTCTCTCAGGTAGTCCTGCTGCGTTTTTTCAAGCCGTTGCACAGCCGTGTCTTTACCCACAGCCCGGAGCCGAGACAGGTACCCGCGATCGGCGAAAGCAAAAGCTGCTCTGGGGTCTTTCAGCCCGACCATCGCATGGGTATGCAGGAATTCGATGAACCGTGCCTCGTCATGCAAAAGGTTCTCGACAGACGCCAGCCAATCGGAATACGTAGTCACCCCACCCGCACCCAGTTCGCTGACCGCGCCACTGAACGCAGGCGCATGGTTCAGCAGCAGAGACAGCATTTCTGCACGGTCCGCATCCGACAGTTTTTCGGTCACAAAGGGGTTGGCTGCGATGGAGGCAAAGGCCACCTCGGCGCCATAGCGGTTCCGGGAGTCGATGATTTCCCGAAAAATAGCTGGTGCTTCCGGTTCCGACACGCCGAGCATGTGCCCCAGTTCGCCGAAATACTCCTTGTCACTGATAACCCCTTGCGCCAGGCTGGCCCGCAAGAGCGCACGCGTATCGGCGAAGTTGCCTGCCCGTGCATACGCAAAAACAGCCTGCCGAACCTCATCACGCCGCGCACCCCCATAGCCAGCCACCAGCTCATGGACGTAACCCGGATGGCGTTGAACCGCCTCCAGGACTTGCGCCTCCCGCACCCCGGGCAATACCTGTAAGCCCGGCACCACAAAGTACTGGCCCACCAATACAAGTGTCAGACACACAGCAATAACGGCCATCACCCCGACCATACGGGGCGTCCGTGGGCTCGCCAGGGTTTCGCGCACTGGCCTTTCGCGGGACTCATGGGCTTTCATGCGTCACCCCAACCCGCGCACCACATCCATCGCCTCCTCCACCCGGTCCACTGCGTGGATGGTGAGGCCCTCGATGGGTTTCTTCGGCGCGTTGGCCTTGGGCACCACGGCCACGCTGAAGCCGAGTTTGGCGGCTTCTTTCAGGCGTTCCTGGCCGCGCGGGGCGGGGCGCACTTCGCCGGCCAGGCCGACTTCGCCGAACACCATGAAGCCCTTGGGCAAGGCCTTGCCGCGCAGGCTGGAGCTGATGGCCAGCAGCACGGCCAGGTCGGCGGCGGGCTCGCTGATGCGCACACCGCCCACGGCGTTGACGAACACGTCCTGGTCCATGGTGGCGATGCCGGCGTGGCGGTGCAGCACCGCCAGCAGCATGGCCAGGCGGTCGCGGTCCAGGCCCACGCTCAGTCGGCGCGGGCTGGGACCACCGGTGTCTACCAGCGCCTGGATCTCGACCAGCATGGGCCGCGTGCCCTCCAGCGTGACCAGCACGCAGCTGCCGGGCACGGGCTCGCTGTGCTGGCTCAGGAAGATGGCGCTGGGGTTGCTCACGCCCTTGAGCCCCTTCTCGGTCATGGCGAACACGCCGATTTCGTTGACGGCGCCAAAGCGGTTTTTGATGGCGCGCACCAGCCGGTAGCTGCTATGGGTGTCGCCCTCGAAGTACAGCACCGTGTCTACCATGTGCTCCAGCACCCGCGGGCCGGCCAGGGCGCCCTCTTTGGTGACGTGGCCGACCAGCACCACGGCGATGCCGGTGGCCTTGGCCATGCGGGTGAGGTGGGCGGCACATTCCCGCACCTGGGCCACCGAGCCGGGGGCCGAGGTGAGCTGGTCCGAATACACCGTCTGGATCGAATCGATCACCGCGATGGCGGGCTGCAGCTTGTCCAGCGTGGCGAGGATTTTTTCGAGCTGGATTTCGGCCAGCACCTGCACCCGGCTGCCGTCCAGCCCCAGCCGGCGTGAGCGCAACGCCACCTGGGCGCCGCTTTCTTCGCCAGTGACATACAACGTAGGCTGGCCGCTGCGCTGCAGCGCGTCCAGCGCCTGCAGCAGCAGGGTGGACTTGCCGATGCCGGGGTCGCCACCGATCAGCACCACGCCGCCTTCCACGATGCCGCCGCCCAGCACGCGGTCCAGCTCATCCATGCCGGTGGGGGTGCGGGCCATGTCGGTAGCGTCGATGTCGGACAACACGGCCACGTCGGCGGTGGCGGCCAGGGCCTGGTACTGCTGGCTGTAGCGGTTCTTGCCGCTGCCGCCGGATTCGGCCACCGACTCCACCAGCGTGTTCCAGGCGTTGCAGTGCGGGCATTTGCCCAGCCAGCGCGGGCTGGTGCCGCCACAGTCGGAGCAGGTGAAGATCGTTTTTTCCTTGGCCATGCAAGGAGTCTATCGCCCGCCCTGTGCGCACCTCACAGGCTGTTTGTAAACTGGGCAACCTCACCTTTAGCCGATGCCGAAGGCGCACGCATGGGCGAGGGCAAACGCAACAACTTCACCGAACACCTGGACGCCTGACCATGCACACCCCGATCAACCCGTTCAAACAGGCCCTGCAACAAGGCCGCCCCCAGATTGGCCTGTGGCTGGGCCTGGCCGATGCCTATGTGAGTGAGCTGCTGGCCGGCACCGGCTACGACTGGCTGCTGGTGGACGGCGAACACGCGCCCAACGACCTGCGCTCCACGCTGAGCCAGCTGCAGGCCATCGACAGCGCTCGCCTGGCCCTGCCCGCGGACGACGCATCCGCCCACGCGGTGGTGCGTATCCCGCATGGCGACGCCGCACTTATCAAACAAAACCTCGACATCGGCGCCCAGACCCTGCTGGTGCCCATGGTGGACACCGCCGCGCAAAGTGCCCACCTGGCGCAGGCCTGCCGTTATCCACCCGAGGGCTTTCGCGGCATGGGCAGTGCGCTGGCACGGGCCTCGCGCTGGCAGCAGTACCCCGGCTACGTCCATGAGGCCAATGCCCAGGTCTGCCTGCTGGTGCAGGCCGAGACGGCAGATGCCATGCACAACCTGGATGCCATCGCCGCCACCCCCGGCGTGGATGGCGTCTTCATCGGCCCGGCCGACCTGTCGGCTTCGATGGGCTACCCCGGCAACCCGGGCCACCCTGCGGTGCAGGCGGCCATTGCCGACGGTATCCGCCGCATCCGCGCGGCGGGCAAGGCGCCGGGCATCCTGTCCACCACCGAGGAGCAGGCGCGCAAATGGCTGGACGCGGGCGCGCTGTTCGTCGCGGTGGGGGTGGACACCATCCTGCTGAAGAAGGCAGCGATGGACTTGCTGGCGCGTTTCCGTGCGCCCGCAGCGCCCGGTGCCACACAGCCGCCGGGCTACTGAATCACTATCTTTTCAATAGCATCATGCTGAGGTATTACCTGGGCATGGCGGCATTTTGTTCAGTCAGTGACGACGGGAACCCGGGGCGCCAGCGCGCACATCAACTCATAGCCCACGGTGCCAGCGGCCTGCGCCACTTCATCAATGGACAGCAGCGCGCCGCCTTGTCCGGCACTGGCGCGGCCCCACAGCGTGACCTCGCTGCCAAAGCCGGCCTGGGGCACGGGGGTCAGGTCCACCACCAGCATGTCCATACTTACCCGGCCGACCAAACGGGTGCGCACCCCGTCCACCAGCACGGGGGCGCCGGTGCTGCAGTGGCGCGGGTAGCCGTCGGCATAGCCACAGGCCACGATGCCGATGCGCAGCGGCTGCTCGGCGGTGAACAAGGAGCCATATCCCACGCTGCCGCCTGCCGGCAGGTCCTGAACAGCTATTATTTTTGAAGCAAGCGTCATGGTGGGCTGCAAGCCCCAGTGCGCGGCGCCGTGCTCGGGGAAATCGGGTACGCCGCCATAGAGCACGATGCCCGGGCGCACCCAGTCGGCGCGCACCCGGCTGTCGTCGGCATGGCGCAGCACGGCGGCGCTGTTGCTCAGCGAGCGTTCGCCCGGCAAATCCTGCGTGGCCGCTTCGAAGGCCGCAAGCTGGTGGGCGATGCCGCGCGGCGCATCGGCGTCGCTGAAGTGGGTCATGAAGCTCACCTCGTCCACCTGCGGCAAGGCGTTGAGGCGGGCCCAGGCGGCGCGGTAGCGTTCGGGGGTGAAACCCAGGCGGTTCATGCCCGAATTCATCTTCAGGAAGACGCGGTGCGGCACATGGGTCTTGTGGCTGCTGAGCATGTCGATCTGCTCGTCGCAGTGCACCGCATGCCACAGGCCCAGGCGCGAGCACAGCTCCAGGTCACGCGGCTCGAACACGCCTTCGAGCAGCAGGATGGGACCACGCCAGCCCAGCGAGCGCACCCGCTCGGCCTCGGCCAGGTCGAGCAGCGCAAAGCCATCGGCGCCACGCAGGCCATCGAACACGCGCTCAATGCCATGGCCATAGGCATTGGCCTTGACCACCGCCCAGACCTTGGCGTCCAGGGCAGACTGGCGCACACGGGCGAGGTTGTGGCGCAGGGCGGCGGTGTGGATGGTGGCAAGAATGGGACGCGGCATAAAAGGGGCTTTTCAGAAATGCGGGCAACTCAACGGGGCATTGTGGCACCGGCCATGGGGGGTGCGTGATATAACCGCGCATCCTTTGAGACAGCCACCACACGAGTCTTTCTGCCTAGGCACTCTGCCGGGTGCCACGAGCCTGCCGAATCCATGAAGCGCGGTTTCTACACCATCATGTCAGCCCAGTTCTTTTCGTCACTGGCTGACAACGCGCTTTTTGTCGCGGCCGTGGAGCTGATCCGCATCAGCGGCGGGGCTGAATGGGAACGCGCGGCGCTGGTGCCGATCTTCGCGGTGTTCTATGTGATGCTGGCCCCGCTGGTGGGCGCCTTTGCCGACGCACTGCCCAAAGGCAAGGTCATGTTCATCAGCAATGCCATCAAGGTGGTGGGCTGCCTGATGATGCTGTTCGGCACCCACCCGTTGCTGTCGTATGCCATCGTCGGCCTGGGCGCCGCCGCCTACTCGCCAGCCAAGTACGGCATCCTCACCGAGTTACTGCCCGCCTCGCAGCTGGTCAAGGCCAACGGCTGGATCGAGGGGCTCACCATCGCCTCCATCATCCTGGGCATCCTGCTGGGCGGCATCCTGCTGGGCCCTGCCCTGTCGGAGCGGCTGCTGAGCTTCGATTTCCCAGGCATCGACACGGGCATCAACACGCCCCCGGAAGCGGCCATCGGCATCATCATCTTCGTCTACCTGCTGGCAGCCTGGTTCAACACCCGCATCCCCCACACCGGCGTGGAAATGCGCCCGCTGCGCTCGGACCCGTCCCGCAACCATGCGGCCAACCTGGTCGCCCTGCTGCCGGACTTCTGGCATTGCAACCAGCGGCTGTGGCGCGACAAGCTGGGGCAGATTTCGCTGGCCACCACCACCCTTTTCTGGGGCGCGGGCGGCAACCTCAAATACATCGTGCTGGCCTGGGCCTCGCTGGCGCTGGGCTACAACACCGCACAGGCGTCCTCGCTGACCGGGGTGGTGGCCATCGGCACCGCCGTGGGCGCCGTGGTGGCGTCGATGAAGATGCGCCTGGACATGGCCACCCGGGTGATCCCCATGGGCATCGGCATGGGCGTGCTGGTGATCCTGATGAACTTCATCACCAACCTGTGGGTGGCCATTCCCTTCCTGATCCTGCTGGGTGCCCTGGGCGGCTTCCTGGTGGTGCCCATGAACGCGCTGCTGCAGCACCGGGGCCACAACCTCATGGGTGCGGGCCGCTCCATCGCCGTGCAGAACTTCAACGAGCAGGCCTGCATCCTGGGCCTGGGCCTGTTCTACAGCCTGTGCACCGGCATCGGCCTGTCGGCCTTTGGCGCCATCACCGCGTTCGGCCTGGTGGTGACAGGGTTCATGTGGCTGATCCTGCGCTGGCACCGCTACAACTGCCGCCACCACCGCGATGAGGTGGAGCACCTGCTCGACATCGCGCGCAAAGACAACCATCACTAGCCCCCGTGCCGCTGCGCGGCCTTTTCTGCGATGGCGCAGACCTGGGCTGGAAGCGCTACCATGCTCCACTGTCCATCACAGGAGCCCGTGCGCCATGAGCACCATCCATGACTTCACCGTCCGCAACATCCAGGGCGAACCGGTGCCGCTGTCGCGCTACCAGGGCCAGGTGGTGCTGGTGGTGAACACGGCCAGCGCATGCGGTTTCACGCCCCAGTTTGCGGGGCTAGAGGAACTGCACAAGGCCTATGCCGCCCAGGGCCTCACGGTGCTGGGGTTTCCCTGCAACCAGTTCGGCAGCCAGGACCCGGGCAGCAACGAAGAGATTGCCAGCTTCTGCCAGCGGAACTACGGCGTGGATTTTCCGATGATGGAGAAGATCGACGTGAACGGTGCCAAGGCCGACCCGCTGTACCAGTGGCTCACCAAGGAAGCCCCGGGTCTGCTGGGCAGCAAGGCCATCAAATGGAACTTCACCAAGTTCCTGGTGGGCCGCGACGGGCGGGTGATCCGGCGTTACGCGCCGCAGGATGCGCCGGCCAAGCTGGCGGGCGACATCGAGGCGGCACTGGCGGCCTGACAGCGGGCCACACTGCAAAAACAAAGCAAAAACGGGCGCATACGCCCGTTTTATCTCGGCACTCCGCTATCAAATATGGAGCGCACGAAGCCGTCTTACTCGGGGATCACCGCCGTCACCTCGATCTCGACCTTGGCCTCGTCTTCCACCAGGTCTGCGACCTCTACCGCCGTCATCACGGCGTTGAAGCTGCCGATGAGTTCACGGAAGGCCACACCGATCTCGGGGTAGGCCGCCACGTACTCCTTCTTGTTTTTCACGTACCAGGTCATACGCACGATGTGCTCGGGCTTGGCACCACCTTCCTTCAGCACATCGACGATGTTCTGCAGGGCCTGGCGCACCTGGCCGGCCATGTCGCTGGTGTGGAACTTGCCGTGGGCATCCCAGCCGATCATGCCGGCCACAAACACCATGCTGCCTTTGACGGCCACGCCGTTGGAGTAACCACGGGGGCGGGGCCAGCCGGGGGGAAGCAGAATTTTCATGACGAGATCTCCTTGGGGTTTTGTTGAAATTTTTCTAGTGCCGCACGCAGGTCGTCGGGCAGCACGATGGCGCGGTGGGTATCCAGGCTGGTGCAAACCAGCGTCTGGCGCACTTGCACCCGCAGCTCGTCGCCACAGCGGCAGTAGAGCGCCAGTTCCAGCGAGCGGGTGCCCAGGCGCTGGATCGACACCCCGTAGGTCACCACGTCCCCCATACGGCTGATGGCCTTGAAGTCGCACTGCAGGTTGACGGTGGGCAGGCCCACACGCCGCGTGCCGAGCAGCTGCTCATACGAGATGCCCAGCCCGTCGGTGACCCAGTCCTCGACGTGGTTGTTGAACATCACGAGGTACTGCGGGAAGAAGACGATGCCCGCCGGGTCGCAGTGCGAGAAGCGGATCAGGACGTCGCGTTCAAAAACGAGGTTGGGGGATGAGGTTTGTGGGGTCATGGTCAGACACCAATGTAGCGCTCCCAGAGCGCTGGGTCGGCGCCGAGCTGCGCCGAGTCGCCCTGCCAGACCACCTTGCCGCGCTCGATGATGGTGTGGCGGTCGGCCAGGCGCATCAGGCGCTGCACGTATTTGTCGATCACCAGGATGGTCTGCCCATGCTGGCGCAGGGTATCCAGGCACTGCCAGATTTCCTCGCGGATCAGCGGTGCCAGGCCTTCGGTGGCCTCGTCGAGGATAACGAGGTGCGGGTTGGTCATCAGCGCGCGGCCCAGGGCCAGCATCTGCTGCTCGCCGCCCGAGAGCTGGTTGCCCATGTTGGCGCGGCGCTCCAGCAGGCGCGGGAACAGGTGGTACACCCGGTCCAGCGTCCAGGGCTCTTTGGTGGCGTTGCGGTTGGAGGCAAAGGCGCGCAGGTTTTCCTCGACCGACAGATTGGGAAATATCTGCCGCCCCTCGGGCACCACCGCCAGGCCCATGCGGGCGATCTTGTCGGCGCCGAGCTGGTCAATGCGCTCGCCCCGGAAGCGCACCGTGCCCCCCTTGCTGCGGGTCAGGCCCAGCACAGAGCGCACGGTGGTGGTCTTGCCCATGCCGTTGCGGCCCAGCAGCGTGGCCACCTGACCGCTGTCAATCTGCAGGTCGATGCCGAAGAGCACCTGGCTGCTGCCATAGGCCGTCTCCAGCCCCTGGACTTCCAACAACGCGCTCATTGTGTAACCTCCGTGCTGCGCACTGCGGTGCGAGCTTGTTTGGGGCGGCCCGTCACTACGCTCATGCTGCGGCTCCTTCGTGTTCTTCGTCACCCAGGTAGGCACGCCGCACCTCGGGATGGTTGCGGATCTCGTCGGGTGTGCCGCTGGCAATCACCTTGCCAAACACCAGGGTGGAGATGCGGTCGGCCAGGCGGAACACTGCGCCCATGTCGTGCTCCACCAGCAGGATGGTGGCCTCGCCGCGCAGGCTTTGCAGCAGCTGCACCATGCGTTCGGATTCGTCCGGCCCCATGCCGGCCATGGGCTCGTCCAGCAGCAGCAGCTTGGGACGGGTGGCCAGGGCCAGGCCCACTTCGAGCTGGCGCTGCTCACCATGCGCGAGCGAGCCGGCCAGGGTGTGGATGCGTGCGCCCAGGCCCACCCGCTCACACACGGCGGCGGCCTCGTCATAGCGCTGGCGCTCATCGCGCGCGCGCTGCCAGAAGCGCATGCTGCTGCCCTGGCGGGCCTGCACGGCCAGGGCCACGTTGTCGAGCACGCTCAGGCGGCGGAAGATGCTGGTGATCTGGTACGAGCGCACCAGGCCGTGCAGCACCCGCTCGAACATGGGCATGTGGGTGATGTCGGCACCGTCGAAGCGCAGAGTGCCTTCGTCCGACGCCAGCGCGCCCGAGATCTGGTGGATCAGCGTGGTCTTGCCAGCGCCGTTGGGGCCGATCAGCGCATGCACCTCACCGGGCATGACAGACAGGCTGGCGTGGTCGGTGGCGGTCAAGCCGCCGAAGCGCTTGACCAGGGATTCAAGCTCAAGCAAGGGCGTAGTCATTTCTTGCCCTCCCCGGTGTGGCGGCGGGTGGCCAGGCTCATCAAGCCGTTGGGTGCGGCCAGCACCACCGCCAGCAGCAGGGCGCCCAGGCCGAACTGCCAGTGGATGGTGAAGCCCGCCAGGATTTCCTCCAGCAACAGGAACACCACGGCACCGATGACGGGGCCGTAGAGGTGGCCCACGCCGCCCAGGATGACCATCATCATCAGCACACCGGACTGGTGCCATTGCAACATCGAGGGGCTGGCGAAGCTGTTCAGGTTGACCAGCAGCACACCGGCCAGACCGGCCAGCGCCCCCGCGATGGTGAAGGCCACGAGTTTGTAGCGGTACACCGGGAAACCGATGGCCACCATACGCGGCTCGTTCTCGCGGATGGCCTGCAGCGTGTGGCCGAAGCGGGCGTTGAGCAGGCGCTGCACGCCCCAGAACACCAGCACAAACAGCACCAGCACCACGAAGTAGAAGATGCGGTCGTCCGCCAGGTCCACACCCGGCAGCAGC
>Ga0116180_1003493_pt1 | contig 11818 bp, 7 predicted proteins | sample AD_UKC073_MetaG_FD_89804 | JGI IMG/M metagenome (GOLD analysis project Ga0116180, IMG submission 89804) | Active sludge microbial communities of municipal wastewater-treating anaerobic digesters from USA - AD_UKC073_MetaG | ecosystem: Engineered > Bioreactor > Anaerobic > Digestate | place: USA... | reverse complement strand
GAATCACGTTTGCGTTTCTCGAAGTATGACGAATGCGCTCCACGAGATATCGCACTTGCGTGAGGCGAAGTGGCTGCGGCTGGCTGCCGACGACATCGAACTGCGGTGAATCCTTCGCCCGTGGGTGCCCCTGTGGATCCTCAACCACCGCGTGACAGCATGCGCAGTAGCCCGCACGAGTCAGCTGTGGTGAGGATGCGGTTGGATGCGAGACGGTGAAAGCCGCTCTGGCTTGGAGTATTCCTCCTAGCCAGAGCGGCTTTCCGCTGGTCGGGGTGACAGGATTTGAACTGCACACCTAAGGCCTCTTGGGGCTTCGATCTGACTACGGATTACCGCTCGTTGACTAGGTGTTATGCCGAACACCGCGGGACGGCGCATGGTGCAGAAGCAGGCAGAAATGGGCCCAAGTTGAGATGCGTTAGGATGCAATAAGGATGCAGAGTGAAGGTGACAGGATGACGGGTACCGGGACGCGGACAGCGGGTCAGCCGCTTGCCACGTCTCGTGTGGCCTCCGCGTCCCGTGCGTCCGGTCGAACCCAACCTACCCGCCGGCGGCGGTCGTTCGGCAAGATCGCGAAGCAGAGGTCTGGCCGGTACCAGGCGAGCTACCTCGGCGAAGACGGCGAGCGTCATCTGGCACCCGTGACCTTCGAGACGAAGGGCGACGCCGACGCCTGGCTCGCGATGCGCCGGGCGGAGATCGAGGAGCACCGCTGGCGACCGCCCGACCCCAAGGAGGTCGAGACCCCCACGCTGCGAGAGTACGCAGAGACCTGGATCCAGAACCGCCGCACCCGCGACGGACAGCCACTCAAACCGAGAACGATGGACCTCTACCACGCCCTCCTCGAGAAGCAGATCTACCCCGAACTCGGCGACATGCGGCTCGGGGACATCACCGCGGATGACATCGACGACTGGTACGCGACCCTCTTGCCCGCCGCGCCCACCCGGCGCAGCCACACCTACGCGCTGCTGTCGACCATCATGCGCAGTGCGAGCACCGGTCGCCGCCCGCTCATCTCCGACTCCCCATGCAAGGTCGAGCGCCCGATCGTCGTGCATCGGACCTTCGAGCCCAAGCCCGCCACCCCGCAGCAGATCGCGACGATCGTGGAGAACATGCCCGACAAGTACCGCGCACTGATCCTGCTCGCCGCCTGGTGCGGCCTCCGCTGGGGAGAGGTGAGCGAACTGCGGCGCAAGGACGTCGACCTGGCCTCGATGACGGTGCGGGTCGAACGGGCCGTCGTGTGGCGCAAAGGCCAGCCGACGGTCGGCACACCGAAGTCGCGCGCCGGCGTCCGCACGATCGCACTGCCGCCGAACCTTCGCCAGCCTCTGCGGCGACATCTCGCCGAGTTCGCCATGCCCGGTCCGGACGGCCTGCTATTCCCGAACGCCGCTCGCACCGGCCACCTACACGTGAACACGCTCTTCAAGACCTATCACCGCGCCCGTCGAGTCGCTGGCCGACCGGACCTCCGCGTGCATGATCTCAGGCACAGTGCGGCGACCATGGCCGCTCAGGCCGGCGCGACGCTAGCCGAGCTGATGGCCCGCATGGGGCACTCCACGACGAAAGCGGCGCTCGTGTACCAGCACGTCGCTGAGGGCCGAGACCGGATCATCGCCGAGAGGATGGCCCTTCTGGCGGAGCCCGAGCACGGTTCTGGCTATCTCCAGCACTCGCGCAACGGCCACCTGCTTGCAGACGGAAACGGCCAGCCAAGGGAAGGCTAGAAGGTGGGCTCGTATGAAAAGGGGCGTGCCCCACTCGATAGCGGCTCGAATCCGCCGGTTCCTGTGAGGAAGGACGAACACGCGCGTAGCATCAGCGCATGACCGACCTCCCTCAGGAATACACAGAAACCGACGCTGCGTCCGGAAGCGCCTCGGATGAATCAGGCGATACGGACGTTAATCCCGTAGTCAGTGCCGACGGGAAGGTGGCGCGTTGAGCGGCGACACTACGGAGGAAGGCTCAGGACAGCCGGATGGGAGCGACGACGAGCAGCCGAAGAAGCGTCGCAGACGAGTCAACAGATCGTTTCCGGCGTCATCCTTCGCCGAGGCACTACCACTCGCAGTAGCAATCCAGAAGCACGCGGCCGGCGCGAAGGTCCGACGACTCACGCTGTTCGAGCAGATGGGACGGTCTGCCGATAGCAGTGCTGCTCGACAGTTGATCATCAACTCCTCACAGTACGGGCTGACAACGGGCAGCTATAACGCTGAGTTTCTTGAACTTACCGAGGATGGTGCGTTGGCATCCGGCGACGACGCCGACAGCCGTGCGGTGGTTTCGGCGCGCTTCCGCCTCGCTATTAACCACGTCGCTCCGTTCGCAGCACTTTATGAGGCACACAAAGGAAACCGGTTGCCGTCAACCCAGGTCCTTCAGGACTATGTCGTTGATAACAAGCTTGCAGTGAAAGATGCGGCTGAGGAATGTGTTGCCACGTTCATGGCGAATGCTTCGTACCTTGGATTGCTCCGAACCTATGCCGGTGCGGAGCGTCTCCTGGATCTGGAGCTAGTTCTTGAGGAGCTGGAGACCGGAGTTGCTGGGGATCCGGACCTCGAACACATGGACACTACCCCCGCGGCGCCGGTCAAGGGCTCACAGGTCCCTTCAGTTCGGGCCGCTGACACCAAGGAAGTCGCGGGGCCGAAGAGTGCAACGTGTTTCGTCATCACTCCAATCGGTGCGTCAGATTCCGAGCAGCGAAAGCATGCGAACCTTGTCCTTAACTCAATCATCGGCCCCGCTCTTCAAGGTCTCAATTTCGAGGTGGTTCGCGCGGACCAGATCAGCAAACCGGGAATGATCACTAAGCAAGTCATCGAGTACTTGGTTCGGGCTGAACTTGTGATCGCGGATTTGTCGTTCGGCAATCCTAACGTCTTCTACGAACTGGCGCTTCGCAATGCCGCGCGGCTCCCGGTGGTCCAGATCGTTCGGGTCGGTGACGCACTTCCCTTCGACGTGGGCCAGTTCCGAACGATCCAGATGGACATGAGCAGCATCTACACCTTGGTCCCTGCGCTTGAGTCCTACAGGACAGAGATCCGACGCCAAGCGCGATCGACCCTAGACGACGACGGTGTGCTCGACACGCCACTAACCACTTTCTATCCGAGGTTCTGGGACGAAGTGAACGAGCGCATCTCGAAGGAGTGAAACGCGAGGGTGCCTGACGGGCAACTACCACCCCAGCGCTCAAGCGGCAACCTTCAGGTCTCCCCGGTGTCCGCGAGAGGCGATGTCATCGTGGCGGTCATGGGGACGCCTGGGTCGATGATTCCAGCGCGCTCGCGGAGGTGTTCTCGAAGCCGCCGGGACGCCATGCCCGCGGAGCTGAACTGGGGAAGCCCTCAGGCGACCTTGCTTCCGTAGCGTTGGCGGGCTGCCTCTCCTGAGGTGCCGACGAAGAGCCCGATGGCCGACCAGGACATGCCCGCTTCTCGCGCGGCCTTGATCGCGTCGAGGACGTGACGCTCGGCGTCGGAGCGTTCCTGGATTGCGGCGCGAAGCAGAGCGACGGCTCCGGGATCGAGTTCGTCGGCGGGGTCGGGCTCGTAGTCCTCGAAGCGAGCCGCGAGCTCGTCTGCGTGCTGGAGGATCTCGTCTACTGTGCGGGGCATCGTCATCACCTGAGGTACTTGTCTCGGGCCGGCATGGCGTGGACGATCACCATCGCCACGTCGCCTTCCACATATCCGACTTCGAGGATGAGGGCGGCCCGGTTGGGGCCGATCATCATCGTGAACCCGTCTCCGAGATCCCAGACCCGCAGGGGGTTCCTGTATGCGTGCAGGATGTCCTCACGGCTGAGGCCGTGCTTGAAAGCCGATGGTGCGATGATCGGCTCATCCATCACGCCTCCAAGATAACTTGCGGACTGCCCCGCCGCAACGCATGCGGGTCGGCAATGCGCGGGGCGGATCTGTTGGGGAGCGCATCGGCCCGGCTTTCCTCACCATGCTCGGCGGCGCCACTGCTTCCGCTGACCGATCGCGATCGGGCGAAGGACGCTCTCCAGGTCTGCCGCTCGTACGCGAATGAGTCGCGCGCCGCACCGTGACGCCGGCAGCACGCCCGTAGCGATTCGGCGTCTGATGGTGTCGACGCTGACCCCGAGGAGTTGGGCGGCTTGTTGAAGAGAGAGCCATTCGGGGACGGCCTGGCTCCACTCGGCAAGATCGCTGGCCATTCTGTTCCTCTCCATCGGGTGTCAGATGCTGATGCCGCGGTCGGGGCTGTGAGATCGCGGGTGTTCGGGGTAGGGCCGCGGCGCGGTGGGGGTGATGGATTCCCAGGTCCTGCTTTCGGCTTCGCGTTGGGTCTTGATGAGTGCGGTGATTCGGTAGTTGAGGGCGTCGGAGGGATGGTCGTCAGGCAGCGTGCCCTGAGCGGCGGCCCGCCGCAGGAGGTCGGCTGCATCGTGACCGCGGTCGGCAAGCCGGGCGAGGCGGGCGGCAAGGACGGGCAGGCGCGGGTCGCCGGCGGTGGCTGGTGCGGCTTGGGCGATGCGGGGTGCCCATTCACGGATGCCTGCTTGCGCGTGTTCGAGCTGGTGGTCGAGGTCACGCTGGGTGCGCCGCTCGGCGGGGCTGCTGCTGGTGGGCCCGGTGGGCCGCAGGTCGTGGTCGGGGACGCGCCGGGCGGCCCGCCACAGCTGGATGTCGGCGACCAGCTCGGGATCGCGGCCGGGGAGATGCTCGGCCCACCGCGGAGTGTCCTCGGCGCTGTCGGCTGCCTTGTGGACTTCTTCGCCGAGCTTGCGGGCGAGGCTGTAGCGAGCGCTGAGGTAGGTCTTCCATTCGGGGTCGTCGAGGAGCTGGGTCGGGATGCCTGGCAGCCAGGGCAGGGGTCCGCGGGTTCGGCCGTTGGAGGCTTGGGTGAGGTCGATTCGCCAGCACAGGACGGCGGCGGGGTCGTGGGCGTCGTCGAGCCCGCCGAGGGCTATCGCCTGGCTGAGCACGGCGACCGGCTTGTGGCCGTTGGCCGCGATGAGCATCAACTGGCCGCGCAAGGCCGGCCAGGCATCGGCCTCGGTCAGGCCGTAGCGTTCGCCGACCCAGTCGATGACCTGTTTCGTCTCGTCAGGCAGGTGGTGTTCGGCAGCGAAGGTGATCGCGTCGAGGTAGCAGCTGACTGCCGGCCCGAGGAGTCTGGTGGGCTGGTCGGCCTGACCGAGCAGGGTGGTGGCGGAGGCGGGCGCGTCGTCGTGGCCCAGGACCTGCTCAAGCAGCTGGGTCGCAGTCGAGGGTTGGAGCAGGCTGCTGGCAACGGGTGCGAGATGCCGGTCGGTGTCGTTGACCTCGATCCAGGCGTGGTTGGCGTGCCGGCCTCGGGTGAGCATGGTGTAGGCGAGCTGGCGGGACTCGGTGCCGGTGAGCAGGCCGTGGCAGGTGTCGGCGGTGACGCCTTGGGCGGTGTGGATCGTGGTGGCGTAGCCGAGTTCGACGCTCTCGGCGACATAGCCGGCAGGCAGGGTGAGCTGGTGGTGGTTGCGTAGGTGCCTCACGTCGATCGAGCCGTCGCGGTGGACGGCGGTGACCTGCCAGCGGTCGCCGTTGCGGACCCAAGCGGTCTCGCCGCTATTGAGGGTCCGGTTGTTCCGCCGGGTCAACACCACATCTCCGACAGATGCTTGGTTACCGTCACTCAGGTCGACCTCTCCTCTGGGCCGGGCGCCGCCCAAGCGGCCGCGTCGGGCGGCGTTGTTGAGCTGGGCGACCTGTTCGCGGGTGGGGGCGAGCATGAGCGCATCGAGCCCGGCCCGGGTGTCGGCGAGCCACGCGTTCAGGAGTTGGGTGGTGGCGGTGTCGCGGTCGACAACGTGCACACGGTTGTGGTCGAGGTAGTAGCCGAGGGCACCGGTGTCGCCGGCGCGGAGGGCGAGGGAGGCGTCGGCTTCGGCCGGGTCAGCGAACCGGAGGACCTCATCGAGCCGGAGGGCGCCGTGGGTGGTGGCGATGTCGCGCAGGACGCCGCCCGCGCCGATCGCGCCCAGCTGTTGGTCGTCGCCGACGAGCCGGATGCTGGCACCCTGGTCGAGGCACCAGGTGACCAGGTGGTCGAGGGTGAGGCTGTCGGCCATGCCAGCCTCGTCGATGATCACCAGCGTGCTGGGGCCGACCCGTTCGGCGAGGGGCTCATGGTGGCTGATCGCCCACACGAGTTTGGCCAGATTGTCCGCGACCGCGCCGACGCCGAGCTGGCTGCGCAACTGCTCGGCCGCGGTCGCCGAGGGAGCGAGCCCGAGGACGGTGCCGCCGCTGTTGGTCCAAGCGGTCGCAAGGGCGCGCATGGCGGTGGTCTTCCCGGTCCCGGCTGGAGCGATCGCCAACTGCAGGCGACGCCCGGACCTCGCCATCTCCCGGACGAGGATCTGCTGGCTCGGGTTGAGGGGTTCGCGGTTCGCCATCGACTGCAGCACCGCCAGCGAGACCGAGTTGTGATCGGCAACCCGGCCGCCGCCACGGCCGGCAGTGTCGACCAGGCGGCGCTCAGCCCACAGGATGCGTTGAGAGGTGTAGCGAGTAGCCTCGGGCCGCTCGTACACCGAGGCGCCGTCCGGGCGACGCAGCAGCTCGGGTTCGACGGGCATGGCGCGAGTGGTGCGGATCGGAACCGAATGCGTCCGGCCCAACGCCCGCTCCACGACGGCGTCGACCGCCCAGTCGATCTGGTCGAGGGGGAGCGCGGCGCCACGAACCTGCCGGAGGGCTTCGGAGCGGACGTTGAACGACGTCCACCACGACCGCTTACCCTCCACGACATTGATCACCGCGGCGGCCGTCCGTTCGGCCCAGGCATCGTCGACAACGACGGGCTGCGAAGGCTTGTAGGTGAGCACGGCGTGCAAGGTCCGCTCGATGCCGCCCGATCCGAGGCGCCGAGTGGCTTGGGCGGCCCAAGCGCGGCGCTGGTCTGCCTCGGAGCGGGGCGGGTGCTTGGCTTCCCGCGTGGCCAAGGTGGCCTGTTGCTCGAGGTCGAGCTTCTCCGCCGCGGTGGGGGGACGTTCGTGATGGTCCTCGAACTCGGCTACGAGTCGGCCGGTGAGTGCGGTGATCGTCTCCCGCCGGGTGGACCACTGCTTGTTGAGGGCCGGGTCGACGCCGGCGACCTCGAAGACCGGCCGCTTGCCGTCCCGGCCGACCGCGACCATGGTCAGCCCGAGGGAGCGGAGGCGGGCGGTGAGGCTGGTCAGATACACCTCCGACAAGGTGACCTTCGCGTCGTAGACGAGCTCGCCGTTGATCGCCATCCACGCACCTTGGAGGGTCTGGACCTTGTTCGAGATCGCCACATGGGTGTGCAGATCCGGATCGCCGGCGCGGCTGTCGCGGTGGGTGAACCGGGCCGCGACCATGCCGTGCACCGGTACGTGGCGGGCACCCTCATGGCCCTGCCGGGTGAACAACACGCGCCGCTCACACTCCGCGAGGGCGTCGGTCACTGCTGCTTCGTGGACTTGCCGGATCGCCGCCGCCAGCGGTGGGGGAGCGATCGCCCACAAGCTTGAAACCGACTTCGGCGGTGACAACGTCACGTCCCAGCCGGCCAGCGCCATCCGCGGCTTGCGGGAGTTCTTCGCGATGAAGCCGTGCAACTCCCGCGGTCCTTCCGGTGGCCGGCCGTACCGTGCGGTGAACCACTCCCGCGCCAGACCGGTCCGCAGCTCCTCCCGCACCCCCTTCGGCACCGATGCGCCTTCGTCCAGATCCTGGCTGAGGCGCCAAGAGTCGAGGCGCTGGGCGAGTTCGGCCTCGAACGGGGTCGGCGTGTTGCAGAACACCGAGAACGCCCGGCCCAGCTTCGCTCCGGTCGTGGGGTCCAGCCCGGCGCCGAACAGCAGCTTCATCTGCTCGGCCGACACCACCGAGCCCGGCTCCAGGTCCAGCCCATTGAGTCCGTGGCCCCACCAGGTGCCGGGCGACTCTCCTTTGGTGGAGTAGTAGTCGGCCAAGCTGGTCCGGCCCCGACCGGTCGCGTCCTGCACCGCCACCTGCCGGACCAGGTACTCATATCCGGATCCGGCCGCCAGCTTCACCAGACCGATTGCCACCCCACCTCACCTCCGCCCACCCAACGAGACCGACGAGCGGGCCCGATTCAGCACCCACCGTCCTGCTACTTCCTTAAGCCGCGATCCCGGCCCTTTCCGGACACCCCGACCCGGACTTGTTTCCTCGCACCTTCCCTAAGCCCGGCCGAGCGCCGATCGGGACGCACAAGCCCGCCGCGATTTCCAGCCGACACCTCCCTAGGCCCAGAAAGTCGGCGATCGGGACACGAGATCGCAGCGAGCGGGTCGGCGGCGCTAGCAACGGGACCTCTCACCATCCCTAGGCCAAGCGAGACGGCGATCAGGACGCGGAAGCGGCAAACTCAGCCCAGGCTGCCGAGCGGCGGCAGCAGGAGTGCGGGCACGGAGGCATGCAGGTCCTCGAGCCGAGGAGGGTCTTCGAATCACCTGGGGAATCCGCAAGGCTCGGCAGCTTCTGGCCCGCGTCGGCTCAGGCGAGCCGGGTCGTGGGCAGCCACGGCGCTGACCGTGGGCTTCTTCATCGCGGGGCGCACCAATCGCCATGCTGACGCCGAAGGCCCGCATTGCTGCACCGGGCAACGTGGCGACGATAGGAGCGCTCGATGCCGACCAACTCGTGGCCGAGTCCAGCTCCGGCCGGCCCAGCCAACCGAGGGCGAGGCCAGCCTGCCCTCTTCGTCAGCCAGCCGACACGACCGCACCGACCGCGGCGATCAACACCACGACCACCGGCCGTCCGAGGGCCATCACCGGACAGCCTCGACACCTCAATGTCACCAACCCATACACCCGGTGCAAATCGGGAGTGCGGCGGACGAAGTCGGCGAGGCGGGCCTACGCTGAACGCACCGCTCCCTACGACACGGAAGGACATCGATGGCGGCCTGCTACTTCATCCGACTCGGCAGGCAGGGGTCCTTCGTCCAGGACGCAGTCGAGCGTGGTTACGTCGGAGTCGACTACGGCATGGTCGACGACTTCACCGGCAAGTTCCCCGACGAATGGACTGCCTTCAACAAGACGTACATCCCCCGCTACCTTGAACTGAGTCCTGACAAGACGAAGGTGGCCGCGGGCTTGGCATGCGGGACGATCTGGACCCTCGGCAAGGGAATGAAGGACGGCGACCTCGTCGTCACGCCGGACCCCGCTGGCATCCTTCACGTCGGGCAGGTGACTGGCCCGTACGCCTTCGTCCCGGGCGAGGAGTTGCCGCACCGCCGGCCCGTGTCGTGGCAGTTCGGGACGATCAACCGCGATGAGATGAGTGCGGAGCTTAGGCGCTCGACCGACAGGTACCCGGCGACGTTGGCCAACATCAGTCAGCACCTCGTTGAGATCGAGAGTCTGCTCCAGGAAGCCCCGCAGTTGGTCTCCACAGATCCAGATGTTGAGGATCCCGTCCAGTTCGCCTTGGAGAAGTACCTGGAGGAGTTCCTCGTCGACAACTGGACGAAGACCGAGCTGGGGAAGCACTACGACATCTACTGCGATGACGAGGGCAACCAGATCGGTCGCCAATACCTCAGCGACACAGGCCCGCTCGACATCCTCGCCGTAAGCAGGGATGGCGCGGAACTCCTTGTAGTGGAGCTCAAGAGGGGCAAGGCCAGCGACTCGGTCGTTGGGCAGATCCAGCGCTACATGGGCTACATCAAGGATCAGGTGGCCGAGCCCGCGCAGGCCGTTCGTGGCGTGATCATCGCGCTTGAGGATGACCTCCGGATCCGGCGGGCCCTCTCCGTCGCAGCCAACATCGACTTCTACCGCTATCAAGTGAAGTTCAGCCTGACGAAGGCGTGACATCCTCCACCGTGGAGGTCTCGAGGTGGAACGAGCGAATCTCAGCCTTGCTCAAGCCCTATCGCATGCGGTGACGGCTGAAGTTGCTGCGCCACCTGGCCTGCGAACGCCGGGTCCGCCAGGATGCGCGCGACGACGTCGTCGGCGATCTTGTTGACATCGATCGGTCCGACGTATCCGCCCAACATGACCTCGGGGTAGTTCACGTCCATGCGGGTATATGCGCTTTCACCGTTGTCGCCGTAGGCCGTGAGCACGTGGTCAAAGACCAGCTGAACCTTCGTCTGAAAAAGCTCGACCGTGTACGGGTCGGGTAGCCCCTCATCGAGAACCCGCCGGATCGTGCTGTTGACGTCGTTCATCACGTCCACCTTGCGCCGCCAGTCCTGGACGAGCTTCTCGTGGAGGTGTTCCAGCAGCTTCTTCGCGCTCGCCTTCACGCGCTGGCGGTCGTCGTCGTTGAGCACCGGGTCGGGCTTCGTGAGCAGATCGAAGATCGCGAGTTCTTCCTCGGTCATGCCCTCTCGGACCGCGCGTTCTTCTTCCTCGGTGAGCGTCTGGGACAGCTCGATCAGGTGCTGGAGGTACTCGTCGATGTTGACGCTCCCGGCGTTGTAGTCGGCTATCAGCTGCTCGATGCGCTCCACAAGCTCGTAGCGAGTCGGGTTCCGCAAGGCAGCGCTGAAGGCCCGCTGACGGAGGATCTGTGCGAGCCGGTCTGTCTCGGCGCGCTTGCGACCCGCGAACTTCTGGGCTAGCCCTTCGAAGTCAATGAGCGACAGGTCGATGAGCGGGTCAGGGTTGGTCCCCTCGGCGGCAGCGCGGATGACGTACTCCTCAGCCCCAACCGAACGGTCGAGGAGGGCATCGACTGCGTCTGCGACTATGGAGATGTCGGCGTGGGGTGGCCGCGTGACATCTGCGATCCGTTCGGCGAGGACACGGATCGCGGCCACATTGCGCTGTTGGGCTGCGGCTTTCGGGTTGGGTAGCAAGGCTTTGAACAACTTGCGTGTCTGGCGTGCCTGGGTCTGGAACTCCGTGCGGGTGTCCTCATCGACGAGGAGCGCCTCCACCGCGGCGTCTCGTTTGGCGATATGGGCGAAGCCTTCGGCATCGCGTAGGGCGATGAGGTCGACGCCGTGAGCGGTGCAGAACCCAATCAACTGCGCGACGGCCGTATCGAGCGCGACGGCCAGTGCGTCGATGATCTCGATGGGCTTCTCGCCGGTGTTGGCTGCTCCGTAGATGGCGAGCGCCTTCTCGAGGTTCCGGAAGACGCCGACGTAATCGACGATCAGGCCGTTGTCCTTATCCGGAAAGACCCGGTTCGCGCGTGCGATCGTCTGCATGAGCGTGTGGTTCTTCATAGGCCGGTCGAGGTAGATCGTCGACACGGATGGCGCGTCGAACCCGGTCATCCACATCGCGCACACGAACACGATCCGCAGCGGGTCGTCAGGATCCTTGAACTTCTCCGCGAGGTCTTCGCGATTCATCCGTTCGCGGTGCGGCCGGATATCGAGACCCAAGTCGTCGAGCATCTTCAACTCGTTCTGGCTCTGCGAGACCACGACCGCCATGTCGGTGGTCTTCATCAGCTCGATTCTGGACGCGAGCCAGGGGCGCTCTAGCTCTGGCAGCGCGTTGAGCTGCGCCGTCAGGTCGGCGAGGTGCTGCGACCAGGCTTCTTGGACCAAGTTGTACATGCGTACGGCCGCTGCCTTGTCGAGGCCGACGTACATCGCCTTGCCGCTGAACCCGCGACCAACGAAGTGCCTGACGAGGTCGGTCGCAAGGGTCTTCAGCCGTTCGGGTCGGGTCAGAAGCGTGTACTGAGTGCCGAACCGCCGCGCCAGCTGGCCCTCAGCGTCCTCATCGAGTTCGGCCTCCTCCAGTAACGCATCAAGTTCATCGGAGAAGTCCTCATTGACCAGCTGCAGTTCG
>Ga0116180_1003484_pt1 | contig 11844 bp, 14 predicted proteins | sample AD_UKC073_MetaG_FD_89804 | JGI IMG/M metagenome (GOLD analysis project Ga0116180, IMG submission 89804) | Active sludge microbial communities of municipal wastewater-treating anaerobic digesters from USA - AD_UKC073_MetaG | ecosystem: Engineered > Bioreactor > Anaerobic > Digestate | place: USA... | reverse complement strand
GGGCTTTCTGATGGATGCACAGATCGACACGACTACGGACTTCGTTCTGGTTCAACGAGGGCCTGTGCGCAGCCTGCCAGCGCCAGCAGCTCAACCGGCACTGGCATCGTAGGGGTTGGGGCATCCTATGGCGCCACGCGCCGTTCCATGAACTACCGGCACCCTACCTTCAAGGTTCTGTGAGCACTCAAATGGGCCCGCCACCGATTGAATCCATCATTCCCGATGCCTTGGGCAAGACCGACACAGGCTACGCGCTGGGCGTCCACATGGTCGGTCTGCATGGTGCATGGCATCGGCTGTGGGCCATGCTCGTTCTTCGAGCAGGGTTCGATTCTGCGGATGATCTCGATCCTGCAGATGAAGGACTGAATACTGTCAGGGCCCAAGTTGGCCAAGCCCTTGGGCGGCCAATTAGTGATGAGGAGATCGCTGACCTAAATGAGCATGCTCTGGCGCATGCTGCAACTTTGAATCGGCGTTCAGGCGCCATCTAGTTCGACCTCTGGTCGACTTTTTCGCCTTGAACCACCAGCTGCTTCCGCAGCGCGTAAGTCAGGATCGGGTTTCATCCTTCATCCTCTTGTTCTTCAATGCCTCGATTTTCAGGAGCATGCTCTTGTCTTCGCCCTGGCCTTCTCTGCTGAGCAGCAGCATGTGGCCAATTTCGCCATCCTGAACGGGCATCGACAGGGTTGTTGTCGAACGGGAAAAGCGCGCTTGCTTCCCAAAAAAACTGCGCAAGTAGCGCTCGACATTCGGCCGGCTGGCGGGCCACGCATTACCCCATTGCACAATTCGGGCAGGAAGATCCGGGTCGCGGCAGTCAGGATGCAGGAGTTGAAGAAATGCTTCCCCCGGGGTGGACAGAGCCATGTCGCCGTTGGCGTCCTTCTCAACGAGCTGCGCCTTTATCAGCCCAAGCAGGATTGCTCCCCGCGAGGCGGCTGATCCCATCGGTATGGGTGCGTAGCGCCCGGTGCCTGTCCAGTGCTGCATCATCTGGATGAGGTCTGCCTCGCTGGCTGCAGGCTGGCCGCGCAGCGCATACAGCAGCTGGAGGCTGTATTTGCTCACATTTCCAGCCGGAGAACCTGCTAGCGCCAGTTCCTGGCCGAACAGCGCGAGTGCGTTCACGTTGAAATTGAAGTCAAAGAACCGCCGGAAAATGCCGGCGTTTCGCGCAGCAAGAAACCATGCATCGCCTGTCGTCGCGCCGGCGTCGAAAGCAGCTTCAATGCTCCGTGCGTCAAGTCCCTGCAGCTGCAGTGCAGGCCTTTTTGCCATGGCGGCGGCGTCTCCGAGACATTGTCTCAGCAACACATCGTAGGCTACGGCGCCGGAGGCGTCTGGGTCAGCTGCAAACCAGATCTCGTCGGCCGATAGCAGCCTGTCGGCCGGTGCCTGGTCACTGCCGACAGGTTGGCCAGCATAAATATCCCAGACTGCGGGGGGCGTTGGCAATCGAGGTTTCCACTGCGGTTCCGCCACCCGCGGAAATGCGCTCATTGACAGACCTCGTGGGTAGCGAAACTCGTACAAGCCCGTAAGGAGCGTGGTGATTGCGCAGGCCTTTGCGCCGGGCCACCTGGCTGAAATGTGGGGAGCCAATGCGCGGACGGCAAATGGCTTCTCCACGATGAACACAATGCATCGCATGATCCGTACTCCTGTGAGGGAAGGTTGATTTGCACGGCTTAGCCGTGGACTGTGCCCATTATGCGATCAGGTTCTGCGAGGCACTTTGAGCCGTTTCAACCGGTCAGTGTCTTGGTGTGTCGGCCTGCGGCTCTAGCACGCCTACTACGAATAGCTTTACGGGCCCAGGCTGCGCCGGAAGGCAGCAAGTCAGCACGGCGCTGCCATCCGCTTTCGGGCGTACAAAGATCGGATCATGGCTGCACTCGCCTTTGCGTAGCGCGCCAATGTCCGCATCGCTAAAGGTGCCGAAATGGCCATCGACCATCCAGCCTGGCACATCCTTCGCACTGTCCAGCGAGTCGGGATATTTGTACTTCACCGTTTGCAGGCCAAACAGAACAAAGAGCCTGGCGAAGGCCACTACGGCGACGGTAGGTAGTAACGGCGGCAAGCATTTTCGCATCATGACTAGGACCACCACCCACCAATGCCATCCCACGTGCGGTTCAGCACATCGCCAATCTCGTTCGTTTTGCCCGTCATGGCTTCGCACTCATTGTGCAGTTTGGTCATGCCATCGAATCCGCCAAAGAAGGCCGCTGTCCGGCCAATGATCTCGATCTTTTCGCGCACCTGATCACGCTCAGCATCCGCTGCTGCAGATCTGTCACCACGCAAGCGGATCATGTCTCGGGCAAGGTCAATCAGCTGGTTTTGAATAAGCATGGTTCTATCCATCACGGTGTGGGTTTGGTGCCATTAGCCGCCGCGCGCTTGCGCGACTTACCATATCGCTCCTCAACGGTCCTGTTCACCAGTTTTTGCATTTCAAGCAGCTTGCCCGGCTTGGGTGTGAGATTCTTGTTGCGCCAGCGCCAGACTGTTGAACGTGTTGCACCTACGAAGTCCCCAAATTCTTGATTCGCAGTTTTGGAGCCTGGTTCAATATTCAGCTCCCACATCCATTTCTCGATCAGAATCGAAGCATCAGATCCGGCAATGTTAGATTGCATCTGCAGGTTTTCTGCTGTCACGTTCTCTCGCAGTTTGCGCACCTTGTCCATGAGTTCTGGCTTGATTGGGCGAGCCTTCGAATAAAGGGTGTAGCAGAACATTGCTTCCGTCATCCCCAGAGCTTCGGCCATTTCAGCATTGGTGAAATTCAACACATCACGAAGGCTGGCAATCTCCTGCGCATCAGCAGCGCGCTGCTCTTCAACGTTCTGAAGGTTGAGTTGCATTTGTGCAGCTCGCTGCTTCGCCTTCAACTCACGCTGGTACTGCTTAATTTGCGCTTTCACTTCGCGAACTTGTTGCCGCTCTTCCTTGGTGAGCTTTGGTGGCTTGGGCTTCGGTTGACGCTTTACCCGTGGTGGCGGCACGAATGGTGTAGGCCCATCGGTGCGCGGTGGGTGCTCGGAAGTGTTGGCACCATCGAATTCAGCTTCAGCAGGGATGAAAAGGTTGGCAACCGACTCGTAGCGGGAGAAATTCTTATGGAGACGTTCGTTGAACGTGTCGGCGGCTTTCTGGGTATCGATCGCAGTGCCAATACTGGACGTATGGTCACTCGTACTCATACCGTTGCTGTCGATCACAAAGTGCGCTGACTCGCCCAGTCGCTCCACGATTGCGTTCAGTGAAAACTCGGGTTTGGCCACGCGTTTTCGAATGATGTCGATGCACTTCCGCCCGGCCATCACTTTGATGAGGCCATATACGGCAGATGGATTCTTGAGATCGTTTACAAGATCGGTGCAAACAAGTTGGTGCACCTCGTCGAGCTCGTCATCGAGGCGGTACTTCCGGCAGAGAGCCGCCACCACATTACGGGCACTTTGGTCATTGTAGAAAGCCTTGGCCAGGTCGTTGGCACTCGCCAAGCCTGCGCAAAAGCGATTCGCCACGGCTACCAGTGTGGTATCGGTTTCGGTGTTGATAGAGCTCATTTGCTTAGATCCTGCTGCTCTTGATTTCCAGGTACCCGCTCAGCTCGCGCCGGCGGACAATTTTCTTGAGCATTTCCCGGCACTGTTCTTCGCCGGTGGCCACCACCCTGGTCTGACCCAGGTTGGTGGTTTTGCTTCCCCATGATGTGGACAAAACTGGTGTGGACCACAGATCAACCGCCCACATCGTTTCGTAGAAACGAGTTGCTGTCTCAAAGCGGCGGCAACCTGGTGCGAATGGCACTGATGAAGCTGGTACAGATCTTCGTGCCATGCTCATTCCTCCAGGTGCTTCGTGCAGAACGCGTCGAGCTCGTCCGGGCTTGAAAATGGGCCAGCCTCATCGCCATTCTCATCGGACACCAGATAGAGCTCGACTGCACGCGTATCGGCGGCCAGGCGTCCATCAATTTTCCAGTCCCTGGAGTCACAAAGCTCGAATACCCCGGCCAGGTTCCTCGACCGCGTGAGCGTGGTTTCCAGGGCCAGCGCCTCGGCTCTGGTCATTCCGCCAATAGGATTGGCAGCTGCTGCCTCGAAAAGCAGCTCTTCAAGCTGCTTGACACGAGTCGTGAGGCGTCCCTGTTCCGCCGTCATGGCCTTGACCTCACCAGTTCGCAGTCCGAGGTTCAGAGTCATCTCGTTGTACTGGTCACGGATGTTGTTCAGCGCTATCCGGTGCTGGGTCAACTGCAGGGTTCTGTCGGCTTCAATCGACTTGATCTGCTCCTTGAGACTGCGCTCGTTTTCGCGCAACGCGTCAAGCTGCTGCAGCTCGTATCGCCGCTGGCCAGCCAGCACCTCAACTTCGCGTGAGTGTCGTTCCTGCAGCTGGGCCAGTGCAGCTGAGAACTGCTCTGTGTCGCGTTGACGCGAGGCCTCGGCCGATGCCAGCTGCTGCTGCAGGTGTATCTGCGCGGCCCGCAGCTCTTCAAGCTGGGCTTGGTAGGCGGCACCTTGCTCAAGTGCCGCCACTTTCGCCTGGCGCTCAACGTCCAGCTGGGCCTGCAGGCGATCGTTTTCGTCCTTGGACAGGGCCAGGCTCTGTGTAATGTCCCTGTTCGCCTGAATCACCTCATCCCTGGCGGCCATGACCGCCTCACGTTCATCGTCGAACGTTGCGGCGGCCTGCTGCATGGACGCCTTCCAGAAGGTGGTGATCATGCCCTCTGCCTGCTCGGCCAGGCCGGCAGGTAGATCCAGCTTCATGCCTTTGCGCTGCACTGCGCTGCCTATTTCCTGCCTGATCTCTTTCAGATCCCGCGCGATCGCGTCGTTGGACCCCAGGTTCGTCAAGTCACGCACCAGGGCCACCGTCGCCTGCAGGCCTGCTTCCGTTAGCCCGAATGCCGCCACCCGGCTCAATTCCATCCGCGAGGCGCCCTTGGCCCGCATTGCATCGCATTGCTCGATCAGGCGCTGCCGCACGTCGTCGGGTAGACGAGGCTTCACGAGGCGCAGGCGGTCGGGTGTGGGCTCCATGGTTGGCAGTGTATTTTCAAAATCATTGCATGTCAAATACAACTAGTAGAACCTTGCGTTTGACATGTTTAAACTGTGTTGTGTATGATTGCTGTCAAAATCATACATAAAATGTACCGATGAATGAAAACACCATATTTCCGTGAAACATCGCCCTGCAACTCGATGGACGAAAGCTCGAAACCGGCCGGAAACCCGCGCCAGGCCTCATTTCCCATGGTTTGTTCCACGACATGTAGCGGCACCGTGAAACAATCTCATGAATTTCACATTATGAAATAGTGCTAAAACGGTTCATATTGCGAAATATTTATACGTAATCCCTCCTCCACCATTCCTGAAGTCCACAGAAAGAGGCATGTCATGACATCCACCCAGAAGCCCAGCATCGACCAGGCTGCAGAGCTGCACCAAGACGGCAATAACCCGTGTGCTGCGCCGCGGCGACGCTCCAAAGAAGCTGCTGTTGCCAAAACGGCCCTGAAGCTGTCCAAGACCTTGTTTAAGGCCTGTAGCGACATGACTGCATACCTGCATGCCTGTCGTGACGCTGATATGCCCTTGAAGGGCGCTGACGACGGCCGGTTGCTCCTGCGGGCAGGCATGTCGGAGTTCGCCAGTTTCCTGGATAGCGTGCACAACAAAGGGGGTGCCGCATGAAGCCGCAGGAAGTCACCCATTTCCACCTGTTCGGCGGCTCGGGCTCGGGTGCTGCGGGGTTCAAGGATGCCAACCCTTCCATTGGTGCGATGAAGGGCCGCATGGTGCTGCTGGGGGGCATCGACGTGGACCCGCTGGCCTGCGCAGACTTCAAGATGCTCAACGGTGTGGCGCAGGCCTGCGTGGACTTGTTCAGCCTGCAGCAGTATCTGGCCTGGCATGGCCACATGCCGCCGGAGGGGTGGCGCGAGGCGACGGCGGACACGGTGCGGGCGGCTGCGCAGTGGCAGTTCCCGGACCTGGTGTTTTTGTCGGCACCGTGCAAGGGCTTCTCGGGGCTGCAGTCGCCTACCCGGGCGGCGACGCCGAAGTATGTGGCGCTGAACGAGCTGACGCTGCGCGGGGTGTGGCTGATGCTGGAGGCCTTTGGCGATGACCTGCCGGGGTTGATCGTGTTCGAGAACGTGCCGCGCATCGCCACCCGGGGCCGGTATCTGCTGGACCAGATCATGGGCATGCTGCAGCACTACGGCTATGCCGTGGCGGAGACGACGCACGACTGCGGGGAGCTGGGGGAGGGCCTGGCGCAGAGCCGCAGGCGCTACCTGATGGTGGCGCGGCTGGTGCGCAAGGTGCCACCGTTTCTGTACGAGCCGCCGAAGCGCCCGCTGCGCAGCGTGGGCGAGGTGCTGGGCTACATGCCGCTGCCGGGTGACCCGCTGGCGGGGCCGATGCACCGCATGCCTGCGCTGCAGTGGAAGACGTGGGTGCGGCTGGCCTTTGTGGAGGCGGGCAGCGACTGGCGCAGCCTAAACCGGCTGAAGGTGGAGAACGGGCACCTGTCGGACTACCTGATGGTGCCGGACATGCACCGCGGCACGCTGGGGGTGAACCGCTGGGAGGAGCCGACGGGCGTGGTGGCTGCAGCTTCGCGCCCGGCCAATGGCTCTTATTCCGTGGCTGACCCCCGTTTCAACCAGTCGGCCAAGTGGAGCGATGGCCAGGCGCTGGGGGTGCGGCGTTGGGACGGGCACACGGGCACGGTGGCCGGGCAGACGGGGCCGCTGCAGGGCGCCTACAGCGTGGCGGACCCGCGCCATGGTGGACCGGCCAAGCACAGCAATGAGTTCCGCATCGTGCCTTGGGACGATGCAGCGCGGGCGGTGACCAGCGCGCATGGCTCGGGCCAGGCGGTGGCAGATCCACGTGGCGGTGACGAACCGGCCCTGCTGCATGGCAAGCGGCACGTGACGCCCTGGGGTGAGCCGTCGCGTGCCGTGATCGCGGGAAGTACTTCGGGCGAAGGCGCTTATGCCGTGGCCGACCCTCGCCCGAACATGCACCGGGGGAAGGGTGACCACTACCTGACGGGCGGGCACTACGGGGTGGTGCGCTATGGCGACGCGGCCGGGGCGGTGAGTGCATCGGCGTGCCATGACAACGGGCCCTGGAGCGTGGCAGACCCCCGGCTGGCTTCCGGTTCTGGCCTCGGAAATGAGGCATCCGCGCTGCCTGCGGCGAACGACAAGCTGGTGGCCCGCATACGGGCGCTGGATGGCACCTGGCACCGGCCATTCACGACACTGGAGTTGGCCTCGCTGCAGAGCTTTATCGACCCAGAAGAGTATTTCGCACCTGGTGGCCAGGCCGACCAGGGCGAACGCTTCGTGCTGGCCGGCAGCAGTGACCAGCGCTGGCGGGAGGGCATCGGCAACGCGGTGCCGCGCAAGGCGGCCAAGGCCATCGGCACGGTGATGGGGCAGACGATTCTGCTGGCGCGGAACGGGGAGACGTTTGTGCTGGGCAGCACGCCGATCTGGGTGCGGCCCATCGTGGCGGCGCTGGCTGTGGCTACTGGGGCGGCTTCGTGATGCGCTCGACTACCTCCGCCACACCGGCCTCGAAGGTGAGCAGCTTGAGCTGGCGCTCAAGCAGCCATTTCCTGGCTACTTGCCCAAGCGCTGCGACCGACGCGGGCCCTACGGCCCGAGCTTGGCGTTCCGCGTCCAGCACTTGTTTCAACTTGAGATTTTCCATTGTTTAACTCCTTAACGGGCAACAGCGCCCGTTGGGAAATTCTGGTGTCACGACCCAAGTTCCGTGTCAACTTTGAGGAGCAATTTCAATGACGGTGATTCAAACGCAGGAACAGGCCAACGCCTACTGGGCGGACAAGGACTACAAGAAGTGGGTGGTGACATTCACGACGGGATCAAAGCGCAAACCTCGTAGCTACTCTGTACACGTTGGTGCCACATCAGCGAATTTGGCGCGTAGTACGGGCCTAGCAGCTGCTGATCTCATGGGGCACCGATGGTGCCGTACTGCAATGGCCAAGGTACGCCTGGCAACTGCCTACGACCTTGGGTGTGTATTTTCCATGAACGAATAGATAGGAGGTACCGCATGCATCAAGTAACTGCACTGGACATTGCTTCAGCATTCTTCGGGGTGTTGGGCACCCTCCTCCTTGCCTGTCGCTCAAAGTGGGCAGGTTGGGGATTCGTGGCCTATTTGGTGAGCAACATGGGATGGCTGGTGTACAGCTTGAACCATAGCGCCTGGGCATTGATGGGCCAGTACACCGTGTTCTCTGTGGTGAGTCTTTACGGCGTGTGGAAGTGGTTGATTCAACCGGAGAGCGCCACAACTGTGACCAACAACATCGAACCCATGGGCGGCGGAGGTGCATCGTGAGCGAGAACACAAAAATCGAATGGTGCGATCACACCTTTAATCCGTGGACAGGCTGCACCAAGATTTCTCCAGCGTGTGACCACTGCTACGCCGAAGGGTGGGCTAAACGCAGTGGCCATGTAGGCTGGGGAGTGCATGCAGATAGACGCCGCACATCCAATGGCAACTGGCGCAAGCCATTGCGATGGAACGCGGAGGCTGATGCATTCATAAGCGGCACGACCGCCGGCAGAGCGTCTTCTGTGCCAGCCTGGGTGACTGGGCCGACAACGCAGTGCCCAACGAGTGGCGCTTCGATCTCGGCAGGCTTATCCTGGCCACACCAAAACTTGATTGGCTTCTGTTGACCAAGCGTATCGGCAATGCCGCATGCATGTTGCGTGAGATGTTTCCCGATGGGGTGCCGCCCAACGTTCGTATCGGCGCCACGATCTGTAATCAGCCCGAAGCCGATCGAGACATTCCCAAGCTGCTGGCTCTTGGCCTCCCAAATTTACTCAGCATGGAGCCGCTGCTGGGGCCGGTGGACCTCACGCGCATTCCTGTCAGCGGGCAAGGGCACCACGAGTTCGACCCGATCATTACCGCGAACGTGCTCAAGCGTGCAGCGGCCTATCCGCCACTGCCGCAAGTGCACTGGGTCATCGTTGGAGGCGAGAGCGGTCCCGGTGCTAGGCCAATGCATCCCGATTGGGCACGAAGCCTACGCGATCAGTGCCTGGCAGCTGGCGTACCGATGATGTTCAAGCAATGGGGTGAGTGGCATACCAGTGCCTTCAGCACCAGGACTGGCGAGGCAGAGTTTCGCCAGTTCGGCACACACCAGCAATGGGTGGACAAGGCCAGCACCTGGGTTCAAGATGGCATCTGTCTTGACCGCCACGGCGTGGCGCTTTGCGACGGTGGCGACATGCAGACAGCCAGCGATGAAGGTAGGTTCCCGGTGACCATCATGCACAAGGTGGGCAAGAAGACAGCTGGCCGTTTACTGGACGGAAAAGAATGGAGTGAGTTTCCAGCATGACCCTACATTTTCACGACCCAGATCCAGCGGAGGTGGAGTCCGCCTTGAGGCTGTTTTTCGAGGGCGCTTCGACGGAAACGTCTGGGGAGTATTCGCCAGCAGTCAATGCGCAGTTGGCAACCTCAGGCGATCATGCGAAGCACCAGGCGGCCAAGGTGGGCGCCAACGTCAGTGAGCAGACACGGAGGCTACTGGGCGCTGGCCTGAGTGCCAGCACTGCAGCCAAGAAGGTCATGTGGCTGCAGCGTGCAGCCGACCAGCTGGCCGGTGCGTTTCTCCCCTACTCTGCTTGTAAGCGCGGCTGTGCCCACTGCTGCCACATCCCTGTCAAGATCAGCGAGAACGAGGCACGCGAAATGGGCAAGGCCATCGGGCGCAAACCCGTTCCGTTTGAGCTGCACGCACCTCTCTCGATTTCAGGCTACGAGAACCCATGCCCATTCCTGGCCGACGGCGCGTGCAGCGTGTACGAGGCCAGGCCCGCGTTGTGCAGGACACACATGAACCTGGACCAGGACGAACTCCTGTGTCGCCTGGATCCTAACGGGGTGTCGATTCCCGTCCCCTACCTGGACACCAGGCTCTTCGTGATCTACGCCTTTGAGACTGGAGGAAACCCATCACGTTGGGGTGATCTCCGGCAGTGGTTTCCAAACTGAATTTCCTAAAATGCACACGAAAATTTATCAAATCGAACCGCAGGACTGCTCTGTCATCGTCGTCACTGGTCCAACTGGAAGTGGGAAGTCTCACTTGGTTGATCGGCTCAAAGTGGCAGAAATGAGCGACATATCTTTCATCGATCCGCTGGTCACTCAACCAGGTGAATTTTCAGCACCTAAGGGCACGCCAAAATTGGTGGTTCTAGACCATGCTGAGTTCGTGAATGAACCGCAGTCCTACTGCGCCGCTTTACTCAAGTGGGCGCACGAGACGAGCGTGCATTTACTGTTGGTGGTCAACAGAATTGATGACCTGCAAAGACTTGGTATCAATCTACCCGCGACAACCCTTGAGATGCAATTGCTTGGGCGAGGTGGTGATCAAGGAATCGTTCTCAAACGTCGGAATGAGAGCAGGACCATGAGCTTCGAATCATTTGCAGCCATCGTTGCCTCACTGGAGGCTGCAAGAGCAATTCAACGTGCATCGCGATTTTGAGATCAGGCTGGCAACCAGCAGGCGTTAAAGTGAAAATCTACGGTGAGGCTGCGTACTCAACAGCATTACACAACGTGAAAATCACGTTGTAGGTACGACAAAACGCACCGAAAATCACCCCTGATGACCGCCCTCCTCCCGCCGCCCGTCCCCCAGGTACCTGCGCCCGTCGCGTCAGAGCTGGTGGGCACCGCCCTCCCCCGCCAGCTCCACGACGGCCAGGCCATGGCCGCCTGGCTGGAAAGCTGCAGCTCGCTGTCGCCGCACACGTTGCGCAGCTACGAGAAGGAAACCACCAGGTTTCGGATGTGGCTGGAGTTCGTGAAAGGTGACCATCCCCGGCTGCTTGCATCTGCGACCACTGCTGACGCGAACAGGTACCTGGAATACCTGGCAGCGCCCTCCCCTCTTCCCTATGCCATCCTTGACCGCTATATGCGTGCCGAGCAGCCCTTTGCCGGGCCGCTGAAGCCCTCCAGCATCAAGCAGGCTGTAATGGTCCTGCACGCCATGTATTTGTGCTTCCAGGAGATCGAGGACGAAGGAGCCAAGCCCTACGTAGCATTCAACCCGTTCAGCCTGGTCCGCAAGAACGTGCGGAACCAGCCGCGGCTGGAAGTGGCCGTACTCCCGGATCTCGAACCAACCAAGATCCTGCCTCTGGACATCTGGTCCCAGGTGGAGCGCTTCCTCGATGATCAGGTGAAAACCAGTCCGGAGGATGCAGCTGCCCACCGCGATCGCTGGGTGGTGAAGCTGCTGTACCACTCCTGGTTGCGCCGGCACGAAGCTGCCGGCATCAAGATGGGGAGCTTCAGCTATGCCACGGGCAAGTGGAGGCTGCACCTGGTGGGCAAAGGCCAGAAGAAGGCCTCGATCGTAGCCACCGCAGAGCTCATGAGGGCCCTGCGTGAGTACCGTGTGGCCAATGGGCTACCGCCCTACCCTCTTCCCGGCGAAGACCGCCCTGCCGTGCTGGCGCTGCGCAAGCGCGCAAACGATTCGGCCCTGGTCACCGACCAGACCATCTACCGTATCGTGGTGAGCACATTCGAGAAGATGGCCAAGACCATGGAAGATGAGAGCCCGGCCGCGGCGCAGCAGCTGCGTGCTGTCGGCCCACACTGGATGCGCCATACAGGCATCACCCATGTGTCTTCAACAGACGTGGATCCGAAGGTTGTGTCCAAGCAGGCACGTCATGCCAACATTCAGACGACGATGAACGTC
>Ga0116180_1003482_pt1 | contig 11845 bp, 9 predicted proteins | sample AD_UKC073_MetaG_FD_89804 | JGI IMG/M metagenome (GOLD analysis project Ga0116180, IMG submission 89804) | Active sludge microbial communities of municipal wastewater-treating anaerobic digesters from USA - AD_UKC073_MetaG | ecosystem: Engineered > Bioreactor > Anaerobic > Digestate | place: USA... | reverse complement strand
CGTTCGCCGCCGGACTCGGCCGCCCGGATCAGCACGATCCGAGCGGCCGAATCTCTACGCGGCTTCGATCAGCACGTAGCCGCGACGACGACACTCCTGAAGGTCTTCTCTCAGTTCGCGGAGTACCCGCTCATCGAGATCCTTCGGCATCTGGCATCCGCAGGAGACCCCGCCGCCAGCGCCATAGCCTGGGGGCTGTTCAGGTTTGCAACGCAACTCCGGCGGCACCTCGCGGGGCAGTGGCACGCACAAGTCGTGTCCGGAGCAGCGGCGACCGATCAACTTCACTCGACACCGATGAGGGGACATCGGGCTTCCTTTCCTGGCCCAAATGGACCGTGACAGGAGGCCCTAGACTCATCAGCGCACAACCGAGGTTTCTAGGACCTCAATCGGGGCGGACGTTGACGCGTCTGTCGAGCCGCAGCGAAGACTGCACGACCCTGTGCGGGGTACCTTGCACGATCGACCGGAGCAGCAGGGATCGCGCAAGATCGAGCCTCCTGACACAGGTCAGCAGTGTTATGACGGTGGGCGCGTGCGGGGCAGCTGATCCGATGCCGCGGTACCTAGTAGCGCTTGAAGCCCCTCGAGTCGGGTTAAGACTTCGTCGTAGGTGACTAGGTCGACGCCTGCGAGACCGTCGCGGTATCGCAGGAAGGAGATGCGCTGGGTTTCAGTCATCGTGTCGAGTCTGCCGGCGACGACGGCACCACGCACTATCCTAGTATCGATACTCGGCATGTCGGATGAGGCGTCAAGTAGGCGTTTCAAGTCCCCTCCCCGCGCTCCTTCAATTTGGGATTGGAGCTGGGCAACGGAACCGGTGAGTTGCATGTGGGGTGGATAGACCTCTGCAGCGCCTCTGCCTCGATATGGACTAGCCGCCATCAGGGGCGTCTTGGGGGTCTTGATCTCGATTAGGTGGGCGGTCCTGGCAACGGGGTTCCAGAGGAGAAAGTCGACTGTCTTGAAGGCGGCCCCGTGGACGTCGGGTAGGTTCACAAGGAGTTCGCGACCAGCGAATACCACCGGTGCCGCGAACAGCTGTTGGAGGGCAAAGTCGTTGTCCTCAAAGAACTCCTGCCAGCGCTTCTCTTCAGGCGCATGAGGACCGTCAAGGGCAGCGCGGTACCTTGCGATGAGTTCATCAAGGGTTACGATCTCGAGGTCATGGCGTAGCCTTCCTAGAGTCTCTGCGTTCTCTCGCGCTGCCGTCGCAGATTCGGCAGCAGCGAGACGTAGTAGTTCATCCCGGCCTTCCGCGTCGAACTCAGTGGCGCCGGAAATCACCTGTGTTATCGCTTTAATGATCGGGGCACGACCGGGTGAAGGAGTCATCTTGGGCGCCCCGATCGCTTCAGCAACCAGGTTGTGCGCCTCTGCCTCTTTGAGGCGAGTAGCGACAGTTGCGCTTCGGCGTTGCTGCCGATCGACTGCTTGGACGAATCGTTCGAAGGCTTCAACACTTACATGCAGGACGTCCCCATGGACACCGGCGGACTGCGGATCACCCAACTGAAGGACGGAGCAACCCACCTGGGATTCCATGGCTCGGGCTAACCCCCGATAGGGCTTGGGCAGGCTCAACCCATAGGTGAAGATCACTCCCAACCCCTCGGGGATACCTTCCAGCCGGTACTCACCTCGTGCAGTCTCGCCGATTGGCTCTAAGCCGGGCCAAGGCCACACCCTGGTGTCGATCCGTACCTCCCGCGGCTGGGCATCAGCGGCAATCGAGGATGGCTCTACGTCCGCACCGGGGCGGGGGTAGATGTGGAGTATCCGAGTGACTGGGTCGAAGCGGACCATCTCGACCCCGGTGGGGCCGTCGAACCTGCCGTGCCTGAAGATGCTCAAGGCCCCGTTGTCGCCGCGGGAGACAGAGACATCAGCTGGACCTGGCTCGAAGGCCTCGTCTTCGCTCACTCCAGTAGCCAAACTCTCGGTCTTGTCGAAGTCAACCGGCGGATAACGATCGCCGCAGTTCCAGGCCAAGATCATCACGAGGTGTGATTTTCCGGCGAGCGTTCGATCTGGATTGGCTTAGCCATCCCCTCGGCGTCACAGCCGACAGATGGAAGGATGGTTGAGAGTCGACAACTGCTGGCGCCCATCGGGCTGGTTTCTGATGGCGATCGCCGTTAGATTCACACCTCCTGGCTGGGATCTCTCCCGGGCGGATAGCCCCAGCAATGGTCATGAGAACTCCCAGGTCGAGCCACGAGTTGCGCTCCCCACTAGCGCCGCCTTGGCGATGCTAGTGGCTCGCGATCCGCCGTCAATTTTCCCAAGTCTGCAGGCGTCAATACAACCTTGCACGAAGTCCGTATCTGGCGGATAACCCTCGAATTCAGCGAAACCGGCGCTGCATGTCACGAAGAGTGCAGGTTCAATACGGCTCCAAGAGCCGTCCCTGACGCCTGAGACGAGTTCCTCCGATGTGATCCTAATGTCGACTCCGCTGGACCCGGACAAAACTAGAAAAAAGGCATCTCCTCCGCATCTACCCGCAACCATTACGTTTGGCGTCGCGCGGATGAGGTCGAAGACACGGTCCACAACCCGCTCCCCGGTGCGGACGCCGAAGCGCCGGTTGATCGCCTCGAAGCCATCGATATCAGCGATGATGAGGCCCCTCATCCCATCGCGTTTCTCTGCATGCGCGTCCCGGCCAAAGACCTCACCAAGGAATTCAAAGCCATGCTCTATCGTCTGGTAAATGGTCGGTGCATTCGCTCCAGGTCGCACGCTGACCGGCCCGCTTAGGGAGAGTCGGAGCGCCTGGATCTCCCCAGAGATCTGCTGCAGTTCACGGAATGACTGCGAGACGTTAACCTCGTCTCGCAGCGCAGCGTCCGCCAAATGAGCCGCCTGCTCCCTTGCCAACCGAAGTTGCGCCCCCTGACTAGCAAGAAGGGCGGCGCTGGCAGCGGCTGGGGTCGAACGGTACCAAGAAATGATGCTGGCTGAAATGATCCCAACCAGGAGCGTGCTGTAAGCTTGGCCATCAGGCGATAAGTCATTGTAGGCCTTTCCTCCCCCATTCCGTATGATGAGACTCGACAAATCGATGGGACCAAGAGACACCGCGCTTAGGAACTCCTCGCTTTGTGTGAGATTATCCTTTGTTGAAGCGGCTAACGCGGATGATACAAAAGCCACCGCTGAATTAGAGTCCCACTCCGAGAGCCCGTGCGACACTTCATGCGCGGAGATCGACCTCTCCACCGCTAATTTCACGAGGCGCTTCAGGCTGTTCCGCGACTGAGGACCCAGCAACTCAAGCAATGGTTCTACTACCGGAGGTGCGCCCAGAAGGACAAATGCAACTCGTGCGAGGCTGCTGAGTCGCGCCCTGTATGAAGGTCCTGGTGGTAGAGGGATGCTCACGTCGGGAACTCTACGGGCCCCCACGGGGGCGCGCTGGGGAACCGTGAGGTGTCGGTCGGCAGCGTCACCGAGGAGGTATGGGACTCAGCCGCGCCAGAGACGGAGGGATGGGGAACCGAACGCTCGCTTCGCTGGCGTTGGAGGTGACGACTAGACCCCGCCGGTGGCCTCACGGAGGCCCGGCTGCCGCACCAGGTCACAGCGCTTCTGAAGGGCGAGAGCCAGACCTAACTGCTGTCCGCCGTCGAGGGACTTCTCGAACTGCCGATAGCGGGCGTGGTCCTTGGCGGTGGGCTTCCTGCCTCGCCAAGCGGGTGAGAGGTCGAGGTGGGCGTGGGCGACGTGGACCCATTGCCAGGTCAAGCCGAGGTCGTAGGAGCCGTGCCGGGTGCCGGGCCGGTAGCGACGGGCCCAATCGTCGAACCAGCGGCTCATCCCGAGGCGGTGCCGGACCTTGGCCTCGAGGGCGCGGTAGTCCCTCCGTGGTGACTCCTCGCCGGCGCGCCAGATTCGGGCCTTCCAGTCGTCGGCGGTGACGAGCATGGTCGCCGAGCAGGCTCTGGCGCAGCGCACTCCCATCGGGCCGGGCATTCCGACGACTTCGGCGGCCGCGGCCCAGGACGTGATGTCCGGATGGAGCCGGGCCAGCGACAGGGAGGCGAAGAGGCGGACGGTCGCCTCGCTGGAGTCGGAGGCGCCGGTGAGGTGCTCGACGTACTGCTCGTGCGGAATGACCTGGGGGATGACGAGCAGGTTGATCGGCATACGTGCTCCGTCCGTTCTATCGGTGTCGAGGTGGTGGGACAGGCGCCGGTGTGGGGCTCGGGCGGCCATGACCAGGCGAGTCAGGGTGGCGGTCATGACGGTGCGGTCGGCCAGCCAGCCGAGTGGTCCGTCGTTCGTGGTCGGGGTGAGTTCGGTCCACGGCGTAAACAGCGGGGCTGCGGTGTCGAGGTTGTCGGCGGCCAGGATCGCGTCCGCGGTCGCCAAGGCCCCGCCGCGCAGGGTGGGGTCGTCGGGTGGGCGCATGCCCCAGCGTGGTCCGCGGGTCGAGGTGCGCTCCGCGGCGACCAGGGCGAGTTCGGCCACCCATGGGGCGAGGTCATCGGCGCCGGGTTGCCCGGCCAGGTGCAGCAGGAGCGTGGTCAGGTGCCGCAGATCGGCCAGGTATGCCGCGGGCTCGGCCGATTGCCCGAGCACAGGCACGCTCCGGCCGGCGAGGGCGGCGTCGAGCCGGGCCTGGGTCGCCTGGACGGTCGCCGCGGCCGGCTCCCGCGGAAGGGCGGTGAGGTCGTGTTGGCACTGCTTCAGCGGTCCTTGACCGAGTGGGTTGCCGCACACCCTGGCGGCGCCGACGCGGCGCAGGTGGGAGTGACGCTGGTCGCGGAACGGCCGCCCACACGACGGACACTCGGCGACCAGGACGAGGCCGTGGTCGGTGCACGCAGTCACGAGGAGGAGTCGCCACATGGTCTTCCAGGTGCCGGTGTCGGCGATACAAGCTGGGCAGATCTCGGTGCCGTGGGCGGGGGTCCAGCCGCGGGCGGCGACCTGCCGGTAGGAGTACCGGTCGGCCGGGTCGAGGCCGGTGAGGTCGAGGGCGGTGCCGTCGAAGGAGGCGAGGGTCGCGGCATACACGTCCTTCTCGTCGACGCGGGCGAGGCCCGCGAGTCTCGCGATGGTCTCCGGCGAGGGTGCGAGGGTGAGGTAGCGCGTGGAGGCTCCGCTGCGGCGGATGGTCGCGAGGAGCTGGGCGGTGGTGAGGCCGTTGGCATCGGCCAGGTGCTCCAGCCACGACTCGACGGACTCGTCGGGTCGCGGTGCCACGGAGATGGGCAGGACGGCGATCACGTTGCCGAGTCCCGGGGTGGGCGCGACCCCCAGGCCCTGTCGTCCGGCAGGAAACCCTGGGGGTCACTTCCCGGTCCCTCGCAAGGTGGGGCGTCAAGGGGATGTCTACCACGGTCGGCCCGGTGCGCGCTCGTGGTCATCGAGGGCAGCGGGCCGGGCACGCCGTTCCTGTCTGCAGGGGTGGTCATGCCGTTCTCCTGTGTTTCGGCTGACGTTGACGGGCGTGGTCGAGCCGGCCGTTGCGGTAGCCGTGGCCGGCGGCGATGCCGGTGTACCCGGACAGTTCGGCGAGGTCGGCGCACTCGGTCGCGATGGGACAGGCGGCACACAGCGCGGCGGGCTCGACGAGGGCGGCCCGCCGGGCCGCGGCGGTGGGCGCTGCGGCATACCCGGCTTCCCAGCGGGTCCATTGGATGGTGAGGTCTTTGCAGCTGCCGTCGGCGAGGCTCCAGGCCGCGTCGCGGGCGAGGACTTCGCGGCTGATGCCTCTCACCATTGGCCCCGATGCGATCCGAGGCACTTGGTCGGGACGTGTGCCGTGGTGATGGTGATGCTTTCGAGGAGGTCGGCGTCGGGGCCGTACTGGCACAGCAGCTGATGTTGGAGGTCGGCGCGTGCCTCGCGGGCGGCGTGCTCGGTGGAGTAGGAGCCGGCGATGTCGTGGCAGTTCCAGACCAGCCACACGCGAGTCATGGGGGCGGTAACCGGGTGACGGTCGGCGAGGAGGTCTTCGACGAGCATCCGCAGCTCTTCGGCGTAGTGGGCGTAGAAGGTGGCGTCCATGACCGGGATGGGGGTGTCGCCCATCGCGCGCAGGATCCGCGCGGCGCGGGTGCGCAGATCCTCATGGTCCGGCTCGAGGTGGTTCATCCGTACCTCCGGATGACGCCGGCGAAGGTAGCGCGGGCAGCGGGGATGGTGAGGAGGTCGGCGTCGGCAAGCAGCTGTTGGCCGGTCTCGTGCAGCAGGAGCCGGGTCTCGGGGTCGATGCGGGTGTCGAAGGCGTGGATTTCGCGGTCGGGGATGTGGGGCCAGGGGCTGGAGCGCATCGGGCCGTGGGTGAATCTCGTCCAGATCCAGCCGAGGGCGAGGACGTCGATGTCGGCTCTGGCCAGGCTCGGAGGAAGCCGCCGGGTGGCGCTGGAGGGCAGGTGGGTGACGGATCGCAGGGTGTCGCGGCGTCGCTGGTAGTCGATCAGCCCGTTCGCGAGCAGGACGTCGAGGGATCGGCCGAGCAGCTCGGCGTCCTGGTGGCGGAGGCCGGCGCCGGTGTGGATGCCGTCGATGAGCAGGCTGGTGGGTATGCCGGTCACGCCGAGGGCGGCGGTCGACGCCTCCGGCGTTGGGTCGCCGTCGTGGGCTCGGGTGATGAGCATGTGCAGGGCGGTGGCGGCTCGGGTGAGTGAGAGCCATTGCCCGGGCCGTCGTGCCGGGGCGTCGTCACCGGTAGGGAGGGGCAGGAGTGCGGGGACGTGCCTGGGGTGGAGTTCGTCTTTGGTGACGTGGTGGCGGAGGCGGGTGAGGAACCAGTCGAGTCGGGCTCGGTCTGCGGGGGTGAACTCGGCGGCCTGATGCATTCGGGCGTGCGCCGGGCGCTGTCGTTTGTCGCGGACCAGGCGGCGGCCGCACAGGACGAGGAGAGCCGCGACGGTGCGGGGATCCGCTGACGGGTAGGCGCCCCACCTGCGGGCTGCCCTCACATCGACCTCAGGGAGCTCGGGGTTCGCATTGACCAGAGCGGGATCGAGCGTGCCCGCCAGCGCCTGGCAGCGGCGGCGGAGTCGATAGAGGATCCCCCGGGCTCGCGGCTGCTCGATCGCCGCTTCGGCGACGTCGCGGAGGATCTCGGCGAGCTCGAGGACGCGGGGGTGGGCGGCCGTCACCGTGTGTGCGGCGCCGGCTCGGACGAGGTAGCAGCGGCACCGCAGGCAGACCGGCATGAGTGCGGTCTGCCAGAGCAGGTCGGTGTGGCCGGTGGTGAGGGTGCAGGCCGGGCAGAGCCACACGATCTTGAAGTGGTGGCGCCACCCGTGCCGCCGCTGGGCGCCGTGGCCGCGGATGGCCAGCGGGTAACGGTTCATCGTCAACTGCTGCGCGGCCCCATCGTCGAGCCCGGCGAGCGACGCGACAGCGTCGAGCTCACGCGCGGGGATGTCGATGTCGTGCCGATACCGGGGCAGCACCCGGGCGCGGTGGAGGCCGTTGGCGTCGGCCAGGCGCACGGCATACGAGCTGAGCGGCTCGGACGGCTGCGGCGCGGGGCGCACCGGCAGGACGGTCATGACACGGCCACCTTGACTCGCCGGCGTCGGGACGGCTGGGGCGCCACTGCACGGAGCTCAGCTTCGCCAGCGATCGCGCGAGCGGACAGGGGGACGGCGTCGAGGTGGGCGGTGGTGATGGTGTCGGAGCCGTCGTCGAAGGCGGCCAGCAGGGCCTCGGTGAGCAGCAGTGCGGTGTCGCCGACGTAGCCCTGTGTTCTGCGCCAGATGTAGCCCGCGTGCTGGATGGAGAAGACTCCTGCCGGTGCGCAGTCGAAGTAGGGCAGCAGCACTGTCTCGGCGTCCTTGAGGAACCGTTGCCAGGTGCGCCGGTCGTCCTCGGTGGCCAGCGGGTAGGCGCTCAGGGTGAGGCGTTCGAGGCGGGAGTTGATCTGCGGGTCGAGGTAGAGCGGGGACTCGTGCAGGTCGGCGCCGACGAGGATCATCGTGCCGCCCAGCTCGCCGAGCTCGGTGTTGAGGTACTTGAGGAAGTCGAGCATGTCGCGGCTGTCCTTGTTGGACACGTCGAGGAAGTGGCTGTCGTCGATGAGCAGCAGCCGCACCCCGTGCTGCCGGAAGGCGTGGATGACCCGAGTGGTGGTCACCCGCACGAGGCCTTCGCTCGGGTAGCCCATCGTGAGTAGCAGGGCGGCGAGGACGTCCCGGATCTTCGAGGCGGCGCGCAAGGTGATGTACACGTGCGGGATCCAGTCGGCGGTGACGCCGGGCTCGGGGTTCCACGTGGGGCGCGGGTAGGCGCAGGCCGGGCCGAGAAGGTCGCGGTATGCCGCCTGGGCCCAGTCTTTGACGAACGTGGACTTGCCGACGGCGAAGGAGGCGCTGACCGAGCCGATCGCCTTCGCCCCGGGCGGGCGGAGACGGTTGCGGTCCACGAGCCGGGTGAGGTGGTGCGCGGCACGTTGGGCCAGGACCGAGGGCAGGACCAGCCCGGTCATGGCCGAGGTCAGCTGGTCCCAGTACTCGTCCTGAGCCGCCTCGGACATGGCGTCGAACGTCTCGACCGGGATCGGGGTCGGCATGGGCCGAAGTGGCGCCGTGGCTTGCTGGTGCCACAGGCGGGCATCCATCAGATGGCCTCGCTGTCGTAGTCGGGGAACGCGGTGTCGTAGTCGGGGAACGCGGTGTCGAAGTCGATCGGTGCGGGAGTGTCGATGCCGTCGACCTCGTCCGCGGCGACAGTGAGGGCGGGCCGCGGTCGAGGGGCCGAGGGGGTATCGGCGTCAGAGTCGACGAGCTGATGGGCGGCGTCGGCCTCGGCGTGGTCGATGAGGGCCTGGTCGTGGCGCATGACGGCGCGGATCAGCTTGCTGCGCCATTCCTCGTCGGTGGGTGCGGTGCTCAGCTCGGTGATGGCGGCGATGATCTCGCGGGTGACGTTGCGGCGGGAGACGACGCGGTTGCCGCCGCGTTCCTTGATGAGTTGACGGGCGCGTTGCACGACGACGTCGGTCAGGGGCGCCTCGACGAGGTGCGCGTCGCGCCACTGCAGCTCGTAGATGCGGTCGTCATGCCGGCTGCGGTGCCACAGCCGGGTGCGGTCGCGGGGGTCGTAGTGGAAGGGGACCTTGGCGTCCTGGGTGCGGAAGGTTCCGGGCCGGAGGCCACGGATCTCGTCGAGGATGTTGCCGTCGTAGGTGAGGCCGCGGAACGTGACACCGCCGTTGCCGGGGGTGAGCCACTTCTCGGGCAGCAGGCTGTAGATCAGATCCGGGTGTTGCGGGACGAGCAGGCGACCGGTGATCGAGTGCAGCATGTCGTGCCGCTCGAGCGGGGTGAAGTTGCCGTCCTCGACGCCGGGGATCTTCACTCCGCCGTGCCGGTTGCGGTGATACGCGACGGCGATGTGACGGTGCAAGTGCTGCTGCAACTCGCGCCACGAGCCCAGTGGCTCGAACCCGACCCAGCCGACGAACCGTCCCCGTTCATGCACGGCGCGGCCCTTGAATCCGGCGCCGTTGCGGAACGACTGGTATGCCGCCTGGAGACTGTCGTGCCAGCGCTCCAAAATCGCATTGTCCACAGGACGTCCAGGCCGGGACGGCATGAGGTCGACCTGCCAGTCGGACAGCAGCGCCCGAAGGCCCTCGCTGAGGAAGATCCGAGCGTTGTCGGCCCGCAGCGAGATCGCTGGGATGCCGGGCTTGACATGCCGTCCGATGACGTCGCGAGTGGTGCGGACCCGGCTGGCGTGAGCGGTGACGGGGTTGTCGCCGATGTCGAGGCTGGCCGGTATACCGCACCAGCGGAAGTCGTCGATCGTGGTTTCGTCGACGACCATCGAGAACGGACGGATCGCGTCATACAGGGCGAGGGCGATCTCGAGCGAGTTCGCGGACTGGGGCACCACCCGGCAGGCGACGACGACCCGGCTCGGGACCGAGATGATCGTGATGATCTCCACGGAGTAGACCCGCTCGTAGACGTCGTCCCAGACGAGGTTGTCGCAGCGGGTGACGTCGACAGCGAAGTGGCCCGGGTGGGTGGCCGGGTAGTTGCTTCGGCCGGAGTTCCTGCGCAGGGTGGATGACTTGTGCTGCTTGGTCGTGTGCCCGAGCGCGGCGAACCGCATGGACAGGTACTGCTGGGTAATGCGTTGGGGCAGGTCGAGGTCATCGACGCCTTCCTGCTTGAGCCGCACCAGGACGCGTCGTTCGATCTCCACGAGGCTCACCTTGCTGCGGGTGCCGTCGAAGCCGGCCAGCTCCTCGTCGACGATCCGCACGAAGCGTGGGTCGATCACCTCGAAGCCCTGCCGGCCGCGGGTCCTGCGGCCATCGACCAGACCCCGCAGACCGTCGCGTGTGAAGGACTTAATCCAGCCGCGGATCGTGTTGGCCGAGACGCTGTTCTTGACCACCTCGCCGGCCAGGACGCGCCGGACCCGCATCCGGTCGACGCCGTACTCGAAGGTCAGCTGGCGCGCCATCGCCTCGATCCGCTTGGTCAGGCTGACCCCGAAGCCTTCGCCGAACGGGTAGAAGGGTTCCCCGTCGCGGGCCATGAGCGGGTGCCCGTCGCGGTACGCGGTGAGGATCTCCAGGACCACCTCGAGCTTGAGCAGGATCTCGGCACGGATCGCCGGGGTGAGGCTGCTCCACCACGGCTGCAGTGACAGGTGGATCGCGTCCAGGCCCTCGTCGCCGAGACCGGTGACGGCGAGCTTGTCGGCGCGCACGAAGTGGTTCTCCCCTAGAGCGTCCTTGACGGTGACGCCGTGCCGGCCCAGCTCCACCACGACCGCCGGGCCGTAACTCATCAACACTCGGGCCCCGACGTAGAGCTCGACCGCCTTGCTCACGCCGCGACTGCCTCAGGCTGGTGCACCACGATCCGTGTCGCCTGCGTGATAGGGACGTCGAGGTCGCAGTCGATCACTCCGCTCCAAATGCCGTGCCACATCGCAGACAAGACGTGCCCTCCGCCGGCATCGAGTTCCAGCACGTCGGCGACGGTGCCCTGGCCCTCCAGGTACTCGTTAAGCAATCGCAGCGAGCCGGGATACCACGGCATCGGCCGGCGGAAGGCGTGGATCCACATCAGGTTCACCCGCCGGATTCGCGACCAGCCGGAGAACACCTCGTGACTCCAGCCCACGTCTGCACACGCCTCCGCGGTGAGCCGAACCTTCAGCCGGAAGTCCTCGTCCTGCCGACCTGCGGGTCGGACGTCCCAGATCCGCACTGTGCCGTCGTCGTGCCGACTCAGCAGGTCCGGGGTGTGCTCCAACCGCCGACCGCGGCGCTTCGCCGGCAGCCTCAGTCGGCAAGGCTGCGCGACCAGCCATGTCACGTCAACGCGGCGGTCCAGCTCCCTGACCAAGTCATGCTCGAGACCCGACTCCAAGTGCAGGTGGGTCCCAGTCGTCACCGAGTACGCGTACACCGGCACATGGCCCGACTTCGCCTTCACCTTGGGAGTGCGGGTCCGCTGCAGCCGGGTCACGTCCGGGCGCTCCACCCCCGGCCACACGGCCAGGTCCGCACCCACGTCGAACAACCACTCAGTGTCCATGTCCGGGCACAGCACCACAGGGGCTGGCCGGTTCCGGGCATGCGAAATAGACTCGTCCACGCGACGGCACCTTCGTTTCTGCGCTACAGATTCATCAGGGCCGGCGTCGAGGGGTGCCCGCTGCAACGGGCGCCCCTCATCCATGTCCAGACTTGGGACCCTCACATCCAGCCTGCTGGCAGCGTAGTCCTGCACAGAGTGCTCGACAAGAGAGGCGCGCCCATTATTTAGGGCCTTCTTCGCGCCGAGCGTCGACCAGATGATCAGCGCTCGACCGCTCGATGCCGGTCCACTCGCGTTCTTGCAGG
>Ga0116180_1003476_pt1 | contig 11861 bp, 9 predicted proteins | sample AD_UKC073_MetaG_FD_89804 | JGI IMG/M metagenome (GOLD analysis project Ga0116180, IMG submission 89804) | Active sludge microbial communities of municipal wastewater-treating anaerobic digesters from USA - AD_UKC073_MetaG | ecosystem: Engineered > Bioreactor > Anaerobic > Digestate | place: USA... | reverse complement strand
CGGGTTGGCGAGGTCCGTGCAACCGGTCTCGCGGGATGCCGCGTTGATGAGCGCAACGAACAGGTCGATCTCGTAGTTCGAGTGCACATGCTGCAGGATGGCGGCGAGGCGCTCGATGCCCATGCCGGTGTCGATGCTGGGCTTGGGCAATTCGCCGGTGATTTCCCCGGCGGTCTGCTCAAACTGCATGAACACCAGATTCCAGATTTCGATAAACCGATCGCCGTCTTCTTCGGCCGATCCCGGCGGACCGCCCCAGATGTGATCGCCGTGGTCATAGAAGATTTCGCTGCACGGGCCGCACGGGCCATCGTCACCCATTGCCCAGAAATTGTCCTTGGTCGGGATGCGGATGATCCGGTCTTCGGAAAGCCCGGCGATCTTCTTCCACAGATCGAAGGCTTCATCATCGGTGTGATAGACCGTCGCCAGCAGCTTGTCCTTAGCCAGACCCCATTCCTTGGTCAGCAAGGTCCAGGCATGGGTAATCGCCTGTTCCTTGAAATAATCGCCAAAGCTGAAGTTGCCGAGCATCTCGAAAAAGGTGTGGTGCCGTGCGGTATAGCCGACATTGTCGAGATCGTTGTGCTTGCCCCCGGCGCGAACGCATTTCTGGCTGCTGGTGGCGCGCGGAACATCGCGGGTTTCGAGGCCCGTGAAGACGTTTTTGAACGGCACCATTCCGGCGTTGACGAACATCAGCGTCGGATCGTTATAGGGCACCAGCGGCGCCGACTGCACCACTTCGTGCCCGTGGCTGCCGAAGTATTCGAGGAATGAGCGGCGGATTTCGTTCGTCGAGGTCATGACGCCGCCGATAAGGCACCCGCCGCCGGGCGGCAAGCGGGGTTTTCAGGCGCTGGCGGTGACAATCCAGGCCGCGGCGGGCAAAGCGACGATATCGCCGCTGCGATGTTCGCCCAGCCAATCGCGCATCCAGCCCAGTGCGCGCTCTCGCGCCTCAGGCTCAAGTGCACGCAGCGCCGGTGCAGCCGGGCCAATCCGCGTGAACAGGTGCAGCGCATCGGCCACCGGGTCTTCACCCACCCCCGCGACATAAGCGAAATCCACCTCGTTATGGGCAATATCCTGCCATCCGGCATCACTCAGGATCGCGCTGACATGATCCTTGTCGGCAAAGGCGAATGGTCCGGGCGCAAAGGGGTCTTGCGCAGGTGGAAGCTCCAGCAGACCGGCCAGTTGGGTTGCCCAGGGATTGAGCGACGGACTGCGGAAGCAGGAAAAGATCAATTCCGCGCCGGGGTTGGCCTGTGCCCGCAGATTTGCGAAAGCGGCACGCGGCGCATCGAAAAACATCACGCCATGGCGTGAAATCAGGCGATCGGCCTTGGCCTCGCTCGCTTGCCACGATCCGGCATCCGCCTCTTCAAAGCGGACATTGGCGTGGCCTGATCCGCGCTTGCGGGCAGCATCGATTAGAGCCGGAGAAACGTCCAGCCCCAGCACCTTGGCGCTGTGATTGCCGCGCGCCACGGCCAGCGAAAGTTCACCCGCACCGCAACCGATATCAAGAACGCACTTCCCCTCACACCCGCCGATCCTGGCCAGCAGCCGCTCGGTCAATCCCGCGAACGACCGATCGGTCAGCTTGTAATTGTCGGCCCAGCTGCGGCCTACGGCATCCTGCCAGTCAGATCCTGTTGTCATGGCGAAAAACTAGGCCCGCACCGCTTGCGGCACAAGCAGCAAATGCTGCGCAAAATTCACTTGCGACTCAGCCCGGACAGGCAGAGCATCGCCCGCATTCCTGGCGCCCCGGGCGACAACAGGAAAGCCAGCGCCCGGCGCGCCTCGTTCACAAAGGAGGCGATGATGGGCAACACCCTGAATGGAGCGAAAAACGGCAGTGCGGCAACCCGTGCGGTGGCCTTGGTGGGGCCGGTCGGCACGGGCAAGACCAGTCTGGCCGAGGCACTGCTCTTCGCCAGCGGAACCACCACCCGGCAGGGTAGCGTCGAAGCCGGGACCACGGTTGGCGATGCCAGTCCGGAGGCGCGGGCCCGAGGCGGCTCGACCGAGATCAACCTCTATCACCTCGATTACATGGGCGATCGGTTTGCGCTGATCGATTTGCCGGGCGGCGTCGGCTTTGCTGCCGATGGTCTGGCCGCGTTGCAATCGGCCGACATGGCGATCGTCGTGATCGATCCGGTGCCCGAGCGGGCCGCTCTGGCGGAGCCGATCCTGCGGCAGCTGGATGCCCTTGGTCTGCCCCATGCGGTGTTCATCAACAAGATCGAACACGCCCGTGCCGGGACAGTCCACGCATTGATCAGCGAATTGCAGCCGATCAGCCAGGAGCCGTTGGCGCTGCGCCAGATTCCGATCCGCGAGGGGGATGCCGTGACCGGCTATGTCGATCTCGCACTCGAACGCGCTTACCGTTATCGACCGGGCAAAGAGAGTGAACGGGTCGAAATTCCCGGCGCGATGCAGAGCCTGGAGCACGCCGATCGCACCCACCTGCTCGAAACCCTGGCAGATTTCGACGATTCCCTGCTCGAAGCACTGCTAATGGATGAGGCCCCGGATCAGGCGATGGTAATGGCCGATCTGGCGGCCGACACCGCCGGGAACAAGGTTGTCCCCGTGGTGCTGGGATCGGCGCTCAGCGATGGCGGGGTACATCGGCTGCTCAAGCTGCTGCGGCATGAAGCCCCCAGCCCCGATGGCGCCGCAGAGCGGATGGGGCTGCGCGAAGGCGGTGCGCTGCACGTGTTCAAGATCGCCAATGGCGGCGCGATGGGGCGACTGGCACTGGGCCGGGTGCTCGGTAGCGGACTTAACGAGGGGGACGAACTGATCGTCGAAGATGCCCCCGAACGGACCGGTTCGCTATTCTTTGTGCAGGGTGAAAAGACTGCCAAGCAAGCCTCGGCGCAGCCGGGCGACGTCGTCGCCGTGGCTAAGGTTGACGGCGCGCGCAGTGGCATGATGCTGGGGCGCAAGGGCGCGGAACTGGCCGATCCGCCCAGCGCGGCCTATCCGGCCCGCAATGCCGCGATCGCGATCACAACCCGTGACCGCAAGGATGACGTCAAGCTGTCAACCGCGCTGCACCGTCTGTGCGAGGAAGATCCGGCACTTGAGTGGAGCCAGGACGACGCCAGCCATGAGACCATCCTGCGCGGCGTCAACGAGGATCATCTTGCCGTGGTGATCGGGCGGCTCCAGCGCCGTTATGGCGTTGCGGTGGATACGCGGGCGCCGCGCATTGCCTATCGCGAATCGATCCGCAAGGCAGCGGGCGCACGCGGGAGGCACAAGAAGCAGTCCGGCGGGCACGGGCAATTCGGTGACTGTGTGATCGAAATCCGCCCCTTGCCGCGCGGTGAAGGCTTTGTCTTCGAAGACAGGATCACCGGCGGCGCTATCCCCCGCCAGTACATTCCGGCGGTAGAATCCGGGGTGCGCGATGCCATGGCGCGCGGGCCGTTGGGCTTTCCGGTGGTCGATGTGGCGGTCACGCTGATCGACGGTTCGTTCCATAGCGTTGACAGCTCTGAACTGGCGTTCCGGATCGCCGGCCGGATGGCGATGACAGAGGCTCTGGCCCAGGCCGCGCCCTATCTGTTGGAGCCGGTGGTGAAAGTGGCGGTCGATTGCCCGGCGGGAACCGGATCGAAGGCCGGATCGGCGCTTTCGGCGCGGCGCGGCCAGATCCTTGGCTTGGCCCAGCACCCCGACTGGGACCGGTGGGAGCGGGTTGAGGCGCTTTTGCCGGAAAGCGGCCTGCACGGCCTCGATACCGAACTGCGCTCCATGAGCCAGGGGCTGGCCGCCTTCACCAGCGCGTTCGATCACCTCTCCGAACTGGGCGGAAAGCACGCTGACGATGTCGTCAGGACAAGGGCGGCCGAACCGGCCTGAACCTGCCCAGCAGGTGCGGGCGATCAGGGGATCGTCCGCACCTCGCGCTTCCACGGAACCGACGCGGAAAGGGTGCAGCGCGAAGCGGTCATTTCAACCGCGACCGTCCCGCCTTCCGCGCCAAAGCGGAACGGGACATAGAGCTTGCTCCATTCACCCCGGCTGTTGGCGAACCCGCCAAGGACCAGCGGTTTCATGTCGCCATTGCTCAGCTTCAGGTGCAGCGCCTCGCCCGGGATCAGTCCGGTGGCGCCGATTTCGACAAAGCGGCCATTACCCGCGATCCGCAATTCGCAGCTCGATTCGGTATCGAAGGCCAATAGCGGCCAGGAATCGGTGATGGCGGCATGGGCTGCACCGGCCAGACCAAGCGCGGAAAACAGAGCCAGGGTACGGATTGGACGCGGCATGGGATGCTCCCTTTATCAGGAGGCAATCTAGCCGATCGCTTGCAGGTGAAAATCGCGGGATTCCCCCTGCCCCATGGCGGGACAGCACCCCACAGCAAAACCGGCGCGGGAGCCCCGCCAAGGGAAACTCGCCGCGCCGGCCTGTGGTTTGGAGGGTGTCCCGAGGGATACGGGGAACCGGGGCACCCTCCGTTCAGTTCCGGCATTGCCCGGGCGGGCGGCCCGGGCGCCGGAAACTCTCAGGGATCAGATGTCGTCGTCCGCGTCCGGGCCGGTCATCATCTCCCCGGACAGACCTTCGGTCTGGCCGCGGATCGCAGCCTCCAGCCGGTCACAAATCTCGGGATGTTCCTTGAGGTAGGTCTTGGCGTTTTCACGCCCCTGACCGATGCGGATGCTATCATAAGAGAACCAGGCGCCGCTCTTTTCGACCAGCCCGGCCTTGACGCCAAGGTCAAGGATTTCGCCGATCTTGGAAATGCCTTCGCCATACATGATATCGAATTCGACCTGCTTGAACGGCGGCGCGACCTTGTTCTTGACGACCTTCACCCGGGTGGCGTTGCCAACGATATCGTCACGGTCCTTGATCTGCCCGGTACGGCGAATGTCGAGTCGGACCGAGGCATAGAACTTGAGCGCGTTGCCCCCGGTGGTGGTTTCCGGGTTGCCGTACATCACGCCGATCTTCATCCGCAGCTGGTTGATGAAGATCACCATGCAGCGCGAACGGCTGATCGAACCGGTCAGCTTGCGCAGCGACTGGCTCATCAAACGGGCCTGCAGGCCGACGTGGCTATCACCCATTTCGCCTTCGATTTCTGCCCGCGGAACCAGCGCGGCAACCGAGTCCACCACCAGCACGTCGATCGCGTTCGAACGGACCAGGGTATCGACGATTTCAAGTGCCTGTTCACCGGTATCGGGCTGGGAAACGATCAGTTCATCGATATCGACCCCCAGCTTCTTGGCATAAACCGGATCGAGCGCGTGTTCGGCATCGACGAAAGCGGCCGTCCCGCCGTTCTTCTGCGCTTCGGCGATGACGTGAAGCGCCAGCGTGGTCTTGCCCGAGCTTTCCGGGCCGTAAACCTCAATCACCCGCCCGCGTGGCAGACCACCGATCCCAAGCGCAATATCGAGGCCGAGCGAACCGGTGGAAATCGCCTCAACCTCCATCGTTTCCTTCGAACCCAGCTTCATCGCCGAGCCTTTGCCAAATGCGCGATCGATCTGCGCCAGCGCTGCTTCCAGCGCCTTCTGACGGTCCATAGAATCCTTGCCTTCCTGAATCAGCTTGAGTTGAGCAGCCATCGAAGTTCCCCTTGCGTAACCAGCCGACCCGTCAGGTCAACTGCGCATTGTGTATCGCATTTGTTCTCATGGAACAAGGGGGGAACGAAATCTTTTTCAGGTTTACCCAAAACCGTAAATTTGTGGGCCTGCCACAGCCCAAAGCTTTAGCTGAAAGTTGCCGCGCAAGCCCAGAAGCGAAACGCATTTGCCCACAAATTTGCGAAGCCAACAAACCGCCCCCTCCGAGGAGGGCAATGTACCGGTACATTGCCCTGCCGCCGGGTTCAGCCTCATGACAGGCAATGTCTGCAAGGCTAGCAGTATCCACCCGGAGAACCGTTCGATGGCGCTTACCTTCCCCCAAGCCTGCAAAATACTTGCCCTACCCGCATCCGCCGCTTTGCTGACGGTCGGACTTACAGGCCATGGCATGGCAAAGACCGCGACAGCATCGTCGCTGCCGACCCACGATCGGCTGGCCCTGCAAGCGGCCGCTCAGGCCTGCGCAGCGCAGGATCCGAAGGCCTTCGTCCATGCGTTCATCGCCTCACCGGCGGTTCGCAAGAAATATTCCGCGCCGCAAATCGCACTGGTGCGTTATGGCAAGGACGGCAAGGTCATCGCCAGCAACAAGGTTGCCGCCGCCGCTTACACGCGCTTTCCGATCCGCCAGCTCGATTACTATTTCAAGGCCGCGGCATCGGAGGAATATGTCGAACTTGAAATCAACCAGAGTCAAAGCAACCAGATCGCGGCAGACTGGACCAGAGTCCGCTATGATGGAAAATCCGAGGGCGGCGACGACCTCGGCAAGGCGTTTACGCTTGATGGCAAGCCGTATCAGGTCGGCTCGTCAAGAACCGATGGCCAGCTGCTGTTCGAACCCACCGCCAGCTGCTGGCAATTGACCGGGGATATACGCTTTGTCGGCACGAAGTGACCGGATCAGGCCTGACCCTAAGAAATACCGGTTCATCGCGGGCCTTGTCAGGACGGGGTAAAGACTGCTCGAAAGCTGCCAGTCCACCCGACGAAAGTTTGGCTCCCAGATGCTGAAATGCACGGACCTCCCTTCCTTCGGTCGCGCGGCTTTTGCCGGGTGGGCACGCCGCCTTTGCCGAACGAAGGATTGCCGACTGGCGAACCGGGAAAGTCAGGCCGTCTGGCTGCCCAGCACCGCGCCGACCTTGTCGGTGATCTGCTGAACAGTGAAGGGTTTCGGCAGGAACTGGACATTGGCGATGTCGATTTCCTTGCGCAGCTGCTCCTCGGCATAGCCCGACATGAACAGCACCGGCAGCTGCGGCGCGATCTTGCGCACTTCACGCACCATGGATGGGCCGTCCATCGCGGGCATGACAACATCCGAGACAACGATATCGAAACGCCCGCCCTGGGTGACGATCTCAAGCCCTTCATCGCCATCACTGGCGACCGTGACGGCATAACCGGCTCGGGTCAGCGCGCGTTCGGCGACGGCGCGCACCATGTCCTCGTCCTCAACCAGCAGCACCCGGCCGCCACCGGACCACTGCACTGCCTGTTCCGGCTTGGCCGCGCCCGCCGCCGGTTCCGCCGCTGCACCGTGATGAACCGGCAGATAGACCGTAAAGGCGGTGCCGCGCCCCAGCTCGCTATCGGCAAAGATGAAGCCGCCAGATTGCTTGACGATGCCATAAACCGTCGAAAGCCCCAGGCCGGTGCCCTTGCCCAGTTCCTTGGTGGTAAAGAACGGTTCGAAGATCTTGCCCAGGTTGTCCGGCGCGATCCCGCTGCCGGTATCCTTCACCACCAGCGCGGTATAATCGACCTGCGGCATGATCGCATTGCGCATCTGCCGGACCTGACTGGCGCTGATCTTGCGGGTGGCCAGAGTCAGCTTGCCGCCGTTCTCGCTTTTGGAGAGCATCGCATCGCGGGCATTGACTGCCAGATTGACGATCACCTGTTCAAGCTGCGTCGGATCGGCGCGGACCGGGCCAAGATCGCGATCATGCGTGACCTCAAGCTGGATCTTCTCACCGATCAGGCGCTTGAGCAGGTGCGATACGTCGGAAACAACATCGGGCAGCTGCAACACCTCAGGCCGCAGCGTCTGCTGGCGGCTGAAGGCAAGGAGCTGGCGGGTCAGGCTGGCGGCACGATTCGAATTGGTGCGGATTTGCTGGATATCGTCATAATCACTGTCGCCGGGGGTATGACGCAGCAGCATCAGATCGCAGATACCCAGGATTGCGGTCAGCACGTTATTGAAATCGTGCGCAACCCCGCCGGCCAGCTGACCGACCGCCTGCATCTTGGTCGCCTGGGCGACCTGCCGCTTGAGCCGAGTTTCCTCGGTAGTGTCGGTCAGGCCCAGCAGCACGGCGGCCTCGCCCAGCCCGCGCACTCCGGCCAGGCTCAGCGTTACCGGCTCCTCGGGCTGGCTGCGCAGCCGCACCGCAAGGTCGCCGCTGCTGGCGGGTCCTTGCGCGAACCGGCGGATCGCGTCTGAAATCGGACCCTTGTCTTCCTGCACAACCAGGTCGGTCGGATAGGTCGGCGGCGCCTCACCCTCATTGCCCGCCGCGCGCATGAAGGCGAGGTTGGCAAACAGCAGCCGCCCATCGCGGTCGGCCATGGCAAGGCCGAGCGGAAGCTGGGAAAGCAGCGCCTCAAGATGCGGCACGGCGGCGGTTGCCTCGCTGCCGCCGCCGCCAATCCCGACGCCGTGATCAGCCACCAGGATCAGTGACGAGGTGTGATCGTAATCCACCGGCAGCCCCGAATCCGGGTCGGCGACGGGCAGATAGAACAAGCTGAGCGGCGCGCCTTTGCGGCCATCGCGGGCCCAGGTGATGTGATCGCGTTCATCCTGACGCAGCAGCGCGGTAAATTCCTGCCCGGTCAGGATCGCGGCAGGATCGCCCACCGCACGGCTCGCAAAGCCGGTGCTTGCTGCACGCAGTTTCCCATCGGGATCGACAATCGCCAGCGAGAACCCCGCCTGGCTGAGCGCCCGCCCCAGCTTTCCATCCAGATGCGGGACCAGTTCGCCGACCAGATCGGGTGGACTGATCGCGGTCAGGGTCCAGACCAGATAGTCATCACCGCGCCCGGCCCGTAGTGCGCTGGCCTGCCAACGGGCGCCGTCACGCTCGATCAGATCGGCGGCGCCCTGCCCATCCCGCCAGGCCGACCGCGCGGCCTTCGCCATTCGTTCAAGGCTGGCGTTGTCCACCGCGAGACGCGGCGGGGCGTGATTGACCGTGAACCACTTTTCATAAAGCGGATTGGCGCAGACCAGCCTTCCGGCCCGATCGACGATCGCGATCGCAGCATCCCCGCGATCGATCGCGGCGACGGTAACCGACCAGTCGGGCAGCGCATATTCGGCTTCGTGGCGGACCTGCGGACGGCGGCCGAGCATCCAGGCAGCGGCGCCGATCACCGCAAGTCCCCCCGCAAAGGCAGCCACGGCGACCGGCTGGCGCGTCGCGAACCAGACTGCGGCAAGGCTGACAAGCAGCGCTGCACCCAGCACCGCGCGTTCGGTTGTTCCAGCGGCGGTGGCGGGCGGCGCTGCGCTCATCCCTCGCTCCGTGCTTCGCGGATCCGCTCAAGCGCCAGCTTGCGCTTGTGCCGGACCCACCAGTTCCAGCTGAACGAGCTGACGACATAACCGATCGAGGCGGCGATGACCGAAATCACGAACAGCCCCAGAAGCATCGCCGGAGCCGCATCGGACAGCAACCAATAGGCCCACTCACGCAGCGAGGCCCCCCTGTCCATCAGAGCCGAAAAGGTCGAAACATCGGCATGAAAGCCCAGGCGGTTGCCGATATAGATCGAGGCCGCGATGATGAATGGCGTCGTCGCCGGATTGGACAGGAAGGTCATCAGCGCCGCCAGAGGGATATTTCCGCGCACCGGCACGCACATCAGCGCCGCGCCGACGATCTGGACCCCGGGGATCAGCGCAAAAATGCCGACCAGCAGCCCCACCGCCACGCCGCGCGGGACCGAACGGCGGGTGAACCGCCACAGTTCCTGCCGCCGGGCAAACGGCCCGATCCAGCGGCTGTGCTCCATATCCTCGCGCTTGGGCAAGTTGCGCTGCATCCACTGCGAGAGCTTGGTGGCAAAACTGCTCATTTGTAATCCCGCATGATCCGCTGCTGATCGCGCTTCCAGTCGCGCTCCTTGATCGTCGCGCGCTTGTCGGCAACGTTTTTGCCCTTGGCCAGCGCCAGCTCGACCTTGGCCCGCCCGCGGCTGTTGAAATAGATCGACAGCGGAACCAGCGTCATCCCCTTGCGCTCAACCGCCCCGGTGAAGCGATCGATCTCTCGCGCGTGGAGCAGCAGCTTGCGGGGGCGCTTGGGTTCATGGTTGAAGCGGTTGCCGTGGCTGAATTCGGGCACGTTTGAATTGACCAGCCAGACCTGGCCATCGCGCACTTCGGCATAAGACTCCGCAATCGAGCCTTCGCCAAAACGCAGGCTCTTCACCTCGGTTCCGGTCAATGCGATCCCGGCCTCGGTCGTATCTTCGATATGATAGTCAAACCGAGCGCGCCGGTTTTCGGCGACGATCTTCTTCTTGTCGAACTGAGCGTGGGTAGGACGGGCCATGATTGGCCGTCATGTAGGGTGCCCCGCGCCAAAAGGGAACGGGGGACGTTGCTTAGGCCGTAAACTCATAAATGACGCCGTCGAGGCGTCCAAATGGCGAACATATCGGGCGAAGGCGCCTGCCGGGAAGGCTGGTTGCCTTACCAAGGGCGGCTTTGGCCGATATGGAAGCCATTTGAACGTCCCGCAGGGATTTGCTCAGAATGGCCCATTGCTGCGTCGAAAAGACTGAAAATATCGACATATTCCTGCGCCTTTTCTCCTGGCACTGAGCCATTCTGACTCAAACCTCGATGGCGCCATTTATGAGCTTACGGCCTAGATCAATCCGGCGTGAGCCAGCCCAGCATCGACCGCCTTGCGGCTTTCGGCGCTGCACGCCACCAGCGGCAGGCGCACTTCCTCACCGATCCAGCCCAGAACCCGGGCCATCGCATACTTTACCGGCCCCGGGCTGGCATCGGTAAACAAGGCCTGGTGCAGCGGGAACAGCTGTTCGTTCAGCCGATGCGCGTCGGCCATATCGCCGGAAAGGCTCGCGGCCTGGAATTCGGCACAAAGCCGCGGTGCGACATTGGCGGTGACCGAGATGCACCCTGCCCCGCCCCCGGCATTGTACTGCATCGCCATATCATCGTTGCCGCAAAGCTGCAGGAAGCCGGGCCCGAGCGCCAGACGGTGTGCGGTCAGGCGGGTCATGTCGCCACTCGCATCCTTGATCCCGATAATCCGCTCCGGAAAGCGGCTGACCAGCTCGGCGACCGTTTCCGGCTTGATATCGGTGATGGTGCGGCCGGGAACGTTGTAGAGTACGATCGGTAGATCGACCTGTTCGGCCAGATAGCTGAAATGCGCGATCAGCCCGGCCTGGCTTGGCCGGTTGTAATAGGGCGCAACCATCAGCGCCGCCGCTGCGCCCATCTCCTTGGCTTCACGCATATGCCACAGCGCAGTCTGGGTATCGTTGCTCCCGCAACCAGCCATCACCGGCACCCGGCCTGCGGCCTGCTCGACACAGATTGCGAACAGGCGGTGCTGTTCTTCGTTGCCAAGGGTGGGTGCTTCTCCGGTCGTTCCGCAGGGCACCAGGGCGCTGGAGCCCTGTTCAATCTGCCAGTCGATCAGGCGGCGAAAGGCCGCTTCATCCACAGCTCCGTCCTTGAACGGGGTAACCAGAGCCGGAATTGAGCCGGAGAACATGGACTTTTTCCCTGTCGATGCCCCATAGGGGCCTTGTTCAGCCTGCCATAAGGAGCCTTTTCCCAGAATGTCCAGTATGCTTCGCACCACCGTCTCATCGATGCTCGCATTGCTGGCTTTTCATGCCGCCCCCGCACAGGCACAGGAGCTGCCGGATGGCGTGGAATGGGATCACGCCCGCGCCAACCTGCGCGCCTTGCCGCCTGGCGATATGCACCAGGCCGTTGCGCGCTGGAAATTGCTGGTCGCAAACAGCGGCTTTGCCTTTGCCGACTACAGCGGATTTCTGCTCGCCTATCCAGGCCTTCCGGAAGAGGAGAAGCTGCGCGGTTTCGCCGAGGCCGCGCTTGACCGCGAGGTGGTTCCGGCCGCGCAGATCGTGGCCTTTTTCGATCGCTTCCCGCCGCTCGGCAACAAGGCCCGGGCCAGCTATGCGCTCGCACTGGCAGCG
>Ga0116180_1003474_pt1 | contig 11864 bp, 11 predicted proteins | sample AD_UKC073_MetaG_FD_89804 | JGI IMG/M metagenome (GOLD analysis project Ga0116180, IMG submission 89804) | Active sludge microbial communities of municipal wastewater-treating anaerobic digesters from USA - AD_UKC073_MetaG | ecosystem: Engineered > Bioreactor > Anaerobic > Digestate | place: USA... | reverse complement strand
CGGGCATCGGCCCAGGCCGCCTCGATCAGAAGATGATCAGGCTCATGCTTGCGCAGAACGTCATAGATCAGGTCGGTCGAAAAGGTCACCTGCCGCCCGGTCTTGCGCTGGCCCGGTTGCTGCCGCTCGACCAGCCCCGAGATCACCGCCACCTCGCGAAAGGCGCGGCGGAGCAAGTAGCTGTCCTCAACCCAGCTGACGAATTCATCGGCAAGAATATCGGACGAAAGCAAGGCAGCCGGATCATCGACCGCGCGCAGGCTCCACACCGCCAGGGCATAGTCATTGGCGACAAAGCCCATCGGCGCCAGTCCGCGCTGCTCCATCCGCCGGGTCAGCAGCATCCCCAAAGACTGGTGCGCTGGCCAGCCCTCAAAGCAATAGAACACCGTGAAATGCTTGCCCTCATGCGGAAAGCTCTCAACCAGTAGTGTCCCCGGTTCCGGAAGCTGCGATCGCCAGTCCTGTACTTCCAGCCATTCGCGTACGTCATCGGGAAACCGCGCCCAGCCCGTCCGATCGGCCAGCAAGGCCTGAACCCGGCCCGCCAGGTGGGTGGTGAGCGCCATTCGCTGGCCCATGTAACTGGGGATCTGCCCGGTCTTTTTGGCGGCGCGCACCACCAGTTCAGTCTCACGCATCGATTCGACTTCAAGGTCGAGCCCGGCGAACCGCAGCGTATCGCCCGGCCGCATCGAAGCGGCGAAATGCTCCTCGACCCGGCCGAGCGATCGGCCGTTGCGAAACCGCACTTCAACCATTTCACTATCGACGATGATCCCGGCGTTGAGCCGAAAGCGCGCGGCGTGATCGGGGTGAGTCAGCCGCCACAGTCCGTCGCGCCCCAAGGTGATCCGCTGAAACCGGTCATAGGCACGCAGCGCGTAACCGCCAGTGGCAACGAAGGCCAGAACCCGGCCCCAGACCGTGTCATCCACCCAAGCATAAGGCGGGCTGGATCGCACCTCTTCGCACAGGACATCACCATCGAACGGGCCAGAGCAGGCGCAGGCCATGACGTGCTGGGCCAGAACATCAAGCCCGCCGGGGCGAAAGCTCTCCCCATCGCGCTGGCCCTGTTCCACCGCCTGTTCAGCCGCGAAAGCCTCAAGAAATTCAAAACGATTCCCCGGAACCAACAGGGCGCGGCTGGCCTGATCAAGCCGGTGCCCCGCCCGTCCGATCCGTTGCAGCAGCCGCGAAGATCCCTTGGGCGCGCCCATCTGCACCACCAGATCGATATCGCCCCAGTCCACCCCGAGATCGAGGCTGGAGGTGGCGACCAGCGCCCGCAGTTCGCCCCGCGCCATCGCCCCTTCAACCTTGCGCCGCGCCTCTTTTGACAGCGATCCGTGGTGGATCCCGATCGGCAGCACATCCTCGTTCGCGTCCCACAGCTTCTGGAAGATGAATTCGGCCAGAAACCGGGTGTTGCAGAAGATCAGCGTGGTGCGGTTATCGCGGATTGCCTGATAGAGCTGCGGCACCGCCCAGGCTGCGGCATGGCCGCCCCACGGCACCCGCGCCTGATCGGGCAGCAGGATCGAAAGCTCCGGATCGGCGCCCTTCTCTCCCTTAACCACACGAACCCGTTCGGCCATACCGCTGGGCGAAAGCCAGCGCGCGAAGGCCTGCGAATCGGCCAGCGTGGCCGAAAGGCCGACCCGTTGCAGCCCCGGAGACAGGCGCTGCAACCGCGCCAGCGCCAAGGCCAACAGATCACCGCGCTTGGTTGGGGCAAAGGCGTGAATCTCGTCAATCACCACCCGCCTCAGTCCGGAAAACAGCGTCTCCGCCTCTGGATAGGACAGCAGCAGCGAGAGCGATTCGGGCGTGGTCAGCAGAATCTGCGGCGGCCGGGCGCGCTGGCGCGCCTTGCGTTCTGACGGGGTATCGCCGCTGCGCACCTCGATCCGCAGCGGCAGATCAAGGTCGGCCACGGGGGTGAGGAGATTGCGCTGAACATCATGCGCCAGAGCCTTGAGCGGCGAGACATAGAGCGTGTGCAATCCATCCGGCAGTGGCGACCCGGCCAGACGCGAAGGACAGAAATCGGCGAGGGTCGGCAGGAACCCGCCCAGCGTCTTCCCCGCCCCGGTATCGGCCACCAGCAGCGCATGGTCGCCATCTTGCGCTACCGCCAGCATTTCCGCCTGGTGGCGACGCAGCCGCCAGCCGCGCGCGGCAAACCACGCATCGAGTTCGGGGGGAAGCAGCCGCTCTGCCATCGCCGCCTTCTTGGCACGGTTTCCGATCCCGCGCACGTTTCGGTCTTCCCAGCCGCCCGCGACGGTGCCAAGACCGCCCTGATGCAGAGCCTGAACTTGCCCGAACTGACCGCGATCGGCCTTGCTCTGGCGCTGGGCCTGCTGATCGGGGTGCAGCGCGGCTGGGCCACGCGGGATGAAATGCCCGGCAGCCGCTTTGCCGGAATCCGCACCCATGCGCTGTTCGGGCTGGCGGGTGGGATTGCCGGGGCGCTTCAGGGCCGCGCGGCCGTGTTTTCGGCGGTTCTGCTTGGCGCCAGCGCGGCGCTGGTGGTAATGGGATATTGGCGCAGCACCCGTGGGCAGGCGTCAATCAGCGGCACCGCGACGCTGACCGGGCTGATCACCCTGGCCTGCGGCTTTCTGGCCGGCAGCGGTGACTATGCCCTGGCCAGCGCGCTGACCGGAACCACCGTGGTCGTGCTGTCGCAGCGCAGCCGTTGGCACCACTGGCTGGCCCATATCGACGAGCGAGAGATGCTGGCGATCGCGCGGTTTGCGCTGATCGCGCTGGTGATCCTGCCGCTGCTGCCCAATAGCCCGATCGGCCCCTATGGCGCCTGGCGGCCGCGCCAGCTGTGGCTGGTGGTGGTGCTGGTATCGGGCTTTTCCTTTGCGGGTTACGCGGCGGTCAAACTGCTCGGCCCGGCCCGCGGCGTACTGGCAACGGCGGCGGCGGGATCGATGGTATCCTCAACCGCGGTAACGGCATCGCTGGCCGGGAAGCTGCGCGACGGGTCGGGCGATCCGATGCTGCTCAACGCCGGCGTGGCGCTGGCCAGCGCGACGATGTTCCTGCGGGTCATGCTGCTTACCGCCGCGCTGGCACGGTTTGCCCTGCCCGGCTTCGCCACTGTCGCGGCGCCAGGGATGATGGTGAGCCTTGCCGCCTGCTGGCTGATCCTGCGAAAGGCGGCGCCCGCCGGGACCAGCACTGATTCCGCCGTGAGCCTGCGCAACCCCTTCGACCTTCCGCCCGCGCTGTTGCTGGCCGGGCTGACCATGGCCCTGACCCTTGCGGCACGCTGGGTGCTGGACGTTTACGGCGATGCCGGGCTGGCGCTGGTGCTGGCGATATCGGGCACGGTCGATGTCGATTCGGCGATCATCACCATGGGCAACCTGCCCCCCGGCACGCTGACCGCGCGGACCGCCGCGTTGGTGCTGGCGGTGCCGGTCGTGCTCAACACCCTGTTCAAGACCGCGACGCTGATCGGCCTGGCCGGATGGCGCAAGGCCTGGCCGGGGGCCAGCGCGATGCTGGCCAGCTTGGTGGCGCTGGGCGGCGGAGTGCTTGTGGTTTTCTAATGCCCCGCCTGCGGACCCCGCTCCAGCCCGCTGGCGGCGAGCTGGGCATCGATCTGCGCCATCAGCCGGTCCAGCCCCGCCTCGCTCTCGCTTTCAGCGCGGGCGACCAACACGTCCTGGGTGTTGGAGGCGCGCAGCAGCCACCAGCCGTCTTCGGTTGAAACCCTGACGCCATCGGTGGCATCGACATCGGCCCCGGCGGCGGAAAGCCGCTCTTTCACTTCGTCCACCACCGCAAACTTGCGGCTTTCATCGACCTGAAAGCGCAGTTCTGGCGTATTGACCAGCTCGGGCATTTCGCCGCGCAGCTGGGTCACCGATTTGCCGAGCCGGGCAGAGGCTGCAATCAGCCGAATCGCGGCATAGAGCGCATCGTCATAGCCATAGTACTGGTGCGCGAAGAACACATGGCCGCTCATCTCCCCAGCCAGCGGCGCGCCAATCTCCTTCATTTTGGATTTAATCAGGCTGTGTCCGGTTTTCCACATAGTCGGCCGTCCACCCAGCGCAGAGACCTTCTCGAATAGAGCCCGGGATGCCTTCACATCCGCGATAATCGCGGAGCCAGGTTCCATCTTCAGGAGGTCTTCGGCGTAGATCATGAGCAGCTGGTCGCCCCAGATCACCCGCCCCGTGCCGTCGATCGCGCCGATCCGGTCACCGTCGCCATCGAAAGCCACGCCGAAATCGAGCTTCTTGGCCGCGACCAGTGCCTTCAGATCGGCCAGATTCTTCTCCTCAGTGGGATCCGGATGATGGTTCGGGAACGTCCCATCCACTTGGGTGAAGAGCAGATGGTGTTCGCCAGGAAGATTTTGCGTGAGCAGTTCGAGCGCGGGGCCGGCGGCCCCGTTGCCCGCGTCCCAGCCGATCCGCAGCTTGCCGAGGGCATCCCGGTCGATCCCGGCCAGCCCCTCGAGCATTCGCGCGATATAGGCATCCATGACCGCGCGGCTCTCGCTGGTGCCGGTGCCTTCGGCCCAGTCCCCGGCGGCAGCCATCACGCCGAGCTTCTGGATATCCTCGCCGAAAAACGGACGGCCAAGAAATACCATCTTGAAGCCATTGTAATTGGCGGGATTGTGGCTGCCAGTTATCTGAATGCCGCCCTGCACATCTTCGGCTGACGCCTCGGCATAATAGAGCATCGGGGTCGGCCCCAGGCCGATCCGCACCGCATCCAGCCCGGCATCGTTGATCCCCCTGACCAGCGCCTCTTCCAGCATCGGCGAGGACGTACGCCCGTCATAGCCGACCGCGACCCGGCTGCCCCCGGCGCGGCCGAGCAGGGTCGCAAAGCCGCGGCCGATGGCATAGGCATCCGCCTCGCCCAGGGTTTCGCCGATGATCCCGCGAATATCGTATTCGCGCAGCACGGTGGAATGGAACTGATGGCTCATGCTTGCTCCGTTTCGGCCCGCGCGAGGCGCGCGAGCAGGACTTCCTTGGCCTTGTTGGCGCGGTGAACCGCTTCATTACTGCCGCCATGATCGGGATGGACCCGCATCAGCAGGCGGCGGTGCGCCTCCGCTATCTCATCGCGGGTTGCATTCCGGTTTACGCCCAGCAGGTTACGGGCCTGCACCTCATCCTGCGAACGTTCGGACTGGGCCCACAATTGCCACGGCCATTTGCCGGTGGCCACGCGCAGACCCACGCAGATGACGATCGCGAAGAACAGCACGCGGCCCATGCCGCCGCCCTATCAGGCCGAAGCGGCCAGCGCCAGTTCCGGCGCGCGGCCCGTCGGCATCGGCAGGGCCAGCGACGCAACCAGTGCGCGCAGCTCCTGCCGGGCGACCAGATGGCTGGTGCCCAGTTCGCCCAGATGCCCCTTGTCGAGCAGGGTCAGGCCCGAGGGGAACAGCTCGCGGTAGATCACACGCTCTGACAAACCGCTGGCGACCCGGAACCCGACCCGCTTGCTCAGTTCGGTGAGCGCCTGATCGAGCCGCTTCATATTGCGCGCCTCGGTATGCTGGGTGCGGTTGCGGACCACCACCCAATCCATTTCGCGGCGCTGATCCTTGATCGTCGCCATGGCCCGCTTCTTTCGCGCTTCCCAGATCAGTTCGGCATAGAACGACAGCCGCCGAACCTTGAAACTTTCGGCATCGACCTGTCCGATCAGGTCGAAATCGACGAAACTGTCATTGAGCGGCGTGACCAGGGTATCGGCCGCGGTGGCGACGTGGCGGGCAAAGGGATCGTCACGCCCCGGCGTGTCGAAGATCAGGAAATCGGCACCTTCGGACAGCTCGGCGATCTGCGTCTCAAGCTCATCCACGGTCGATCCGGTGAACACGGCGAAGCTGGCATTGGGCAGGGTGATCCCGCGCCGCCGCTCTGTCTCGGCCCGGTTTTCAAGGTAGCGGTGCAGGGTGCGCTGGCGCGGATCGAGATCGAGCGCAGCCACCCGCGCGCCCTGATAGGCCAGGGCAATCGCGACATGGACCGCGGTGGTCGATTTGCCGGTGCCGCCCTTTTCGTTGGCGAAGACAATGCGATGGGGGCCGGAATGGGAGGACACTGTACCTGTTTCACCTGCTCAAGAATGGTTGCCGCCCGCTGCACCGCAGCCTAAGGGCAGGCGGTCTTTCGCCGCGGCTGCGGCTTTACCGGAGGGGATTTGCCCGTGCAAACGGTCCGGCAGCTTGATCCACTGCGCAGTGCAATTGCCGAGTTGAAGCGCGATGGCACGGTGGCGCTGGTCCCGACCATGGGCGCGCTTCACGAAGGGCACCTGACCCTGGTTCGAGAGGCGAAACAGCGCGCCGCCCATGTGGTTGCCTCGATCTTCGTCAACCCCCGGCAATTCGGCCCGAACGAGGATCTGGCCAAGTATCCGCGCCAGCTGCTGGCCGATCAGGCCAAGCTTGAGGCCGAAGGCGTAAGCCTGCTGTGGGCGCCCGATGTCGAGGCGATGTATCCGGCGGGCTATGCCACCAACATCTCGGTCAGCGGGGTCAGCGACGGGCTGTGCGGGGAAAGCCGGCCCGGCCATTTTGACGGGGTGGCGACAGTGGTCTGCAAACTGTTCAACCAGGTTCGGCCCGATCTGGCGCTGTTCGGCGAAAAGGACTGGCAACAGCTGGCGGTGATCCGGCGCATGGCCCGCGATCTTGATCTGACCCTGCCCCATGTCGATGCGATCCTGGGCGTCCCGACCGTGCGCGAGGCCGATGGCCTGGCGATGTCCTCGCGCAACGCCTACCTCTCCGCGACCGACCGCGCCAATGCCGCCGCCTTGCCGCGGGCGATGCAGGCGGCGGTGGCGGCGATCCGGGGCGGCAGCACAATTGCCGATGCCATGACCACACTGAAGGCCGCGCTACTGGCGGCCGGCTTTACCAGCATCGACTATGCCGAGGTCCGCGATGCCGACAGTCTGGAGCAAATCACCACCCCCGGTGATAACCCGGCCCGGCTGTTCGTGGCCGCGCGGATCGGCGGAACCCGGCTGATCGACAATATTGCCACCTGACGGGAGTCTGTCGCGTCCATGCAATTTTGCGTGGGTGATAGGTGTATGTCCCTGCCCCAGGCTGCGCGCGATCATCCGTGCGCGCCGGGGGCAGGGCGGGCTTGCTTCGGCAGGTCCGCCCAACTAACCTGCGCTCTATGGAAGAGGATCTGCAGGCTCGCCGTATCGAAACGGTCCGCCGCCACATGGCGCTGGAAATCACCCACGAATGGGATGCGGTAATCGCAACGTTCGAACATCCCCGCTATGAACTGTACGGCCCCGGCGTCGTTTTCGACGGTGAGGAAGAGGTTCGCCGCTATTTCGAGCTGTCGCGCATTCCCTTCCCCGATCAGGGCAACGAGGTGATCGCGATCGCAGCCGACCCCGAAACCGATACGGTGCTGGTGGAATTCTGGCTGACCGGAACGCACCTTGGCCCGCTGAACGTCGGCGGTCGGACGATCGAGCCGACCGGGCGCGCCTTTCGCCTGCGCATGGCCGCGGCATTCGAATTCGCCAAGGGCAACGACAAGATCGTCTGCGAGCGGCCATTCTTCGATCAGGCCGCGGTGCTGAAGGCGCTCGACCTTTCCTGACCCAGCCGGTCAGCTAGACCAGCGCGCATCGGTCGGATGCTCCGACAGATGCCGCTTTACGCTGCGGCCTTTCTCACTGACATTGGCCCAGACCATGACCGCCGCGGCCATGGCAAAAGCAAGGAAGACATAACGCATGGCTTACTCCATCGCTTGTGTCCCTGGTCGATCAGCAGAATCGTCCGGCGATGTGAACGGCGGGTTTGCGCAGGTGGTAAGCCGATCTTAACCCTGTTCCAGCAGGTCAGCCCAGTCTGGATGGCGCTTGAACAGTGCCGCGACATAGGAACATTCGGGCACGATCCTGAACCCTTCCGCGCGGGCATCGGCCACCATGGCTTCAACCAGCCGAGCCGCCACCCCGCGCCCGCCAATCGCGGAGGGAACCAGCGTATGATCGGCCACTCGGGCCGTGCCTCTCAGCTTCCAGGTCAATCGCCCGATTGCCTGATGGCCGGAAAGGTGGGCGTGATATTCGCCGCTGCTACCGCCGCCGTGGCGGGTAATGGTCACCTCATCCAAATCATCGCTCCCGCTTGACGCTGCCTGCGCCGCACACCATGCACCGCGCCATGCAGTTCCTCTCCGACAACGCCGCTTCTGTCCATCCCCGGGTGTGGGACGCCATGCGCGCCGCCGATGCGCCGCAGCCACCCTATGATGGCGATGCCTTGAGCCAGCGGCTGGACGCAGCCTTCAGCGATCTGTTCGGGCGGCCCTGCGCGGTGTTGTGGGTGGCAACCGGGACGGCGGCCAATTGCCTGGCTCTGGCAACGCTGGTGCCGCCGCACAGCGGGGTGATCTGCCACCGCGAGGCGCATATCGAAACCGACGAGGGCGGCGCACCGGGGTTCTACACCCATGGCGCCAAGCTGATCCTGATCGATGGCGACGGTGCGAAGATCGACACCGCCGGGATCGACGCTGCAATCGGCGCGATCCGCAAAGATGTCCATCAGGTCCAGCCGCAGGCCGTTTCAGTGACCCAGGCGAGCGAATACGGACGCTGTTACCGCCCCGACGAAATGGCCGCGGTGGCCGAAACCGCACGGCGGCACGGGCTGAAACTACACGTCGATGGCGCGCGCTTTGCCAATGCCGTGGCCCATCTGGGCTGCGATCCGTGGCTGGCCTGTCAGGGAGCTTCGGTGCTGAGTTTCGGCTGCGTCAAGAACGGCGGGATGAGCGCAGAGGCGCTGGTCTTTTTCGACGAGGGTCTGGCCGATCTCGCGCGGGTGCGCCGCAAGCGGGCCGGGCATCTGCAATCGAAGGGCCGGTTCCTGGCCGCGCAGATCCTGGCCATGGTCGAAGACGGCCTGTGGCTTGAGAACGCCCGCGCCGCCAATGCCGCGGCCCAGGAATTGGCCGGTGCGGCAAGCGAACGGCTGCTCCACCCGGTTGAAGCGAACGAGGTGTTCCTGCGCCTTTCCCCGAACGAGCGCGAGGCGCTACGCAAGCAGGGCTTCTCGTTCTATGACTGGGGTGACGATGCGGCGCGGCTGGTAACGGCGTGGAACAGCGATCCGACCGCAGTCGGTGCGCTGGCCAGGGCGATCGCCACGCTGTGAACGCCCCTGCCACCCAAAGCCAGACCCGCGCATTCGGGTCCTTCGTTCTTGTCACGTTGATCTGGGGATCGACCTGGCTAGTGATCAAGGATCAGGTCAGCGCGGTTCCGGCGGCATGGTCCGTTGTCTGGCGGTTCATCCTGGCTTCGGCGGCAATCATGGCGCTGGCAGGCTTTCGTGGAATTCGCCTGCGCCTGGAACGCCGCGAACACCTGCTTGCCGCCGCGATCGGCCTCTTCCAGTTCTGCGTGAATTTCCAGCTGATCTATCAGGCCGAACGCTATCTGACCTCCGGTCTGGTCGCCGTGATGTTCGGGCTGATGATCCTGCCCAATGCGCTGCTGGCGCGGGCCGTGCTGGGTACGCCGGTTGGGGGCCGGTTCCTGGCCGGTTCCGGTATCGCGCTGTGCGGAATCGCGCTCCTGCTGCTGCACGAGTATCGGATCGCCGCGCTCGACCACGGAGTTGTGATCGGCGGAGCGCTGGTCGCTCTGGCGATTCTGTCGGTTGCGGTCGGCAATCTTCTGCAGGCGACATCGACCGCGCGAAGCATTCCGGTACTTGGCCTGATGGCCTGGAGCATGGTCTGGGGCACGGGTTTCAATTTCGCCTTCGCGGCCGCATTCGTCGGTGCGCCACAGTTCGATCCGCGCCCCGCCTATCTCGGTGGGATCGGCTATCTCGCGCTGATCGGATCGGTCCTGACCTTTCCGCTCTATTCTCAGCTGATCCGCGAATGGGGACCGGGGAAGGCCGCCTACAATGCGGTTGCCGTGCCCGTTGTCGCCATGGTTCTTTCAACCCTGTTCGAAGGCTATCGCTGGAGCTTTCTGGCGGAAGCGGGCGGACTGCTCGCCATAGTGGGCCTACTGATCGCGCTATCGGGCCGCAAATAGCGCCGCCAGCCCCTCACGATAACTCGGATAACGCGGCTTCCAGCCCAGTTCACGCCGGGCCTTGCGGTTCGAAACCCGGCGGTTTTCGGCATAGAAGGCGCGGGCCTGGGGTGAGAGGCCTGCCTGATCGAGGCTGAGAAGCGGCGGCGGTTCAAGCCGGAGCAGACGGCAAGCCTCTTCGATCACTGCGTTCTGGCTGCATGGCAGATCATCCGCGACATTATAGGCCCCGCCCGGCACAGCCAGCGCGAGAACCGCAGCCGAAACGATATCGTCCACGTGAACCCGGCTGAATACCTGATCGGGCAAGTCGATCCGGTGCGCCGTGCCGCTTTCCACCCGTTCCAGCGCGGAGCGGCCGGGGCCGTAGATACCCGGCAGCCGCAGCACCCGCGCGCCGCGTTCCAGCCAGGCGGCGTCGGCCTCTGCCCGCGCGGTTCGGCGCCCGGTTCCGGTGGGGGCGCTTTCATCGACCCAGGCTCCGCCGCAATCGCCATAGACCCCGGTGGATGAAAGGTAGATCAGCCCCTTGCCGCCCAGATCGGCGCCATAGCTGGCCAGCACCGGATCAATGCCTTCCCCGCCCGGCGGAACCGAGGACAGCACCGGATCCACATCGGCCAGCGCCAGCCTGACCGCCCCCGAATCGTCAAAGGCAATGGTCCCGTTCCGCCCGGTGGAGATCACTTCCCACCCAACCGCTTCCAGCGCGGTGGCGATCCGGCTGGCGGTATAGCCAAGGCCAAAGATGAAAATCCGTCGCATCGCCCGATTCCATAGGCCGGGGTGCTGGCAATCGGAAGCGGTATGGCTAGGCCGTAAACTCATAGATGCCACCATCGAGGTTTGAGTCAAAATGGCTCAGTGCCAGGAAAAAAGGCGCAGGAATATGTCGATATTTCCAGCCTTTTCGACGCAGCAATGGGCCATTTTGAACAAATCCCTGCGGGACGTCCAAATGGCTTCCGTCTCGGCCAAAGCCGCCCTTGGAAAGGCAACCAGCCTTCCCGGCGGGCAGCTTTGCCCGATATGTTCGCCATTTGGACGCCTCGATGGTGGCATCTATGAGTTTACGGCCTAGATAGAGGGCATGGATATGCAAGCCACCCCCGAAGCCGCCCCGCCCGTGATCCGCCGCGAAGCCTATCGCCCGCCCGAATGGCTGGTGCCGGAAACCCGGCTGCACTTTGAACTGGGGCTTGAACAGACGAGGGTCCGCGCCGACCTTACCGTTCGCCGCAATCCCGCCGCACCCGGCGATGCGCCGTTGCGGCTCAAGGGTGACGGGCTGACTGCACTCGGCGTGTGGATCGACGGGGTGCTGACCAACGACTGGGCGATGGACGGCGACGACCTGATCGTCCCGCTGTCCGGTACAGAGCATGAAGTGGGGATCGAAACCCAAATCGCTCCGGCCGCCAACACCCAGCTGATGGGGCTCTACGCCTCGAACGGGATGCTTTGCACGCAGTGCGAGGCCGAAGGGTTCCGCCGGATCACCTTCTTCCCCGACCGGCCCGACGTGCTGTCCACCTACCGCGTCCGGATGGAGGGCAGCAAAGAGGCGTTTCCGGTGCTGCTATCCAACGGCAACTGCACCGACAGCGGCGATCTGCCCGATGGCCGGCACTTTGCCGATTGGCACGATCCCTGGCCCAAGCCGAGCTACCTGTTTGCGCTCGTCGCGGGCGATCTGGTTGCCAACCACAGCAGCTTCACGACCATGAGCGGCCGCAAGGTCGATCTCAACATCTGGGTCCGCG
>Ga0116180_1003472_pt1 | contig 11870 bp, 7 predicted proteins | sample AD_UKC073_MetaG_FD_89804 | JGI IMG/M metagenome (GOLD analysis project Ga0116180, IMG submission 89804) | Active sludge microbial communities of municipal wastewater-treating anaerobic digesters from USA - AD_UKC073_MetaG | ecosystem: Engineered > Bioreactor > Anaerobic > Digestate | place: USA... | reverse complement strand
TACACCAGCGCCGATGCCCAGGCCTTCATGGCGGCACTTTGCGCGCGCATCGGGGTGACCGACAAGCACGTGCAGGCCGGCTACGAGGACACCTGGTACCACCTCTGGCGCGAGCGCCGGCTGCCGGTCAACGTCGACCCCTTCGATGCCAAGCTCGACGACGAGATGGAGCGCATCCGCCTGCGCCGGGTGTTCGAGCAGGGGCTGGCCCACCCGGTGGGCTATGCGCTTCCGCTCAAGCGTGCAGAGGGCGGCCCGGCCCTGGCCGGCAGCCGCTGGCAGACGGGGCCCTGGTTCTTCCGCGACGAGCGCATGTACCTGCACCCGGGCGACTCGCCAATGGGCTACCGGCTGCCACTGGACAGCCTGCCCTGGGTGAAGACCACCGACTACCCGTACCACATCGAGAGCGACCCGTTCGCGCCGCGCGACGCGCTGCCGGCGGCTGCGGCCATCCGCAGCCAGTATGCTGCCCATGTGGTGGGCGGCGGCTTTGCCGAGGGCGGCGTGGTCGCCTTGCAGGCGCGAGGCGGGGCAGATGCGGCCGGCACCGGCTTGCTGGGCGGCGGCGGGGCGATGGCCGGCCTGGCCGGCGCGACGGGCCTGGCGGGGCAGGGCGGCGACAGCGCCTCCGGTGCCCTCGTCGACACGCCGGCCGACGGCCGCAGCCCGGCGCGGGGTGAGTCGGCGCCCTGGATCACCCGCACCGCCCTGGTGGTCGAGGTGCGCGACCCGCGCCGCGCCAACGGGCCGAAGGCCGAGGCCGTGGGCCAGGCCAGTGGCGTGCTCTACGTCTTCATGCCGCCGCTGCAGGTGCTGGAGGACTACCTGGAACTGCTGGCCGCAGTCGAGGCCACGGCCGCCGCCCAGGGCGTGACCCTGGTGCTGGAAGGCTATCCGCCGCCGCGCGACCCGCGGCTGAAGCTGCTGCAGGTCACGCCCGACCCGGGTGTCATCGAGGTCAACATCCACCCGGCGCACGACTGGACCGAGCTGGTCGAGCACACCGAATTCCTCTACGACGCGGCCTGGCAGTCGCGGCTGTCGACCGAGAAATTCATGCTCGACGGCCGGCACACCGGCACCGGCGGCGGCAACCACTTCGTGCTGGGCGGCGCCCGGCCGGCCGACAGCCCCTTCCTGCGCCGGCCCGACGTGCTGGGTTCGCTGCTCGCCTACTGGCACAACCATCCGAGCCTGAGCTACCTGTTCTCGGGCCTGTTCATCGGCCCGACCAGCCAGGCGCCGCGGGTGGACGAGGCGCGCAACGACCAGCTCTACGAGCTGGAGATTGCACTCGGCCAGATCGAGCGCAACAAGGCCGTCTACGGCGACCAGATGCCCCCCTGGCTGGTCGACCGCACGTTGCGCAACATCCTGGTCGACGTCACCGGCAACACCCACCGCAGCGAGTTCTGCATCGACAAGCTGTACTCGCCCGACTCGGCCACCGGCCGCCTGGGCCTGCTGGAGCTGCGCGCCTTCGAGATGCCGCCGCATGCGCGCATGTCCATCGTGCAGCAGCTGCTGCTGCGCGCCCTGGTGGCGCGCTTCTGGGCCGAGCCCTACCGCCACGACCTGGTGCGCTGGGGCACCGAGCTGCACGACCGCTTCCTGCTGCCGCACTTCGTCTGGCAGGACTTCAACGACGTGATCGCCGAGATGGGCGAGGCGGGCTTCGCGTTCGACCCGGCCTGGTTCGCGCCGCACCTGGAGTTCCGCTTCCCCAAGGTGGGCGAGCTGACGGCGCAGGGCGTGCACCTGCAGCTGCGCAGCGCGCTGGAGCCCTGGCATGTGATGGGCGAGGAGGGCTCGTCGGGCGGCACGGTGCGCTATGTCGACTCGTCGGTCGAGCGCATCGAGCTGAAGGTCTCGGGCCTGGTGAACCCGCGCCATGTGCTGACCTGCAACGGCGTGCCGGTGCCGCTGCAGCCCACCGGGCGCGTGGGCGAGTTCGTCGCGGGCGTGCGCTACCGGGCCTGGCAGCCGCCGAGCGCGTTGCATCCCACCATCGGCGTCGACGCGCCGCTGACCATCGACCTGGTCGACACCTGGATGCAGCGCAGCCTGGGCGGCTGCCAGTACCACGTGGCGCACCCGGGCGGGCGCAACTACGACAGCTTCCCGGTCAACGCCTTCGAGGCCGAGAGCCGCCGCCTGGCGCGCTTCTTCCAGCTGGGCCACACGCCGGGGCGGATGGTGGTGGGCCAGCCGCAGCGCAGTCTCGAATTCCCGTTCACCCTCGACCTGCGCACCAGTTGATTCCGCACGCTCGCCGTGCCTGACCCGCGCACCCAGGGGATGGCCCCGACCGGGAAGCCGCCGCATCCCGGGCATGATTCGGGCATGCAAAGCAGTCTGCTGGCCGACGACGATCCGCCCGACGCCGCCAGCCTCGTGACCGGGCTGGCGCAACGGGCCACGCCGGGGCATTTCGACGAATGGTGCGCCGCCGTCTCCGGCACGGCGGCAGCAGCCGGCCACCAGCCCGCGGCGCACTGGCGCCGTTTCTTCGACACCCTGGGCCATGGCGGCTGGGCCGACCTGCCGGCGCGTGCCCACCGGGTGCAGGCCCGGGTGCGCGAGGACGGCGCCACCTACAACGTCTATGCCGAGGGCGCCGAGGCGCCGCGGGCCTGGCCGCTGGAGCTGCTGCCTTTCATCGTGCCGGCGGCCGACTGGGCGCAGATCGAGGCCGGGGTGGCGCAGCGCGCCCGACTGATGGCCGCCACGCTGGCCGACATCTACGGCCCGCAGACCCTGCTGCGCGACGCGCTGCTGCCGGCCAGCCTGGTCTTCGCCCATCCGCACTACCTGCGCCCGGCCTGCGGCCTGTGGCCGCAAGATCGCCCCGGCCTGCACATCGCCGCCTTCGACCTGGCGCGCTCGCCGCAGGGTGAGTTCCGCGTGCTGGCGCAGCGGCTGCAGGCGCCTTCGGGCCTGGGTTACCTCCTGGAGAACCGGCTGATCATCGGCCCGCAGTTCCACGACCAGTTCGCCGACCTGCGGGTGCAGCGCCTGGCCGGCACCTTCCGCGGCCTGCTCGACGGCCTGGTGCGCGCCAGCCCGGCCGGCGAGCGCAGCCGCATCGCGCTGCTGACGCCCGGGCCGCTGAACGAAACCTATTTCGAGCATGTGTTCCTGGCCCGCTACCTGGGCGTGGCCCTGGTCGAGGGCAGCGACCTGACGGTGCGCGGCCAGAAGCTGTTCCTCAAGACCCTGCACGGCCTGGAGCAGGTGCATGTGCTGCTGCGCCGGGTCGACGACGAGTTCCTCGACCCGCTGGAGCTGCGTGCTGACAGCCAGCTGGGCGTGCCCGGCCTGCTGCAGGCCCTGCGCGCCGGCAACGTGGTGATGGCCAACGCGCCCGGCGCCGGTGTGCTGGAGAGCCCCGGCCTGGCCGCCTTCTGGCCCGGCGTGGCCGAGCGCCTGCTGGGCGAGGACCTGCTGCTGCCGGCGCAGACCACCTGGTGGTGCGGCGAGGCCACGGTCTGGCGCAAGCAGCGCGAGCGGCTGGCCGAATTCGTGGTGGCCCCCACCTTTCCCGACTCGGGCTTCAGCGCCCAGGTGGCGGCGCTGATGGGCGAGGCCGAACGCGAGGCGCTGCGCACGCGCATCGACGCCGACCCCGCGGCCTACACCCTGCAGGCGGGGGTACGGCCCAGCGAAACGCCGGTGTGGATGCCGGGCGCGGTGTCCGGCAACGCGCCGCCCGGGCAGCTGCAGCCGCGTGCGGCGGTCCTGCGCGTCTACGCGCTGGCCGACGGGCAGGGCGGCTGGCAGGTGCTGCCCGGCGCGCTGACCCGGGTGGCTCGGCGCGGCAGCCAGCAGCCCGGCCTGGCGCACGACCCCTGGCTCAGCATGCAGCACGGCGCCGCCAGTGCCGACACCTGGGTGGTGGCCAGCGGCGTGGTCGACCGCAGCACCATGCTGCCGCAGCCGCTGACCGCCGACGAACTGCACAGCGTGCACCGCACCGTCACCAGCCGCTCGGCCGAGAACCTGTTCTGGCTGGGCCGCTACACCGAGCGGGCCGAGAACGCGGTGCGCCTGGCCCGGCTGACGCTGGAGACGCTGCGTGAGGGCAGCGCGCCGGTGCTGCAGCTGCTCGACCGGCTGGCGCGCTTCCACGGCCTGGTGGGCGCCGGCGTGCCGCCGCTGGCGCGGGCGCCGCGGGTGTTCGAGCGCGCGCTGATCCACGGCCTGCTGCCGCGCCGTCCGGGCGAGGCTGCGGCCGTGGACACCGGCGGCCCGACCACCAGCGTCGCCCACAACCTGCGCAGCCTGCGCCAGTGCGCCCAGGCGCTGCGCGAGCGGCTGTCGCCCGAGCACTGGAAGCTGATCCACGAGGTCGACGACCACTTCGAGCAGCACCTGGGCGTGGTGCTGCAGCTGGGCGATGGCCATGCACCGGTGCCCGACGTGCTGGCCATCCTGGCGCGGGCCACCACCCACCTGGCGGCGATCACCGGCGCGCAGACCGACCGCATGACGCGCGACGACGGCTGGCGCCTGCTCAGCGTGGGCCGGCAGATCGAGCGGCTGGACATGCTGGCCCATGCGCTGGCCCTGGGCATCGAGCTGCGGGTGCACGAGGCCGACGACGGCTTCGGCCTGCTGCTGGGCCTGTTCGACAGTGTGATCACCTACCGCGCGCAGTTCCAGGGCCGGCGCGAGCTGCTGCCCCTGCTGCACCTGCTGGCGCGCGACACCGACAACCCGCGCAGCCTGGCTTGGGTGGCGCGCACCATGCGCGAGCGCCTGCGCCGCCTGGCGCGGCACGACCCGGTGTGGATCGAGCAGGTCACCCGCGACCTGCCCAGCCCGCAGGACTGGCTGCTGGCGCGACTGGCCGCGCCCGACGCCCAGGGCCGGCACGGCGAGTTGCTCGACGCGCTGCGCGGCTGCTGCGCCGCGGCGCGCGGGCTGTCGGACGGGATCAGCCGGCACTTGTTCGCCCATGTCGAATCGCGCGACAGGACGGTGTGGCAATGACCGGGACGCAGGAGCAGTCGCAGGGGCAGGGCACCGAGCAGGTGGGCTTGGTCTCCGCTCAGCCAACGGGCAGGCCGTCGCAGATCCAGACCCAGACCCAGGCCGAGGGGCCGTTGGCACCGACGCCTGCTGCCGAACGCCTGCTGCAGGTGACGCACGCCACCCGCTACGACTACGACACGCCGGTGGAGGTGGCGCACCACAGCGCCTGGCTGCGCCCGCGCGACACGGATCAGCAGCGGGTGCAGCACTGGGATCTGCAGATCGACCCCGAGCCCGACGGTGCGGTGCAGCAGAGCACCGATGCCTTCGGCAACTGGCGGCTGGGCTTCGGCCATTCGCGGGTGCATGCGCGGCTGACGGTGACCAGCCGCTTCCGGGTGCGGCTGGCACCGCCGCCGGCCATCGACACCGCCGACAGCCCACCCTGGGAAGAAGCCACCCAGGCGCTGCGCTACCGCGCCGGCCTGACCCAGCCCGAGGCGGTGGAGTTCAGCCTGCCCAGCCACTTTGCGCCGCGGGCGGCCGTGCTGGCGGCCTATGCGCAGGACCTGTTCACCCCTGGGCGGCCGCTGCTGCAGGCGGCGCACGCGCTGATGCACAAGGTGCACACGCAGATGCACTACATGCCCCACAGCACCGACGTGGCCACCGACGCGCTGCAGGCGCTGGCCCAGGGCCAGGGCGTGTGCCAGGATTTCGCCCACCTGATGATCGGCGCGCTGCGCAGCCTGGGCCTGGCGGCACGCTACGTCAGCGGCTACCTGCTGACGCATCCGCCCGCAGGCCAGCCGCGCCTGGTGGGCGCCGACGCCAGCCATGCCTGGGTGGCGGTGTGGTGCCCGCGGCATGGGTGGGTGGCGCTGGACCCGACCAACGACGTGGCGGCCGGCCAGGACCACGTCACCCTGGCCTGGGGCCGCGACTACGCCGACGTGGCCCCCCTGCGCGGCGTGATCCGCGGTGGCGGCACGGCGCCGCCGTTGGTCGGCGTCACCGTCGAACCGGTGGCCATGGCGGGCCGGCCCGCAGGGGCGGCGGCATGACGGGCCGCAGCGCCAGGCGCAGCCCGGCGCGGGGCGGCCGGCCCTGGCAGGCCCTGCTGCTGGTGGCTGCCGCCCTGGCCGGCCCGGTCACGCTGGCGCGGGCACGGCCCGCCAACGCGGCGCGGGCGCCTGCCGGTGACCGGGCCCTCACCGGCAGCTGGGTCAGCACCAGCGGGCCGGAGCGCATCATGTTCTCTGCCGATGGGCACTTCCGCACCTGCATCGCCGGCGGCCGTCAGGGCAATGCGGCGCTGGGCCTGTGGCGGCGCGAGGCGCCGGGGCGCTACGTGGTCGAGTTCACCCACACTGCGGCGCCCGACTGCAGCCGCCCGGCGCAGCCGCTGCGCCAGCACCGCGCCAGCATCGTCGGCCAGGTGCTGCTCAGCCGCGGTGAACTGGCGCTGTACGTCTCCGGTGAATTCCCGCCGGACATCTACCGGCCGCTGCCGCCCGGGCGCTGAGCGCGGCGGGGTCGCCTCCGGCGATGTCAACGGGGTATCGTGGCGGCCCGCAACGCCACAGGAACCCGCCATGACCACAGGCACCGTCGAACTGCACCGCGTGCTGCGCGCACCGCCCGAACGCGTCTACCGCGCCTTCCTGGACGCGTCGGCGCTGGCGCGCTGGCTGCCGCCGTTCGGCTTCACCGGCACGGTGCACCAGCTCGATGCGGTGGTGGGCGGGCGCTGGCGCATGTCGTTCACCAACTTCGGCCGCGGCCAGTCGCACAGCTTCGGCGGTGAATACCTGGCGCTGAAGCCGGGCGAACTGCTGCACTACACCTCGGTGTTTGACGACCCGAACCTGCCCGGCCAGATGGAGACGCGGGTGACGCTGCGCCCCGTGCTGTGCGGCACCGAGTTCCAGGCGGTGCAGAGCGGCATTCCGGCGGTGATTCCCACCGAGATGTGCTACCTGGGCTGGCAAGAGTCGCTGGTGCAGCTGGCGCAGCTGGTCGAGCCGGAGATTCCAGGCTGAGCCCGCCCTGGCTGGCCCGCGCCCGAACCTGGGCGCGCGGCCTCAAGCGCGATGTGGTCGCCGTCTGGCATGCGGCGCGCGACGCCCGCACGCCCTGGCCAGTGCGCCTGCTGGCGCTGGCGGTGGCCGCCTATGCGCTGAGCCCCATCGACCTGATTCCCGACGCGATTCCGGTGCTGGGTCTGCTCGACGACCTGCTGATCGTGCCGCTGGGCCTGATGCTGGTGCTGCGCCTGCTGCCGCCGGCGGTGCTGGCCGATGCCCGGGCTCAGGCCGCCGCCACGCTGGCGCGCCCGCGCAGCCTGGTGGCGGCCGCCGTGTTCGTGGCGCTGTGGCTGGCCAGCGCTGCGGCCCTGCTCTGGTGGTGGCTGCAGCGTTGACGCCGGCGGCTTGATCGCTGCGGCGCCCCGCGACTATCCCGGGACAAGGGCGATTGCACGGGCCGGCAGCATCTGGGCACAAGACGGCTGCAGAACTGCAGCCTAGTCTGCGAGGCGCTGCCGTGCGTTGGCTCGTGTTCCGGCAGCGCCGCCATCCTTCCACAACTCGGCCACCGGCCGCTGCAGGAGACCCCCGCTTGGCCATCGTGCAACTGCTGATCTCGGGCACACATCGCCGAACGCATGATCGGCGAGTACGTGCTGAACAAGCAGTTCGCCCGCGTCGAGCAGATCAAGCAGTTCCGGCTCATCGAGCAGCGCCTGACCGCCGAGGACGAAGAGCTGACGCCGACCATGAAGATCAAGCGATCGCTGGTCAACAAGAAGGACGCGGCGCTGATCGAGCAGATGTACGCGGGCGGCGGGGCGGGCTGAGCGGCTGCAACCGGCGGCCCCGCGCAGGGTTGCCGGCCACAGCCCTTGTGGTCAGGCGGCAGCGCGGATGCCGCCGCCGCGCCACTGCGCCATCAGCCGCTCCCACTTCGGCTTGACCGCCGCCAGGTTCCGGGCCTTGACGTGGCCGTAGCCGCGGATGTCCTCGGGCAGGCGGGCGATCTCCAGCGCGGCGGGCATGGTGTCCGCGGTCAGGCCACGCAGCAGTTCCTCGACCGTGGCGCGGTACTCGCTGATCAGCGCCCGCTCGGTGCGGCGCTCCTCGGTCTTGCCGAAGATGTCCAGCGGCCCGCCGCGCAGGCCCTTCATCCTGGCCAGCCAGCCGAAGGCGCTGCGCATCCAGGGGCCGAAGGCCTGCTTCAGCGGCTGGCCCTGCGCGTCCACCTTGCCCAGGATCGGCGGCGCCAGGTGATGCACCAGCTTGTAGTCGCCTTCGAACATGCCGTCGATCTTCGCGGTGAAGGCCGGATCAGTGTGCAGCCGGGCCACCTCGTACTCGTCCTTGTAGGCCATCAGCTTGAACAGGGAGCGGGCCACCGCCTCGCTCAGCCGCGTGCCGCCGACCGACGCCTCGGCCTGGCGCACCCGGGCCACGAAGTCCGCATACTGCTGCGCATAGGCCGCATCCTGGTAGCCGGTCAGGAACTCGACCCGCTTCTTCACCAGTTCGTCGACCGACGGCCGCTTCACCAACTGGATCACCTGGCCGGTCTGGAACAGGGCTTGCACCGCCGCCAGGTCATGGGCGCAGCGCCGGCCCCATTCGAAGGCGGCCTGGTTGTTGGCCACCTGGGTGCCGTTCAGCTCGATGGCCCGCAGCAGCGGCTCTCGGCCCAGCGGGATGCGGCCCTGCTGCCAGGCGTAGCCCAGCAGCAGCGGGTTGGCATAGATGCTGTCGCCCAGCAGCTTGACCGCCACCTGCTCGGCATCGACCACGCCCAGCTGCGCCCGGCCCACCGCGGCCACCAGGGCGGCCTCGCAGCCGGCCGTGGGCGCCTGCCAGTCGGGGTTGGCGACGAAGGCCGCCGTCGGCGTGGCGTGGCTGTTCAGCGCCACGTAGGTGCTGCCCTCGCGCATCAGCGCCAGCGTGGGCTTGCCGGCGGCCACGATGTTGTCGCAGGCGATCACGAGGTCGGCCTTGGCGGTGTCGACCTTGGTGGTGTGGATGGCCTCGGGCGTGGCGGCGATCTGGATGTGGCTCCAGGTGGCGCCGCCCTTTTGCGCCAGGCCGGCCGAGTCCTGCGTCACCACGCCCTTGCCTTCGAGGTGGGCGGCCATGCCCAGCAGCTGGCCGATGGTGATGACGCCGGTCCCGCCGACACCCGCCACCACGATGCCCCAGGCGCGGTCGTGCCCGGCGGCGTCCAGCGGCAGCGGCACGGTGGGTTCCGGGATCGCCGGCAGCGCAAACGGATCAGGCCGCTTCTCCTGCTTGGGCTTCTTCAGCTGGCCGCCCTCGACGGTGACGAAGCTGGGGCAGAAGCCCTTGGTGCAGGAATAGTCCTTGTTGCAGCTGTTCTGGTTGATCTGCCGCTTGCGGCCGAACTCGGTCTCCACCGGCTCCACGCTCAGGCAGTCGCTCTGCACGCTGCAGTCGCCGCAGCCCTCGCACACCAGCTCGTTGATCACCACGCGCTTGGCCGGGTCGACCAGCTTGCCGCGCTTGCGGCGGCGGCGCTTCTCGGTGGCGCAGGTCTGGTCGTAGATCAGGATGGTGCAGCCGGCCACCTCGCGCAGCTCACGCTGCACCGCGTCCAGCTCGTCGCGGTGGCGCACCGTGACGCCGGGCGCCAGGTTCACCGCACCGTTGTACTTGTCGGGGTCGTCGCTGACGATCACGATCTGCTTCGCGCCTTCGGCCTCCAGCGCGCGGCTCATCTGCGCCACCGTCAGCACGCCGTCCACCGGCTGGCCGCCGGTCATCGCCACCGCGTCGTTGTAGAGGATCTTGTAGGTGACGTTGATGCCTGCGGCGATGCTCTGGCGCACGGCCAGCGAACCCGAGTGGTAGAAGGTGCCGTCGCCCAGGTTGGCGAACATGTGCGGGCGCTTGCTGAAGTGCGCCTGGCCGACCCAGGGCACACCTTCGCCGCCCATCTGGGTGAAGCCGATGGTCTGCCGGTCCATCCAGGTGGCCATGAAGTGGCAGCCGATGCCGGCCATGGCGCGGGAACCTTCAGGCACCTTGGTGCTGGTGTTGTGCGGGCAGCCGCTGCAGAACCAGGGCTGGCGGTCGGCGCCACCGGTGGCACCCTCGGCCATCGCCCGCTCCTTGGCCTCCAGCACGCTGATGCGGGCATCCATGCGGGCGACGATGTCGGCCGGCACGCCGAGCTTCTTCAGCCGCTTGGCAATCGCCTGGGCAATGATGGCCGGCGTCAGGTCGGCATTGGCGCGCAGCAGCCAGTTGCCGCTGGGGTTGGCCTGGCTCCACTCGCCGCCGCTGCTGTCGCCCTCGGCCTCGTCGAACTTGCCCAGCACGTTGGGCCGCACGTCGGGGCGCCAGTTGTACAGCTCTTCCTTCAGCTGGTACTCGATGACCTGGCGCTTCTCCTCGACGACCAGGATCTCCTGCAGCCCCTGGGCGAAGGCGCGGGTGATGGTGGCCTCCAGCGGCCACACCACGTTGACCTTGTGCAGGCGGATGCCCAGCTGGCGGCAGGTGGCGTCGTCCAGCCCCAGGTCGGCCAGGGCCTGGCGGGTGTCGTTGAAGGCCTTGCCACTGGCGATGATGCCGAAGCGGTCGTTCGGGCCCGAGATCACGTCGTGGTTCAGCTTGTTGGCCCGCACGTAGGCCAGGGCCGCGTACCACTTGTGGTCGAACAGCCGTGCCTCCTGCACCAGGGCGGCGTCGGGCCAGCGGATGTGCACGCCGCCCGACGGCATCGCGAAGTCCTCGGGCAGCAGAATCTGCACCCGGTCGGGCGACACGTCGATGCTGGCCGAGCTTTCCACCACCTCCTGGATCGTCTTCATCGATGTCCAGACGCCGGCGAAGCGGCTCATCGCGAAGGCGTGCAGGCCCAGGTCCAGGATCTCCTGCGCGCTGCTGGGGAAGAACACCGGCAGGCCGCAGGCCTTGAAGATGTGGTCGCTCTGGTGCGCCGCGGTGCTGCTCTTGGCGACATGGTCGTCGCCGGCGATGGCGATCACGCCGCCATGCGGCGCGGTGCCGGCCATGTTGGCGTGCTTGAACACGTCGCTGCAGCGGTCCACGCCCGGGCCCTTGCCGTACCAGATGCCGAACACGCCGTCGTGCTTCTTGTTCGCCGCGTCGAATTCGAGTTGCTGCGTGCCCCACACCGCGGTGGCGGCCAGTTCCTCGTTGACGCCGGGCTGGAAGACGATGTTCTGCGCCGCCAGGTGCTGCTTGGCCTGCCACAGCGCCTGGTCGTAGCCGCCCAGCGGGCTGCCGCGGTAGCCGCTGATGAAGCCGGCGGTGTTCAGGCCCTGGGCCGCATCACGCTGGCGCTGCAGCATCGGCAGCCGCACCAGGGCCTGCACGCCCGACATGAAGGCCCGGCCGGCCGGCAAGGTGTACTTGTCGTCCAGCGTCACCTGGGCCAGGGCCTGGCGGATCGATTCGGGCAGCGGGGCATTCATGGCATCGGTCTCCAGGCCGGACGGGGATGCCAGAGTGTAGGAACAGCGGCCCGCGAAGTCTTTGCGTTGTTGGTCGCTGTCGCCGCGAGTGAGGAAATAGATCGACCGCTATCGATCCATTTCAGAAAGATTCATGCTTGATTTCTGGATTTGCGGGTAAACGTGAAGGCCAGCCCAGCCAGGCTGGCCGCCAGCAGCCCCGCCGGCCCGGGCTCGGGCACCGGCGCCAGCAGCAGTTTGGCGCCCAGCCAGCCGTCGCGCTGGGTGGGGTAGGCGATGCTGAAGAAGCCGTCCGCGTAGCGGTCGCCCAGCAGGGTGATGCGGCCGTCGACGGTGGCCTGGCCCCCTTGCCCGGTGTCGAACGAGGTGGCCGTGCCGCCGTCCAGATGGGCCGCCACCACGTCGATGTTGCCCG
>Ga0116180_1003471_pt1 | contig 11874 bp, 9 predicted proteins | sample AD_UKC073_MetaG_FD_89804 | JGI IMG/M metagenome (GOLD analysis project Ga0116180, IMG submission 89804) | Active sludge microbial communities of municipal wastewater-treating anaerobic digesters from USA - AD_UKC073_MetaG | ecosystem: Engineered > Bioreactor > Anaerobic > Digestate | place: USA... | reverse complement strand
GGTGGCGCGGTACTGGTCGCCGAACGCGTGACGGCCGACCACGATCGGATCGGTCCAGCCGGGGATCAGCCGCGGCACGTTCTGCATCACGATCGGTTCGCGGAAAACCACGCCGCCCAGAATGTTGCGGATGGTGCCATTGGGGCTCTTCCACATCTTCTTGAGGTTGAATTCCTCAACCCGGGCTTCGTCGGGGGTGATCGTCGCGCACTTTACGGCAACGCCGAATTCCTTGGTTGCGTTGGCGGAATCGACGGTGATCTTGTCGTTGGTTTCGTCGCGCTTCTCGACCGAGAGATCATAATATTTCAGATCAATATCGAGGTAGGGCAGGATCAGCCGTTCGCGGATCCACTGCCAGATGATGCGGGTCATTTCATCGCCGTCCATTTCGACGACGGGGTTCTTCACCTTGATCTTTGGCATCGTTTTTTCGCTTTCCCCGGGGATTCAACGGGCCTCCCTTAGCAGAGCTTCACAGTCGTGCAAGTAAGGGCTGGACGTAACGGCCCTGGACCCTTAATCGTTCGATTAAATGACGGATCGAGAGGAGTAACGAGAATGAGCGAAGACCCCCAGGTGCTGACCGAAGTGCAAGACGGCGTCCTGATCGTCACGATGAACCGCCCCGAAGCCAAGAACGCGATGAACAAGGCTCAGGCCGAGGGGATCGCGGCGGCAATGGACCGGCTTGAAGCAGAGAACGATTTGCGCTGTGCGGTGCTGACCGGGGCCGGTGGAACCTTCTGCTCAGGGATGGACCTCAAAGGTTTCCTGCGCGGCGAACGTCCCAGCATCGAAGGCCGCGGTTTTGGCGGTCTGACCGAATGGACCCCGAAAAAGCCGGTGATCGCCGCGGTTGATGGCTATGCCCTCGCCGGCGGCATGGAGCTGGCGCTGAGCTGTGACCTGATCGTCGCCAACGCCGCGTCGAAGTTTGGGATTCCCGAAGCGAAGCGCGGCCTTGCCGCTGCCGCTGGCGGGCTCATCAAACTGCCGCGCCAGATCCCGCCGCGGATCGCCATGGAACTGGCGCTGACCGGCGATTTCATCACGGCGCAGCGTGCCTATGAACTGGGCTTCATCAACCGGATCGTCGAAGGCCCGGCGCTGGGCGGTGCGCTCGAACTGGCCAAGGCCGTTGCCGCCAACGGCCCACTGGCGCTGATCGCGTCCAAGGCGATCATCCGCGATTCGCACAGCTGGAGCGATGAGGAAATGTGGCAAAAGCAGGCGGCCTACATCGCTCCGGTCTTTACCAGCGAAGACGCCCGCGAAGGATCGCTGGCCTTTGCCGAAAAGCGCGCGCCGAATTGGCAGGGCAAGTAGGGCCGGAGCATTACCGCCGCGAAACGAAAAAGGCCCCGGGAAACCGGGGCCTTTTCAACAGCACCGGATCATGTCTGTCTGGCGGAAAAGAAAAGGGCCCTGTTACGGGCCCTTTTGCTTCTGCTGGTACGAATGGTGGGCGTAGCAAGGATTGAACTTGCGACCCCTACGATGTCAACATAGTGCTCTACCACTGAGCTATACGCCCGCACCGTTCGTGTCTGCCCGAGGCCGTCGCCCCGGGCAGGGGAGCGCCATTAGCGGGGCTCCCCGCAGATGGCAAGCCATTATCGGCTGCGCCTCAAATCAGATGCTGGCCTGGGCCTGCTGGCCGAAAATCCGTTCAACCTCCATCACCAGATCGCGCAGATGGAACGGCTTGGACAGCACCTTGGCCTGCGGCGCCTCACGGCTGGCCTTGAGCGTAACCGCAGCGAAGCCGGTGATGAACATCACCTTGGTCTTGGGGCTGATTTCAGCACATTTCTGCGCCAATTCGATTCCGTCCATCTCCGGCATGACGATGTCGGACAGCAGCAGATCGAATTCGGAAGTCTTGAGCAGGGGCAGGGCGGCCGTGCCGCGATCGACCGCGACGACTACATAGCCTGCGTTTTCCAGCGCGCGCGCCAGATATGTACGCATGGCTTCCTCGTCTTCGGCCAAAAGGATACGGATCATCGCAGACCTTCTTCATTTATCGGTTCGGTAAACCCGGCGAAGCGTTCCCGGGCAATTCAGAATATCCCTACACCGGGACGGGTTAACAATCCGCCTGCAATTTGCACACTGCTCGCTTTGACACAGGCCGGCTTAGGCCGCAGCAAGGGGTATGGATCGGACCACGACCACACCTGGCGATTCGCTTACCCGCTATGGCGGCTCGATACCGGGCGGTGCAAGGCAGGCCGCCTATCGGCTGACCGCACCGGCGGCTTCCGAATTGCCGATCCTGATCGCGGTGCCCCATGCTGGGCGCGCCTATCCCGGCGCACTGCTCGATTCGATGCGCAACCCGGGTTTCGCCGCGCTCAAGCTGGAGGATCGGTTCGTCGATTTGCTGGGCGAAGGGGTGCGGCGGGAAACCGGTGTGCCGCTGCTGGTGGCCCAGGCCCCGCGCGCGATGATCGACCTCAACCGCGCCGAGGAAGAGGTTGATTGGGATATGTTCGCGCGCGGCAAGCCCGACAGTCTCGGCAGCTATTCTCCCGGGGTGCGGGTTCGCAGCGGACTCGGGTTGATCCCGCGCCGGATTCCCGGACTGGGTGAACTGTGGAAACGGCGCCACGAACATTCGGAGCTGGAAAGCCGGATTGCGGCGATTCACCGGCCCTATCACGAAGAGCTGGCCCGGACCCTGGTGGCCATGCGCGACCGTTGGGGGGCGGCGCTGCTGATCGACCTTCACTCAATGCCGCCGCTGGGGGCGAATGGCGCGCAGCAAGCTGCGGAATTCGTCGTCGGGGACCGGTTCGGTACGGCCTGTGATGGCGCGCTGATTGGGGCCTGCTTTGGTCATTTTGCCGAACTGAAGCGCCTTGCCGCCCATAATCGTCCTTATGCCGGTGGTTACGTGCTTGAGCGCCATGCCGCACCCGCGGCGGGAATCCATGCGATCCAGCTTGAAATCGACCGGACCAGCTATCTCGATAGCCGGATGGCGGAACCCGGCCCCGGATTTGATGACATGGTAACGATGCTTGCGGGACTGGTGCGGCGTCTGGCGATTGCCGTCGCCGATCTTGGGCGGCGCGGAGAATGGGCCAGCGCAGCCGAGTGATTTCCATGAAAAAACCACCTCGTGCATGAAGCACGAGGTGGCCAAGGTTCAGGGAGGAGGTGCACGAAATGTGCACCAAGCCCTACCGGGCCATGAGGGCAGCACCGGCAGAACAGTGTTGAGGATAGGCATCTCTGGCCACTTGCGCAAGAGGCAAGCGGCTAGGGCGGAATGATTCGCCGGGTTCGCCCGGTCCAGCCTGCTCCGCCCCGCCTATCCCTATCGCAATCAGGCGGCGGGGGCCAGGACCGGACCCTTGCCCTGCTGGACCTGCCGACCGAACACTTCGCTCATGTGCTCAAGGCTGAAGATGTGGGCAAAGATCAGCGCCAGCATACCGCTCTGGTTCATCGTGCGCAGCACATCGCCGCGCAGTTCGCGCAGCTTTTCCTGATCGATCATCTTGAAGCCGCGATAGACGAAGGGCTGGTCATTGCCCTGCTGCTGGATCGCCACTTCGCCGTCCATCAGCAGACCGTGCTTCATCAGTTCGTCAACGAAGGCCTGGGTGCGGAACCCGGCTTCTTCAAAGTTGCGGCAGAAATCGAGGGTGGCCTGGCAGCTTTCGCTGGGCTGGCCATCGATGAACAGCGGATTGCCGTCCGAGAAATCACCGATCAGATCGCTGGTCGGGTCAAAGCAAAGCGACAGTTCTTCGCTTTCCGGGTTCAGCTTGGCCAGCAGGAACGGGTAGCGGCGGACATAGGCCGGAACATAGACCGGATCGGTCAGCTTGCCGGTTTCGTCGAAGAAGGTATTCACGCCTTCGTTCAGCCCCATCAGCGCCAGCGGCACCGGAGTATCCGAATTCGAGAAGACGATCGGGTAATTCCGCGATGCGTGGACGAATTCCTCGGCGGTCAGCGGAATGGCGTGCTGGCCAACGATCCAGGTGGCGTTTTCAGTGCTCTTGCTGCCCCAATTCGCGTGATCGCGGCTATTGAGCGGCATCAGGTCCTTGTAAAACAACGGCAGATTGGCGGCTTGCGGCGCGCTGACCATAATGGTCTCTCCAGTAAGTCGGTGGTGTCCGGCCCGGACTGGGCCAGGCAGGCACGAATGCGGGCCTTTAAGCGGTTGTCGCGGCTCGCGCAAGCAGCTTGCCCGGGTTCATCAGACCCTGTGGATCGAGCGCCTGCTTGATCCGGCGTTGCAGATCAAGCGTGACTGGATCCGCCAGCCTGACAAGTTCGGCAACCTTCATCTGGCCGATCCCGTGTTCGGCTGAAATCGTCCCGTGCCATTCGCTAACCAGATCATGGACCGCACGGCTGATTTCCTTTCCGGCGTCAGCTTCCCAGCTCTCCCGATCCGAGCCTGGCGGGGCCTGGACGTGGAAGTGGACATTGCCGTCGCCCAGATGGCCAAAGCCGAAGGCCCGGGTGCCGGGCCAGCGCGCCTCGATCGCGGGGACAGCGGTGTCAACGAAATCGGCCATCAACGCTACTGGCACCGCAATGTCGTGCTGCATTGCCGGCCCCTTTGCCCGTTCGGCGGGTGAAATCGATTCGCGCAGCAGCCAGAAAGCGTCGGCCTGGGCCTCACTTTGGGCGATGACCGCATCGTTGAGCAGGGCAGCGGCATCAGCCAGCAGCTGCTCCGCAAGCAACGCGGGGGCATCGCCGACCAGTTCGATCAGTGCGTGCCATGGGTGGCTTGCCCCCAGCGGCGACCGGGCATCGGGCAAATAGGCCAGCACCGCATCCAGGCAGGATTGCGGCAACACCTCAAACCCTTCCAGTGCGGCTCCTGCCGAAGCCTCAAGCGCTGTCAGCAGCGACCGGGCCTGCTGTAACGACGATAGCCCGATCCAGGCCACACAGCGGGCCGTCGGCGCGGGGGATAGCCGCAGCGTTGCCGCCGTGACAATGCCCAGCGTGCCTTCGGCGCCGATCAGCAAGTGTTTGAGATCGATCCCGCGATTGTCCTTCTTGAGCGGGGTCAGCGCGGACCAGACCGATCCATCGGCCAGCACCGCTTCCAGCCCCAGCACCTGTTCCCGCATCGAGCCATGGCGCAGGACCTGCGTCCCCCCGGCATTGGTGGAAATCAGGCCACCGACCGTGGCCGATCCCTTGCCGCCAAGGGTGAGGGGAAAGCGCAGTCCGGCACCTTCGGCTGCCACGTGCAGTGATTGCTGGATTACGCCGGCTTCGCACACGATCGTGCCCGCCGCTGCATCCAGCGCGCGGATCGCGTTCATCCGGCGCAGTGACAGCAACAGCGATCGGCCGTCCGGGGAAGGGGTCGCTCCGCCGGACATTCCGCTGTTCCCACCTTGCGGCACAATCGGAACCGCCGATTCTGCGCAAAGCCTGACGAGCGCCGCCACCTCTGCCGTGCTGGCGGGTGAGGCCATGCCGATCGCCGCGCCCGAATAGCGCCCTCGCCAGTCGGTCAGCCACGGCTTCATCAGGTCCGGGTCACGGGTAAAGCCGCGCGGCCCCAGCAGGCGTTCGGCCTGCGCGATAAAGCGTTCTGGTGGGCGGTTCATGGCGCAATGCTATGGCACATCGATGCACCGCCTTGCCAGTCCCGCGCGGATAGGGTTAAGCGATGGTTCAATCTTGGACGCTATCTACACGGGGGCAATGTCGTCCATCGCGTACTTTCTGGCACCGATTGCCGCGCTGGTTGCCTCGCTTGGCGGGGCGGGGCCTGATCGTGCCGATCCGCTGCAACCGGCCACGGCCCAGCAGGTTTCGATCCAGCAGCGTGTGACCGTCCGGATCGGTCCGCGTCCGGCGCCGATGCAATCAATGATGTTCGACAACGAAATGGAAGTCGATCGCGGTCCTCGCTGGGTTGAGCGCAAGATGGGCAGCTGCATTTCGATCAATTCGATTGCCGGCACCCAGCCGATCGACAATTCGCGGTTGCTGCTGGTTCTGGCCGACCGGCGGATGGTAACGGCGCGGCTCCAGAAGGGTTGCCAGGGACGCGATTTCTATTCCGGTTTCATCGTCGCGCGCAATGCCGACGGGCAGATCTGCACCGGGCGTGACAGTCTGCAATCGCGCAGCGGCACGACCTGTCAGGTCACTGCCTTCAACCTGCTGGTGCAGGTCGGGGGCTGAGGCCCCGGGTTTTCTTGACTTTGCAGGTGTTTTCGGACTAGGGCGCGGCCCAAGCCAATGCCGCCAGGGGGCTCCCGGCGGGCTACTTCCTTCAAATCCAGACAAGCAGTTGTAACCGCCCATGAAATTTGCCGATCTCGGCCTGTCAGACGAATTGCTCGGCGCGGTTACCGCGAAGGGATACGATACGCCCACCCCGATCCAGGCCCAGGCAATCCCCAGCGTCCTGATGATGAAGGACCTGATCGCGATCGCCCAGACCGGGACCGGCAAGACCGCCAGCTTCGTGCTGCCCATGATCGACATTCTGGCCCACGGTCGGCGCCGCGCGATGATGCCGCGCAGCCTGATCCTGGAACCGACCCGCGAACTGGCCGCCCAGGTCGCCGAAAACTTCGAGCAGTACGGTGTCAACCACGATCTGAAAATGGCGCTGCTGATCGGCGGCGTGCAGATGGGTGATCAGGTCAAGGCGCTGAACGAAGGCGTGGACGTGCTGATCGCCACCCCCGGGCGGTTGATGGACCTGTTCGAACGCGGCAAGATCCTGCTGACAGGTTGCGACCTGCTGGTGATCGATGAGGCGGACCGGATGCTCGACATGGGCTTCATCCCCGACATCGAGACGATTTGTTCCAAGCTGCCGGCCAACCGCCAGACCCTGCTGTTCAGCGCAACCATGCCGCCGCCGATCAAGAAGCTGGCGGACAAGTTCCTGAGCAACCCGAAATATATCGAGGTTGCCCGGCCGGCCACCACCAACACCAACATTGCTCAGCACAAAGTTCCGGTCGCTTCCAACCGGGTCAAGCGTGAGGTGCTGCGTCACCTGCTCGAAACCGATGATGTCGCCACCGCGATGATCTTCTGCAACCGCAAGACCACGGTGCGCGAACTCAACAAGAGCCTGCAACGCCACGGCTTTGCCAGCGCCGAAATTCATGGCGACATGGATCAGCCGCAGCGCTTGGCGGAATTGCAGCGTTTCAAGGACGGGGTGGTCAACATCCTGGTCTGTTCTGACGTTGCGGCGCGCGGGCTAGACATCAAGGGCGTCAGCCACGTGTTCAACTTCGACACGCCCTGGCACCCGGACGATTACGTCCACCGCATCGGCCGCACCGGCCGTGCAGGTGCAACCGGCCGCGCTTTCACGCTGGTCGCGCCGGAAGATGCCGAAGCGATCGAGAACGTTGAAAAGCTGACCGGCGGCAAGGTGCCGGTGTTCGAGGTGGAGCTTGGCGGCAAGACGGCAAAGCCCGAACGCGCCGAACGCAAGCCGAAGGAAGAGCGCAAGCCGCGCGAAGCCAAGGCCGAACCGGCCCCGCGCGAGCCTCGTCAGGAGCGGCAGGAAAAGCCCCGTCAGGATCGCCCAAAGCGCGACGGCACCAAGCCGCCCCGCAATGCCTCGCGCCGCGAAGCCGAAGAGGTCGATGAACCCGGCGTGTGGAACGGCCCGGTCCCCAGCTTCCTGGGCGTTTCAGCGCTGTAATTCTCCCCAAGCCGGGAAGGTTTCATTCCGCCAGCTTCACAAAGCTGTCGATCACGCGCTTTGGCCCGGCGGTTTCGAATTCGATTTCCAGCTTGTTGCCTTCCTGCGCGGTGACGGTGCCATAGCCGAACTTTTCGTGGAACACGCGCGCGCCCAGGCCGATGTCGCCGCGCGGCTTGGCGGCGAAGCTGGCGGCGCTGCGGGTGGCTTCGGGCAGGCGGCGCGGGGTGGGGTCATAGGACTGGGCGCTGGCGCGCTGCCAGCCCGGACCGCGACCGGTTCCGCGGGCAACATGGGCGAAGGGGTCGCTTGCCTCGCTCCACTGAGCGCGCCACAGCGAGGCGCCGCCCGATAGCGTGCTTTCCTGCTCTACATGGGCTTCGGGCAGTTCGGCGATGAACCGACTGGGGATCGAGCTGGTCCACTGACCATAGATCCGCCGGTTCGCCGCGTGCAGGATGGTGCAGCGCCGCCGCGCGCGGGTGATCGCGACATAGGCCAGGCGGCGTTCCTCCTCCAGACTGGCGAGGCCGCCTTCATCCATCGCCCGCTGGCTCGGAAATACGCCTTCCTCCCATCCGGGCAGAAACACGTTATCGAACTCCAGCCCCTTGGCGGCGTGGATCGTCATGATCGTCAACTTTTCGGCGGCGTCGCTGGCTTCATTATCCATCACCAGACTGACGTGCTCAAGGAAATCACCGAGCGTTTCGTACTCCTCCATCGCCCGGGCAAGTTCGGCAAGGTTCTCAAGGCGCCCGGCGCTTTCGGCGCTCTTTTCGGCCTGCAAGGCGGCGGTGTAGCCGCTTTCATCCAGCACAGTGCGCGCCAGTTCGGCCGGAGTGGTTTGCCTGGCCAGATCTCGCCAGCGGGCAACATCGCGCATGAACCCCAGCAGCGTGTTGCGAGCACGGGCAGGCAGTTCGTCGGTGTCGGCGATTTCCACTGCCGCGAGGCTCAGCGGCACAGCGCGGACGCGGGCATGGCGGTGGAGTTTTTCCAGCGTTTTGTCGCCCAGGCCGCGCTTTGGGGTGTTGTAGATCCGCTCGAAAGCCAGGTCATCGCTCGGCTGCGCGATCAGCCGAAGATAAGCGAGGGCATCGCGAATTTCGGCGCGCTCATAGAAGCGGAAACCGCCGACAATCTTGTAGGGCAGGCCGATTGCGATGAAGCGGTCTTCGAACTCGCGAGTCTGGAACTGGGCGCGGACCAGGATCGCCACTTCGGCCAGTGATGCGCCTTCACGCTCAAGCCGTTCGGCCTCCTCACCGACGCGTCGGGCCTCTTCCGGGCCGTCCCAGATCCCGATCACCCGGACCTTGTCGCCGCCATTACGTTCCGTCCAGAGTGTCTTGCCGAGCCGCTGACTGTTGGCGTCAATCAGGCCCGATGCAGCGGCGAGAATGTCGGGCGTGGAGCGATAGTTCTGCTCCAGCTTGATCACCTTGGCACCGGGGAAATCCTGTTCGAATTTCAGGATATTGGCCACTTCAGCGCCGCGCCAGGAATAGATCGACTGGTCGTCATCGCCGACCACGCAGATGTTCTTTCGGGTCTGGGCCAGCAGCCGCAGCCACAGGTACTGGACCTGGTTGGTGTCCTGATATTCATCGACCATGATATATTTGAAGCGCTGCTGGTACTGCTCCAAGATCTCACGGTTGGCGCGCAGGATGTTCAGCATGTGGAGCAACAGGTCGCCGAAATCGCAGGCGTTCAGCGCCTTCAACCGGGCCTGATAGAGCGCATAGAACTTCTGCCCCTGGCCGTTTGCATAGGCTTCACTATCGGCAGCGGAGAGATCGGCCGGGGTCAGCCCCTTGTTCTTCCAGCGGTCGATACAACCTGCCAGCTGCCGGGCGGGCCAGCGCTTTTCGTCCAGCCCTTCAGCCTGGATCAATTGCTTGAGCACCCGCAGCTGATCGTCGGTATCGATGATGGTATAGTTCGATTGCAGTCCGGCCAGTTCGGCATGGCGGCGCAGCATCTTGGCGGCGATGGCGTGGAAGGTGCCGAGCCACGGCATCCCTTCCACCGCCGGACCGACCAGCTGGCCGACCCGTTCCTTCATTTCCCGCGCGGCCTTGTTGGTGAAGGTCACGCACAGGATCTCGCTTGGCCAGGCAAGGCGGCTGCGTACGATATGGGCGAGGCGCGCGGTCAGCGCCGCGGTCTTTCCAGTGCCGGCCCCGGCCAGCATCAGCACCGGACCTTCGGTGGTCATCACGGCTTCGCGCTGCGGCGCGTTGAGGCCATCGATCAGGGGATCGGCGGGGGATTCGGAGGGGTGTTGCACCGGCGAACAACTAGGGAACATGGTTGGCGCGCGCAAGGCTTTCGGTTGACTTGTCCGGGGCAAACGGCAACCGCAATCCGATGCACCCCGTTCGCCAGCACGCCCGCGTATTGACCGCTGCCCTGACCGGCACGGCGGTTGAGTTCTATGATTTCTATATTTACGCCACGGCGGCGGCGCTGGTCTTCGGGCCGCTGTTCTTCCCGGCGGAAAGCCAGTCCGCACAGACCATGCTGGCGTTCCTGAGCTTTGGCCTGGCCTTTGTTGCCCGGCCGGTGGGCGCGATCGTGTTTGGCCATTTCGGGGATCGGATCGGCCGCAAGTCCACGCTGGTCGCTTCGCTGATGCTGATGGGACTTTCGACCCTGCTGATTGCCTTCCTGCCGACCTATGCAATGGTCGGGTGGGTCGCGCCGCTGCTGCTGTGCGTTCTGCGGTTTGGGCAGGGCTTCGGGCTGGGCGGAGAATGGGGCGGGGCCTCGCTGTTGGCGGTGGAATATGCGCCGAAAGGGTGGGAGGCGCGGTTTGGATCGGCCCCGCAGTTCGGCGCGCCGGTGGGGTTTCTGGCGGCCAACGGCCTATTCCTGGTCCTCGGCCTGGTGCTGAGCGATGCCGAGTTCAAGGCCTGGGGCTGGCGCATCCCGTTCCTGGCGAGCGCGCTACTGGTGGGCCTCGGGCTGTGGGTGCGGCTGCGGATTGCCGAAACGCCGGCCTTTCGTGAGGCGCTGAGCCACAAGGCACCGCCCGCCGTGCCGATCGCGACGCTGATGACCCGCCATTTCGGCGCGGTTATGGCCGGCACCGCCGGGGCGGTGGCCTGTTTTGCGATCTTCTACCTGTCCACCGCCTATGCCTTGGCCCAGGGCACGACTACGCTCGGCTATGCGCGTGAAACCTTTCTGGCGGTGCAACTGGGCGCGAACTGCTTTTTCGCGCTCGGGATCCTGATTGCGGTGATCCGGGCCGATCGCACCAGCCCGCGCAGCGTCATGCTGCTGGGCGCAGGAATGACCATCGTGCTGGGCCTGCTGTTTGGACCGGGGCTGACTTCGGGTTCCCTGGCGCTTGTATTCCTGACGCTGTCCGCCGCCTTGCTGGTGATGGGCTTTGTCTATGGCCCGCTCGGTTCGTGGCTGCCGACACTGTTCCCAGTGACCGTGCGCTACAGCGGGATTTCGCTTGCGTTCAACGTCGGCGGGATCGTCGGCGGGGCGCTTACGCCGCTCGGCGCGCAGCAAATGGCACAATGGGGCCATGCCGCACAGGCCGGCTGGCTGCTTTCTGCGGCGGGGCTGCTGACGCTGGTGGGTGTAAGTCTGGCTAGAGGGCAGTCCGCAGCAGCGTGATCCGCGCCTTGCCGACTTTGCGATCGGCAACAGCCTCCAGCCCTTTAACCTTTGGTTCCTCATCCACCGCGGTTTCGAGGCTGATCCAGGTGGCTTCGCCAATCCAGCCGAGCCGTTGCAACTTGTCGAGCGCGACCGCGCCGGCACCGGTGCCGTAAGGCGGATCGAGCAGGATCAGATCGAGCGGGGCTTTGGCCAAACCAAGCGCCAGCACCGAACCGGCCCGCACATCGCTTTCCCCGGCAGCGCGCAAATTGGCGATGTTGCTGCGCAATGCGCGCAGCGCGGCGGGGTCTTGCTCGACGAAAATGCAACTGGCTGCACCGCGCGACAATGCTTCAAGCCCCAGCGCGCCGGATCCGGCGAACAGATCGGCGACTGCAAGGCCATCGAAATCGCCGATCCGGCTGACCAGCATCGAGAACAGCGTCTCACGGGTCCGGTCGGCGGTAGGGCGGGTGGTGTCGCCAGCAGGCGCGATCAGCTTTCGTCCCCGCCATTGTCCGGCAATGATCCGCAGGCTCACCGGCGCGGCTCCGGCTTCTTCGGACCGG
>Ga0116180_1003469_pt1 | contig 11875 bp, 11 predicted proteins | sample AD_UKC073_MetaG_FD_89804 | JGI IMG/M metagenome (GOLD analysis project Ga0116180, IMG submission 89804) | Active sludge microbial communities of municipal wastewater-treating anaerobic digesters from USA - AD_UKC073_MetaG | ecosystem: Engineered > Bioreactor > Anaerobic > Digestate | place: USA... | reverse complement strand
CTGGGCCGCAAGGTGATTCACATCCGGCAGTGACCCACCCCGACGGTTTCGACCTCGGCCTGCGCGGCTTGGTCGACGACCTCCGCGCAGCCGGTCATGGCCTGGTCATGTGCATGGGCAAGGGTGGCGTCGGCAAGACGACGGTCGCGGCCGCCCTGGCGGTGGCACTGGCCGAGCACGGCATACCGGTGCATCTCACGACCACCGATCCAGCCGGACATCTCACCGACGCCCTCAACCAGCAGGGGACCGAGCAGATCGACGGTCTGACCGTGTCGCGGATCGACCCGCACGAGGCGACCGCGAACTACCGCGAGCGGGTCATGCGTACCAAAGGCGCCGCACTCGACGCCGAGGGCAAGGCCCGCCTCGCCGAAGACCTCCAGTCGCCCTGCACCGAAGAGGTGGCCGTCTTCCAGCAGTTCTCGCGGCTCGTGCACGAATCCCGCCGGCACATCGTCGTCATGGACACCGCGCCGACGGGCCACACCCTGCTGCTCATGGACGCCACCGGGTCCTACCACCGCGACGTGGTGCGGACGATGGGGGAGGGCACGGCATACACGACGCCGTTGATGCGCCTGCAGGACCCGACGCAGACCCGGGTCGTCATCGTCACCTTGCCCGACGCCACCCCCGTGCTGGAGGCGCAGGGCCTGGCCGCCGAGCTGCAGCGTGCGGGGATCACGCCCTGGGCCTGGGTCGTCAACGCGTCATTGGCCGCTGCCGCGCCGACGTCCCCGCTCCTGCAGCGCCGCGCGGCAGCCGAACGCCCACATCTGGCCAGGGTGCGCGAGCTCGCGACCACCGCGGGTCGACCCACCCCGGCCGTCATCCCGATGCTGGCGGCCGACCCGGTGGGAGACGTCGCCCTCGCCCGCCTCAGCGCGCTCGACCACCCGGTGGCAACGCCGGCCTGACCCGACCCTGCCCGAACCGCCAACCCAGCCACCCGGCATACCTCGAAAGGACCCTTGATGACCGAGTCAACCGAGCCCGGCAAGCCATCGGTGCTCTTCGTCTGCATCCACAACGCGGGGCGCTCGCAGATGGGGGCCGCGTATACCCACCATCTGTCCGGCGGGAAGGTCGAGGTGCGGTCGGCGGGTTCGGCGCCGGCCGAGACGATCAACCCCGCCGTCCGTGAGGCGATGCTGGAGGAAGGCATCGACATCTCCGCCGAGAAGCCCAAGATCCTCACCACCGAAGCCGTGCAGGCCTCGGACGTCGTCATCACCATGGGGTGCGGTGACACCTGCCCGTACTTCCCGGGAAAGCGCTACCTGGACTGGGTGCTCGCCGACCCGGCGGGCCAGGGTGTCGAGTCGGTGCGCCCGATCCGCGACGAGATCAAGGCTCGCGTGCTCGGGCTGCTCGCAGAACTCGGTGTCGAGCCTGCTGCCCTCCCGGGGCGCTGAGGGCTAGCCTGAGCTCATCGGGGGCGGAGGGCCCCTGCCGATCGAAGGACCGTGGATATGGCCGATTGGGCTGCAGACGTCAAGAAGTACGCCCCCAACGCCGATGACAAGGTCATCGCGGGGATCGTGCGTCACTGCGGCATCGCGCTGCAGAAGGCCGACTCGTCGCTGGTGTCGTTCTCCGACCAGGCCGAGCTCGACCGGGTGAAGAAGGGCTTCCTCACCAAGAAGCTCGCCTTGGCCACCGAAGAGGAAAAGGACGCTGCGCTCGCGGCCGTCGGCGCCAAGCTCAAGGGCGTCAGCCGCAAGAACCGCGTCACGGTCTACTACCTGCTCGCCGAGCACACCGGCAAGCTCGGCCTGTTCGGCTGATCGGGTCGCCTGACCGGCTGATCTTCATCAGCGCGGCGCTGGAACGAGTGGGTTGCCACTGGTCCCAGCGCCGAGCTGTGTTCGGAGCCTGTTTCTCGCCGATGGCGGGGGTGAGGCGGTCAGTCGTCGGCGACGGTATGCCGTGCGTGGGCTTCCCGGGCGGCAACACACTCGGGGCGTTTCGAAACGACTCGTTCGGTGGACGCGGGGTGCTTGGCCAGTTGATCGCCGACCCGGGTCGGTCGAGCGGCGAGGTCGCCGCCGCAGTTGAGGCACCCGGCGCCGAGGACCGACCACGCGCAGAACCGGCACCAGGTGCACTCGAAGCTGCAGATCAGCGCTTCGTGACTGTCCGGCGGTAGGTCCCGGTCACAGCACTCACAGTTCGGCCGCATCGCCAACATCGTGGTCTCCCCTTGGTGATGGCGCCCTGGACGCCGATTCCCGCTTCCGCATGCTGCCCGGCATACGGTTCTGAGCAGTATGCCGTGTCGCGCCGCACCCACGCCCCACCCCGCCCCACGCCCCCGCCTCTCTCTCCCAGTTTTGGTGTGGCGGATTCTGCGCCTGGGCGCCCAGTCCGCCACACCAAAACTGGTCAACGGAACGGGACGTCCGCCACACCAAAACTGGTCGGGTGCAGGCGGCGAGCCTCGACGATCGACGACCGCTTGGACGATCAGCTGTCGAGGGTCACTGAGCGGGAGTGTGGGCGGGAGGTAGCCCAGTCGAGGACGCGGCGGGCGACGTCCAGGGCGATGGGCCGGTCGGCGTCGACGAGGGAGAGACGGGTGCGGCGTTCGACGAGGTCTTCCGCGGTGAGTGCGCCCTCGGCCAGCACTCCGTAGGCGAACTCAGCGGCGATGGTGGAGCGTCCGGGCACGACGGGCGAGGCGAGCCAGGGTTCTCGCTGGGCTAGGGCCGCAACCTCGGAGGCGAGCGTGCCATAACGCCGCACCAGATCCGGCGACGCCGGCACCGTCCGCAGTTCGGCGGCGCTGGCGGCTCCGAGCAGCGGGAGTGTGGCGGTGCGCGATGGCGAATCGGTCCCCAGGCGTCGGGCCACCGCGTCGACGGCGTCGCGGGCCATCAGCCGGTAGGTCGTCAGCTTCCCACCGGCGATCGTGAGCGGCCCGCCGTCCGGCGTCAGCAACAGATGGCGCCGCGAGATATCCGCGGTGCCCCCTCCGCCAGCCGAGACGAGCGGCCGCAGACCGGCATACCGGCCGACCACGTCAGCAGGGGTGAGCCGACGCGCGAAGGCGCGACTCATCGTCTCCAGCAGGAACGTCTCATCGGCGGTCGGCACGGCGGGGGCGACGCCGTCGGCGCCGGGCGCGGGTTCGTCGGTGAGGCCGATGTGGACCAGGCCGTCGGTGTGTGGGATGGCGAAGACAAATCGCCCGAAATGTCCAGGCACCGCCGTCGACACCACCGCCCTCGGCCACCCGAGCGAGGCGGCGCGGAGCACGAGGTGTGAGCCACGACTGGCCGTCATGGTCAACCCCGGAGCATGCTCGGCCGCCCAGATCCCGGTGGCGTTGACGACCATGCCGCGTGCCGTGAACGACTCCCCGGTGAGCCCATCGGTGAGGCGCACCGAGTCGGCCGTGAGTGCGCTGGCGGCGCAGCGAGTGACGATGTCGGCGCCATGCGCGGCCGCAGTGCGCGCGAGGTCGATGACCAGGCGGGCGTCATCGTCGAGCTGACCGTCGAGGTAGAGGATGGCCCCGCGCAGTCCGTCGGTCGACAGGCCCGGGGCGAGCGCGAGGGCTTCGGTCGTGCCGATCCGTCGGGGCCGTGGCAGGGCAGATCGCGGGGTCAGGGCGGCCACCCGCAGGAGATCGCCGGCGTGGATCCCGGCCTGAAGGACCGCCGCCATCGGGGGCGGGGTCGCGGCGTCCAACGGCACGAGGAAGGGCACCGGGCGCACCAGGTGCGGTGCGATCCGGGTCAGCAGGTGGTGGCGCTCACGGGCCGACTCCCACGCAACCGCGATGTCGCCGCGGGCGAGGTAACGCAGCCCGCCGTGCACGAGCTTGGAACTCCACCGGCTGGTGCCCATGGCGAGGTCGCCACGCTCGACCAGTGCGGTGCGCAGCCCTCGGCTGGAGGCATCCAGCGCGACCCCGGCGCCGGTCACTCCGCCGCCCACGACGATGACGTCGTAACGCTGCTCGGCCAGCCGCCACAGGGCCGCGCTCCGAGTCGCCGCAGTGAGATGGGCGCTCATGACATCACCCCAGCTCGGCAACGTCTGGCCGCAGATAGCCGTGGACGAGTCGAGCCAGCTCCGCGTCGAGAGTCGCCTCGTCAAGCTCGCGCGCGAGGATGTCGGCCGACACGACGAAGCCCTGCACCGCATGCAGCACCACGGTCGCGAGCACGTGGGGGTCCCCAGGCCGGATCGACCCGTCGGCGACGCCCGCCGCCATGACCGGCTCGACGTAGCGGACGAACGCCTGCTGACTGTGCCCGTGCCGGTCCACGAGGTAAGGCACGAGCAGCTCCGGATCGTGGCGCAACAGCGCGTGCACGAGGGTGGATCCGGCCAGCGCGCGCGCGCCCAGGACGATCGCGGCAGCCAGGTGGTGCCGAGTCGTCGGTATGCCGTGCCCGTCGCCTAGATCTGTTGTCCCGGACTTCGCAGCAGCCCGTATGCCGTGCGCGCCCTTCGCGTCACGGCTTTCGAGAGCCGCGGTTGCGTCTCTCCCGGTTGCCGAGCTTCCGGCGGCCGCGTCGACAAGGGCCTGGCGCAAGAGAGTGTCGAACTCGCGAGAGAGCGCGTCGAGGACGAGTTGTTTGACGCCACCGCCGCGACGGTAGACGGTCATCCGTGACACGCCCGCGCGCTTGGCGATCGATGTCGCCGTGGCCCGGCGGACGCCGTAGTCGATGACCTCGTCATGCACGGCGGCCAACAGGGCCTCGTCGGACCCATCCACCGACGCGACGCCAGGGCGAAAGTCGTCCGAGGAGACGACAGGGCGGGCGTCGGTGCTGGTCTGGTCGTCCACAGTCGCTCCTTCGAATGGTGCAATGTTACAGAACCTGATTCAATGTAACACGTGACCGACGACCTGACCCGGACCATCGCCCGCTCGGTCTGGCACGGCTGGGGGGACCCGGCTGAACGGCATACCCTGCCGTCGCACGCGTGGGCGTTCCTAGAGCGCGAGATCGGAGCCAGCCCGCTCGCGAGCCGCGATCTCCCGGTCGCGCTGGCTGACGTCGTGCTGCCCGAGCCGGCGTTGACCGCCTCCGCACGGGCCGCCTTGGAAGCCGTCGTCGGTGCGCCTCAGGTGCGCGATGACCACGCGACCCGGGTCGAGCACGCGGGAGGCAAGAGCTTCCCCGACCTCGTGCGGATCCGCCGCGGGGACGGCTCGCATGCGCCTGATGTGGTCGTCTTCCCGGGGTCGCCGGAGGAGGTGCAGCGGGTGGTCGAAGTGTGCTCGGAGCACGAGATCGCGCTGGTGCCGTTCGGCGGCGGCACGAGCGTCGTCGGTGGGGTGTCGGCGCTGCGGGGTCGCTTCGCGGCGGCCGTCACCCTCGATCTGCGCCGGCTCACGGCTGTCCCCGCGATCGACCCGGTGTCGCGGGTCGCGACCCTCCAGGCCGGGCTGCGTGGGCCGGAGGTCGAGGCGGCGCTACGGCCGCACGGGTTGACGCTGGGCCACTATCCGCAGAGCCACCAGGAAGCGACGATCGGCGGCTACGTCGCCACCCGGTCGGCGGGTCAGGCGTCGACCGGCTACGGGCGGGTCGACGAGATGGTGCTCGGAGCGCGGCTGGCCACTCCCGCAGGTGAATTGCGCCTCGACGCCCACGCGCCCGCCAGCGCTGCCGGTCCGCGGCTGCTCGACCTCGTCGTCGGCAGCGAAGGCGCGCTAGGGGTCATCACCGAAGCGACGGTGCGGGTCACGGCATACCCGAATGCGACCGCGCGCGGCGCCTGGGCGTTCCCCACGATGGCGGCCGCCGTGGAGGCGCTGCGGGAACTGGCGCAGCGGCACGGCGACGACACCCTCCCGGATGTATGCCGGGTGTCCGACCCGCGCGAAACCCAGGTCTCCCTCACCCTGGCCGGCGCGATCGGCGGACGGCTGTTGTCCTACCTGCGGCGCCGTGGGCAGACCGATCCGGTACTGGGAATCTTTCTCTGGGAAGGGGATTCGCGGGTTCGGGTGGAGCAGCGGCGGCTCGGTTTCGCGTCCGTCATGCGCCGGCACGGGGCCGTGCGGTTGCCGGCGGCGGTCGCGGGGGCGTGGCAGCGCGGGCGGTTCTCCGGGCCGTATCTGCGCGACGAACTCCTGGATCACCGGGTGCTCGCCGAGACTCTTGAGACGGCGACGACTTGGGAGCGGCTGGTCCCGACCTACGAGCGGGTGCGGGACGCGCTGCTGGCGCAGTTCGCCGCGCAGGGCACGCCCGCGGTGGTGCAGTGCCACATCTCCCACGTGTATGCCGTGGGCGCGTCGCTGTATTTCACCTGCGTCGCTCGCGCGTTGGCCGATCCGGTGGAGCAGTGGCTGCGGGTCAAGGCGGCGGCCTCGGATGCCATCGTGTCGACGGGCGCGACGATCACGCATCACCACGCGGTCGGCACGGATCACCTGCCGTGGTTGACGGCGGAGGTGGGCGAGCTGGGGGTAGAGGTGCTGCGGTCGGTGAAGGTGACCTTGGATCCGGTGGGCGTGCTCAATCCGGGCAAGTTGGTGCCGCCCGCATAGGAAGCGTTCAGGGGGCGTCCAAGGGCGGGTTCGGGTGCGGCTCAGGCGCCGCTCAGGCGCGGCTCAGCCGGCGCTCAGGTGGGGCCAATGAATGCCCAGCCTCGGGTTATGACTTTGACAGGTTCGTGACAGGTTGGCCGCCCAATCTCTGATGCAGCGGGCGTGAGAGGCACCCCGCACCTGACGAGGAGAACCATGAACATCAAGAAGCTCGGAATCGGCGCGGCGTCCCTTGCTGCGGTCGGAGCCCTGGTGCTGGGTGGGGCGACGTTCGCCAGTGCCGCGGACACCCCCTCACCGACGACGAAGTCCAGCGCTGGCGCGACGAACTCGGCTGACGTCAACGGCACCGGCAAGAATGCCCGCGGCCAGGGCGGCTCGCAGGACACCCCGGTGACTGGCGACGAGGCGAGCAAGGTCTCGGCCGCCGTGACGGCCAAGGACTCCGCGGTGACCGTCGAGTCGGTGCGCAAGGACCCGGACGGCTCCTATGACGTACTCGGCACCAAGGCCGGCGCCAAGGTGATGTTCGACGTGAGCGCCGATCTCGCGACGATCACCGAGAACGCCGGTGGCCCTGGTGGCGGTGGCCGCGGCGATAAGGGTGGCATGGGTGGTCAGCACACCGATGTGACCGGTGACGAGGCGGCGAAGGTCTCGGCTGCGGTGACCGGCAAGGACTCTGCTGTGACGGTGGAGAAGGTCCAGAAGGATGCCGACGGCTCCTATGACGTGCTCGGCACCAAGGCTGGCGCCAAGGTGATGTTCGACGTGAGCGCCGATCTCGCTACGGTCACCGAGAACGCCGGCGGCCCGGGGGCTGGCGGCCCGGGGGCTGGCGGCCCGGGCGGGCATGGCAAGGGCGACCACGGGTCGCGCGGTCAGCAGTCGTCGTCCTCCGCGACGACGGGAGCTGCCGCCTGAGACCCTGAACCCTTTCGCCACCACGGCGCCGGACCCGAACTCGGGTCCGGCGCCGTTGCGCATCCCCGTCACGTCGGCCTCATCTCTCCCGTCGATCTCCCCGTCGATCTCCCAGTTTTGGTGCGGCGGATTGTGCGCCCTGGCGCACAATCCGCCGCACCAAAACTGGCGTAGCTGGCGTAGCTTGCGCGGAGCGGGCAGGGGCCCCGCCTGTCAGCCTGGGGGTGGGGTCAAACCCCAGGGGATCTGGGTTGACGGCATACCGGATGGCCTGGCAGTTTGGATGGCAGTGGCGCACTCGACGCCCAGCCCGGTTCCGGACCCAGCCTGGACCACCACGGCGAAGGGGAGCGCATCCTCGAGGCACCATCGTCACGCCATCGGCACCTCACCCAGGCTGACGACGAGCTGGGCGTCCGCAGCCGGAGAGTGATTCCGATGACCCGCGACGCAGACTTCAAGCGCCTCGTGCGAGCCCGCATGGCAGCGACGGGGGAGCAGTATGCCGTGGCCCGGCAAGCACTCGTCGATGCTCGCCCAAGGCCCGCACTTTCCTGCTCCGATGACGTTGTGGAGGCTGAGGACGCCGCGCGGCAAGTCTTTGCCAAGACCGTGCGGACCTTCTTCGACGGCGTGCAGCTGCGCGCCATCCCGAGCAGACGTCGGCCGAGAGTGGCGGTGCTGCTGCACCTGCTGGAGCGATTCGACGCCGGGCGGGACTACAGCGAGCCGGAGGTCAACGCGATCCTGCGCACGGCTCATGACGACGTCGCGTCGCTGCGCCGTGAGTTGGTCGACTACCGCTACCTGACTCGGGGCGACGGGCGTTATCGCGTTGCCGACGTCGACCCGGTGCGTGACGTCAACGAGGCGCAAGAGGTGCCGCCCTTCGAGGCGGAGGTCCTGGCGCAGCTACGAGCGCGTTCCAGGCCTCGCGCGACACCTGCAGGCTGACCTCCCGGCCCCGAGATGACGCAATGTGCTGCTTCGGGTGACCTGAAGCAGCACATTGCGTCATCTCGCCGGGTAAGTGACGGGCTCGCGGGGACTCCGGGCGTCGGATCAGGCGCGGAAGGCCGGCGTGGTGAGGTATTCGCCCGACGCATTCGCGGCGATGACCTCCAGCGGCCAGCGGGTGAGCGCGCGATCGAGTGCGGTGCGGCCGCCGGAGAGGATTGCGGTCGCCAGCACGTCGGCGGTGATGATGTCGCTCGCGACGACGGTGACCTGCACGAACCGGTCGGCATCGTCCTGGCGCCAGACGTGCTCGCCACGTTCGGTGACGCCGCTGGTCGCTACGGCCGGGTATGCCGTGGAGCAGGTGAACTGGGTGAGCAGCCGCCCGCGGTCTGCCGGGTCCACGACCCCGACGACCCACGGCATACCGTCGGCTTGTGCGCCCGAGGTGAGCACATCGCCACCCGCGTTGAGGCACCAGTCGCTCGCGCCGTGTGCGCGCAGGGCGGCACCCGACTCGTCGATGGCGATGGCCTTGACCACGCCCGACAGGTCGATGCTGCCGTCTGGTCGGTGCGGGGTGAAGGCGTCGGCGGTCGCGATGCGCCAGCGGTCGGCGAGGGCATAGGTGTCCTGCATGCGGCGACTGGCTGCCGTGATCTGGAGTCCGCCGTGGGCGACTGCGGTGGCTTCGGATTGTGGCTTGTAGAGACTGAATTGGTCATCCAGGGCCCGAAAGACGTTCTCCACTGCGGCGATTGCGCCAGCGGGAGCCTCGCCCGCGAAGGCGAGGCTCACCGCGGTGCCCATCGAGGTGAAGACGTGGCGAGTTCCGTTGTCGGACACGGTCATCAGCCCATCTGGTCGATCGCCGACTGGAGTGACGTGAGGTACTTCGTGCTCGTATAGGTTGCGCCGCTGACGGTCGACACCTGGGCCGATTGCGCTGCGAGGACCTCGCTCTTGAGGGTCGGTGTCGCGCGGGCCTCGATGCTCAGGCTCTTACCGTCGCCAGCGGTGGTCGTGTAGGTGACGTTGGTGATCTTGCCGCTGGCGACCGTGATGGTGACTTGCAGTGAGCCCCAGCGGTCGCTCTGGCGAGTGCCGGTGTAGGTGGTGGCGCCGGACGTTATGCCGGACGCCGCGCCGGCGGTTGTGCCGGATGTCGTGCTGGTCGCGGGCACCGTCGTGGTGAGGGTCTGGCCGTGGGCGGTGCCGATGCTCCACCCGGTCGCGAGAATGCCGGCTGAAGCCAGCAGGGCGGCTGAGTTGCGTCGCGTGGTCATGGTCGTGCCTTTCGAAGAGTGAGAGAGAACGAAGGGGAGGGAGTCACAGATTCGGCGGGTTGCCTGCCGGGTCGGTCACCAGGCGAAGCGTTCGTCGTGGATCTGCAGGGCCGGTATGCCGCACTCGTCGGCATTGCGCAGGACGGCATCCATCCAGGCTTCCGGACCGCAGACGTAGAGGTCGGCGTCGGTCGCCCACGGGACGAGGTCGGTGAGGTGCGCTCCGGCATACGAGCGGGGGACCCAGCTGGCACCGGCGCGGGGGCCGACGAGGACCTGCAGGCTGGCGCCCTTGGTCGCGCACAGCGCGCGGACCTCGTCGAGGAGGTAGAGCTCGTCCGGAGTGGAGGCTCGCAGGATGACCGCCGCGTCGCCGGGGGCGAATCGGGTCGACTCCAGCAGGGCCCGGACTGGCGCAATGCCGATGCCGGCGCCGACGAGGACGACCCGCTCGCGGGTGCGTGACGCGTCGGTGAACATGCCGTAGGGGCCCTCGACGGCGACCTTGGTGCCCGGCTGCAGGGCGGCCAGGCGTGCCGAGCCGGCGCCCAGGTTGCGCACCGTGATGCGCAAAGTGCTGTCGGTCGGGTCGGCCGAGAGCGAGAAGGGGTGCGGCTGCAGCGCGAGCGCGGGGGTGAGGAAGCGCCACTGCAGCCAGTGCCCGCCGCGGGCTTCGAGCGCGTCGAGGTTGCGGCCGGTCATCTCGATGGTGACGGCGTCCGGACCGACCGGGACGACTCGGCTCACGGTGAGGCGGTGGGTGAAGGTGGCGATGATCGGCGCGATGACGCGGAAGGCCAACATGACGCCAGCCGTGGCGAGGAACATCGCGATCCAGAAGGCTCGGGCCAGGGTGCCCTCGGCAAACAAGCCGCTCATCGAGAACTGGTGCGGCAGGGAGGCGACGATCGCGGCATACGTCGTGAGGTGGATGCCCATCCACACCTCGTAGGGGTACTTGCGGCGCAGCGCGACCATCGAGGAGATCCCCACGCCGGCGAACATCAGCAGTGCGACACACGCCCAGATGAAGTCGGTCGACGTGCGCCAGAGGTCCAGGAGGGTGGCGACCGGGGTGGTCTTGCCTTCCAGGGCGTAGCCGGCCATGAGGAAGGCGCCGTGGGCGAGCAGGCCGAAGACCATGCCCCGGCCGAGCTGCGCGTGCAACGTGGTGGCGCGGTCCTGGCCGAGCGTGCGGTCGATGACCGGCACGCGCGCGGTGAGCACGAGCATGAGGCACATGAGCGCGGTCGCGACCAGGCCGGTGATGATGCCGATCGCGGTGACCGCGCCGCCCAGGGTGGCGAAACGGGTGATCCCACCGTCGGCGAGGTAAAGGGCGATCGACGTGGCGACCAGCGACCACCCGCCGATCGTCAGCAGGTCGTGGCGGCGCTCGCGGCGCGCTGACTGGGCGCGGTAGAAAGCACCGAGGCGGCTGAGGACGCCCGCGTCCGGAGCGCCGGCGGCGCAGGCGACGCCAGCGGAGCCGGCGGCGTCGGCCGTGAGGCCGCTGACCGCGGTGGCCACGGCCGGGCGGGGGCTGTCGGTGAGGGTCGAAGTCGTCATGACAGAGACGATGTCGGCGGCCCTTGTGAGCTTCCTGTGAGGGGACTGTCGCGGGCATCAGGATTCTTTGACAACGTCAAGAATCCTTAACGTTAACGATTTCTTGATCATTCGTCAGCGCCATTTCGAGTCTTATCAATGCCTCATTGGAATGACAGGTCGGTGACAGGACGGGCCGCGAATGTTCTCGGCAACGGGGTGACCGTCACCCCGAACCTGACAAGGAGATCTACATCATGCGTACCAAGAAGTTCGGACTCGCCGCCGCCTCGACCGCCGCCGTTGCCGCCCTGCTCATCGGGGGAGCCACGCTGGCCAACGCCGCCGACAACCCGACGCCGACCACCTCGGCCACCACCTCCAGCGCCGCCGCCGTCCCGGGCGACGCCGCGACCGGCAAGGGTGGCCCGCAGGGCGCCTCGCAGGACACCCCGGTCACCGGTGACGAGGCGACCAAGGTCTCGGCTGCGGTCACGGCCAAGGACTCGACCGTGACGGTCGAGAGCGTCCGCAAGGACCCCGACGGCTCCTACGACGTGCTCGGCACCAAGGCCGGCGCCAAGGTGATGTTCGACGTGAGCTCCGACCTCGCGACGATCACCGAGAACGCCGGCGG
>Ga0116180_1003468_pt1 | contig 11876 bp, 7 predicted proteins | sample AD_UKC073_MetaG_FD_89804 | JGI IMG/M metagenome (GOLD analysis project Ga0116180, IMG submission 89804) | Active sludge microbial communities of municipal wastewater-treating anaerobic digesters from USA - AD_UKC073_MetaG | ecosystem: Engineered > Bioreactor > Anaerobic > Digestate | place: USA... | reverse complement strand
GGCGGGGGCGGGGGGAGGGGCGGGTGCGGGTGCTGGGGCCGGAGCAGGTGCCGGAGCTGGAGCAGGGGCTGGGGCTGGGGCCGGAGCAGGCGCAGGCGCAGGCGCTGGAGCCGGAGCAGGAGCCGGAGCAGGAGCCGGAGCAGGAGCCGGAGCAGGAGCAGGAGCAGGAGCAGGAGCAGGAGCAGGAGCAGGAGCAGGAGCAGGAGCAGGAGCCGGCGGCGCAAGCTGCGCGGGCTCGCTGCTGTCGCCGCCGCCTCCGCAGCCGGCCAGCGCCACGGCCAGCATCCAGGGCGCCAGAGCGGCGGCGCGATGACGACGAGAGGGGCAAGACACGATCAGATCACTCCCTGGGCAGATGGCAGCGCCCGCCGCACCGTGCGGACAAGCGAGCTGTGGTGCGCATTGTCGTCGCTGCGCGTGCGCGGCGCCGCTTCTAGAATGGACTGCATGTCATGCAACGACGCCACGGTCTATATCGTTGACGACGACGCCAGCGTGCGCGAAGCGCTGGCCTGGCTGCTGCGCTCGCGCCGGCTGTTGTCCGAGTCCTTCGACAGCGCCGAGGCTTTTGACGCCGCGCTGGCCCGCGCGGCGCCGGCGGCGCCAGCGTGCATCCTGTTGGACGTGCGCATGCCCGGCGCCAGCGGACTGGCGCTGTTCGATCGGCTGCGCGAACGCGGCATCGCGCACGCCTGGCCGGTGATCTTTCTCACCGGCCACGCCAGCGTTGCCACGGCGGTGGACGCGGTCAAGCGCGGCGCCTTCGACTTCTGTGAAAAACCCTTTTCCGACAACGCGCTGGTCGACCGCATTGAGCGCGCGCTGGCCACTTCGCGCGAGCGCCTGGCCCAATTGGCGGTGCAGCGCGCGCTACAGGCGCGGCTGGGCGAGCTGACCGAGCGCGAACGCGCCGTGCTGCGCCTGGTGGCCGCCGGCCGCCCCAACAAGCTGATCGCCGACGAGCTGGGCATCAGCGTGCGCACCGTGGAAGTGCACCGCGCCCGCGTGTTCGAGAAGATGGACGTGAAGTCGGCCGTCGAACTGGCGCAAGCGCTACAAAAAATATAGCAATAAGCGCTGACCAGTCAAGCGCTGGCGCACGTTTTGGCAAAAAAAGCGTTGAGCGTCGCCTGTCCCGGCTGGCCCTTCAGTCCTTGGCGGCGGCCGGTGGTTCGGGTGCGAGGGGCGGCGGTTCAGCCGCCGGCGGCAGCGCATCGTGCTGGCCCGGCAGCTCGCCCTTCTTGCGGCCGGCAAACATGGTCCACCACACGATCAGCAGCAGCAGCACCAGCGCCGCCAGCGCTTCCAGCAAAATCAGGGTCATGAAACGACTACTACGGTTTCTGGCATGTGCGGCCATTGTAGGAGCGCTGGCCAGCTGCGCGGTCAAGAAGCCGCCGCCCGCGCCCGCGCCGCCGCCCGCGCGCGAAGAGCCGGGCCTGCCGCCACCCGGCCCGGTGGCCGACACCGCGCCCATCGGCCCGGCCATCGAGCGCGCACGCAGCCGCTGGGTGCCGGTGCGCTGGGCCGAGCTGCCGGGCTTCGAGCAGGACAACACCACCGACGCCTGGAACGCCTGGATCAAGAGCTGCGAGCGCCCCGGCCCCACCTTTGCCCGCCTGTGCAGCGAAGTGCGCCGCCTGTCGCTGGGCAGCGTGGAGGAACAGCGCAACTGGATGAAGGCGCGCCTGCAGCCGTACCGCGTCGAGCCGCTGCCGGGCGCCGGCGCGGCGGCGGCCGAGGGGCTGCTGACCAGCTATTTCGAGCCGTCGTACGACGCGTCGCGCACGGCGCGCGCGGGCTTCGGCGTGCCGCTGTACCGCGCGCCGGCCACGCTGGGCCAGCGCCGGCCGTGGTACACGCGGCAGGAGATGGAAGCGCTGCCCGAGGCGCGCGCGCAACTGGCGGGCACCGAGATCGCCTGGCTGGCCGACCCGCTGGACGCCCTGATCCTGCAGATTCAGGGCTCGGGCCGTGTACGCCTGACCGAGGCCGACGGCAGCCAGCGCCTGGTGCGGCTGGCCTTTGCCGCCACCAATGACCAGCCCTACCGCAGCCCCGGCAAATGGCTGATCGACCAGGGCCTGCTGCGCGGCGACGTCACGTGGCCCGGCATCCGCAACGCGCTGGCGGCCAACCCGCAGGCGCTACAGGGCTTTTTGTGGAGCAACCCGCGCATGGTGTTTTTCCGCGAAGAGGCGCTGAGCCCGCTCGACGCGCAATTCGGCCCCAAGGGCGCGCAGGGCGTCCCGCTGACGCCGGGGCGCTCCATCGCGGTCGATCCGCAAAGCATTCCGTACGGCACGCCGGTGTGGCTGTCATCGCAGGGGCCGGTGGCCAACTTGCAGCGCCTGGTGCTGGCGCAGGATACCGGCAGCGCCATCGTCGGCGCCGTGCGGGCCGACTACTTTGCCGGCTGGGGTGCCGAGGCGGGCGATTTCGCCGGCCGCATGAAGCAGCCGCTGAAGCTGTGCGTGCTGTGGCCGCGCTGAAGCGGCTGTCGAGGCCATGACCCTTCATCCAATCAAGCCATCAAAACGGACTCTAGCGCTTGTCCTTCAAGCGTGCAATGCTATCAATAATGTAGTTTTTGGTGGCGTGGCCTTGAGCGCATGCGCGCTGCTGCTGGCCGGCTGCGCGGCCGTGCAAGACGCGCCGCGTCTGACTTTCCTGTGCCCCAGCGATCTGCGCTTCGAGGCCCGGCTGTACCAGGACATGGCGCTGCTCGAAGGCCTGCGCGGCCACGCCGTGCTGGAGCGCGCGGCCAGCCAGGGCGGCGCGGCGCCGGCGCTGGTCTATGCCGACCCCACGGTGCGCGCCCACTTCGGGCTGGGCGTGGATGGCAGGCTGGCGCGGCTTGACTACACCAACATTCCGGCGCCGGTGTATTGCCAGCGCGCGCCTACCCCCGGCGCCGCCGAGCCGCCACCGGTCAGCGCGTTTGGCCGCCCCGGCCCGCGCCCGCCACCGCCGCCGCCCGACCCGAACGCGCCGATCGAAACCAACATCCACCTGAGCGACGGCCGCAACGGGCCGGGTTGAGCCGCGGCGCCCGGCGCGCGCGGATTCGTCACAGGGCTGAAATATTTCGTCCACACACTGGCGCGACTGGCTGTTGTGCCGGTCGCCCGTGGCCAGCGCCGCGCGCGCCGATCGACTTTGTTCCCTCTTCCCGGAGTTTCTGTTGCCATGACCCTTCCCGTCGCCCTTTCCCGTCGCCGCGTGCTGTCTTTGTTGGGCGGCGCGCCCATGCTGCCGCTGGCATCGTCGGTCTCGGCGGCCTGCCTGTTCACCGCCTGTGGTGGCAGCGACGGCCCGGCGTTCAAAAGCGTCAGCTTCAGCTCGACGCCCGCGCCCGACTTGAGCAACGCGGCCGCCATGGCCACCACCAACGTGTCGTCGGTCATGACGGTGAATTTCGACGACGGCAGCAAGGTCGACTACAAGCTGGCCTACCAGCCGTTCTTCGTCACCGGCAACAAGGTGCCGGACGGCAAGGGCGGCACCCTGCTGGCGGGCGGCTACTACGACATCAACAACCAGCCCATCATCGACCGCTCGGTGGCGGGCAGCGAACGCCACTTCTTCAGCGACTCGCCCGACGGCACGTCGCTGCTGACGGTGCCGGGCGCCAAGGTGGACGGCGTCAAGGGCAACCCCGTGTTTGCCGTGGTGCAGTTTGAATACACCACCTGGGCGCAAGACGGCAAGACCGACATGTACGGCAAGCTGCCCTCGCCCATCGCCGTGCTGACGCTGGACCAGGACAAGACCACCGGCAAGCTGTCGCTGGTGAAATACCACAACGTCGATACGTCCAAGGTGCACGGCCTGTGGATCACCTGCGGCGCCAGCCTGTCGCCCTGGGGCACGCACCTGTCGAGCGAGGAGTACGAGCCGGACGCCTTCGCCGACCGCGCCAAGAACTACATGAACGACTTCAGCCAGAACCTGTACGGCAACCCGGCCACGGCGAACCCGTACCACTATGGCCACCTGCCCGAAGTCACCGTCAACGCCGACGGCACCGGCTCGATCAAGAAGCACTTCTGCCTGGGCCGCATCTCGCACGAGCTGATTCAGGTGATGGGCGACAACCGCACCGCGCTGATGGGCGACGACGCCACCAACTCGGCCTATTTCATCTTCGTGGCCGACAAGGAAAAAGACCTGTCCGCGGGCACGCTGTACGCCGCCAAGGTGGGCGGCAGCACCGACTTCAGCAGCACCGCCTCGGCCGCCGCGCCGCTGACCTGGATCAAGCTGGGCAAGGCCAGCAGCGCCGAGATCGAGCAGCTGGCGGGCACGCTCAAGCCGACCGACATCATGACGGTCGTCAAGGAAGACCCGAAGGACGCCAGTTTCACCAAGATCGTCGCCAACGGCAAGACCGAATGGGTCAAACTGAAGGACGGCATGGAAAAGGCCGCCGCCTTCCTGGAAACGCACCGCTACGCCGCCCTCAAGGGCGCCAGCATGGGCTTCACCAAGATGGAAGGCACCACCGTCAACCTGAAGGACAAGGTGGCCTATTCGGCGCTGCAGAACATCCAGTCGTCGATGGTGGCCGGCAACGCCGCCAACGTGCCGGGCAACGGCATCTCGGTGCCCAAGCAACTGGTGGCCGGCGGCGTGATGGCGCTGAATCTGAAGGGTGGCCAGAAGGACACCGACGGCGCCGCCATCAACAGCGACTGGGTACCCGCCGATGTCAAGCCCCTGCTGGTCGGCAAGGACCTGCTGGCCGCCGACGGCAAGACGCTGCAGGGCGATGCGCTGGGCAACACCGCCGACCCGAACATGGTGGCCAACCCCGACAACCTGAAGTTCTCCGAGACCATGCGCACGCTGTTCATCGGCGAAGACTCCAGCCAGCACGTCACCAACATGCTGTGGGCCTACAACGTTGACACCAAGCAGCTGTCGCGCCTGATGACCCTGCCCGCCGGCGCCGAATCCACCGGCCTGCATGCGGTGGACGAGATCAACGGCTGGACGTACATCATGAGCAACTTCCAGCACGCGGGCGATTGGGGCGGCATCCACGCCAAGGTCAAGGACACGCTGGACCCGCTGATCAAGGCCAACTTCAACGGCAAGTTCGGTGCCGACGTGGGCTACCTGACCGCGGCGCCGACGCAGATGCGCCTGAACAAGGACTGACGCCAAGCCGTCGGTTGGGCGCAAAGGCGCGGGCTGTTCGGCCCGCGCCTTTTTTTGTGGACGACGGCGGTGCGCGTTTTCAGCGCGAGGTCTGGCGCGCCAGGTGCTCCAGCGGCAGCGCGCCGCCGGCTTTCACCTCGCCCAGCGAAAAGCTGGTGTGCATGTCCTTCACGTTGGGCAGGTGCAGCAGCACTTCGCGCGCGAAGCGGCTGAACTGCTCCAGGTCGGGCGCCACCACCTGCAGCTGAAAGGTGCCGGTGCCGCTGATGTAGTGGCAGCTGGTGATCTCGGGTCGGGCGCGGATCGCCTGCTCCAGCCCGCGCATGCTCGCGGCGCCAATCTGCGCCGCGTCCAGCCGCACGAAGGCCAGGACACCCAGGCCGATCTTGTGGCGGTCGATCTCGGCGCGGTAGCCACGGATGAAGCCGGCCGCCTCCAGCGCCCGCACGCGGCGCCAGCAAGGCGCGGCCGACAGGCCCACGCGCTGCGCGAGCTCGGTATTCGTCAACCGTCCGTCTTCCTGAAGATGTTGCAGGATGGCGAGATCGTAGGCGTCGAGTGTTTCCATGATGGGCAAATTCTAGAAAGAATCTTGCTTTTCGTGGCGCGAAACAGGAATGCAAAGAAAACACTTATCGCGGCAGGCGGCATACACTTTGCGCTCAAATGACAGTGGGCCCGCCACACGCCGGGCCTGCACGCCGCGCAGGCCCAAAAGGCCGCGGCCCACACAGGAGACAACACGATGAATGCCCCCCTGCCCGAGCACATCCGCAAGGCACTGGAAACGGTGACCCTGGACGACAAGTACAGCCTGGACTACGGCCGCGCCTTCATGAGCGGCATCCAGGCGCTGGTCAAGCTGCCTATGCTGCAGCGCCAGCGCGATGCGCTGGCCGGCAAGAACACGGCCGGCTTCGTCAGCGGTTACCGCGGCTCACCGCTGGGTGGTTACGACCAGGCACTGTGGGCGGCGCGCAAGCACCTGCAAAAGCAGCACATCGTCTTTCAGCCGGGCGTGAACGAGGAACTGGCGGCCACGGCCGTGTGGGGCACGCAGCAGCTCGGCTTTGCGCCGCCGGGCAGCAACAAGTTCGACGGCGTGTTCGGCATTTGGTACGGCAAGGGCCCGGGCGTGGACCGTACGGCCGACGTGTTCAAGCACGCCAACATGGCGGGCACCACGCCCTGGGGCGGCGTGATTGCCGTGGCCGGCGATGACCACGTGGCCAAGAGCAGCACCGCCGCGCACCAGAGCGACCACATCTTCAAGGCCTGCGGGCTGCCGGTGTTCTTCCCGTCCACCGTGCAGGAGATCCTCGACCTGGGCCAGCACGCCTTCGCCATGAGCCGCTACGCCGGCCTGTGGACCAGCATGAAGACGATCCAGGAAGTCGTCGAATCCAGCGCCACGGCGCTGATCGACCCTGAGCGCGTGCAGATTCAGATCCCGACCGACTTTGACATGCCGCCCGGCGGCGTGCACATCCGCTGGCCCGACGCCGCGCTGCCGCAGGAAGAGCGCCTGTTCAACTACAAGTGGTACGCCGCGCTGGCCTACGTGCGCGCCAATCGGCTGAACTACAACGTCATCGAAGGGCCGAACGACCGCTTCGGCATCATCGCAAGCGGCAAGGCCTTCAACGACACGCGCCAGGCGCTGCTCGACCTGGGGCTGGACGACGCCACTTGCCGTCACATGGGCATCCGCCTGCACAAGGTGGGCGTGGTGTGGCCGCTGGAGGCGCAGATCACGCGCGACTTCGCCACCGGGCTGAAAGAAATCCTGGTGGTGGAAGAAAAGCGCCAGGTCATCGAATACCAGCTGAAAGAACAGCTCTACAACTGGCGCCCCGACGTGCGCCCCAACGTGCTGGGCAAGTACGTCGAGAACGACGGCGCGCCGGGCGGCGAATGGGCGCGCGCCAACCCGACGTCCGACACGCTGCTGCGCGCCACGGCCGACCTGACGCCGGCGCTGATCGCCCGCGCCATCGCCGCGCGGCTGAAAAAACTGGGTATCGACGCCGACATGACGGAGCGGCTGGACCGGCAGCTGGCCATCCTCGACGCGTCGGAGCAGACCATGCAGGTGCTGCAAAGCGCCGGCAGCGGCGCCGACCGCCTGCCCTGGTTCTGCTCGGGTTGCCCGCACAACACCAGCACCCGCGTGCCCGAGGGCTCGCGCGCCATGGCGGGCATTGGCTGCCATTTCATGACCATCTGGATGGACCGCAGCACCGTCGGCTTCACGCAGATGGGCGGCGAGGGCGTGCCGTGGGTGGGCCAGCAGCCTTTCAGCAAAGACCAGCACATGTTCGCCAACCTGGGCGACGGCACCTACTACCACAGCGGTTCGCTGGCGGTGCGCCAGGCGGTGACGGCGGGCGTCAACATCACCTACAAGATTCTCTACAACGACGCCGTGGCCATGACGGGCGGCCAGCAGATCGGCGAGCGGCCCGAAGGGCTGTCGGTGATCCAGATCGCGCAGAACATGCGCGCCGAAGGCGCCGCCAAGATCTGCGTGGTGACCGACGAGCCCGAGAAGTACGAAGGCGCGCAGGCCAAGGGCCTGCCCGACGGCATCGAGATTCATCATCGCGACAGGCTGGACGCCATCCAGCGCGAATTCCGCGAGATTCCCGGCACCACGGTCATCATCTACGACCAGACCTGCGCCACCGAAAAGCGCCGCCGCCGCAAGCGCGGCACCATGGTCGATCCGGCCAAGCGCGTTGTCATCAACGAACTGGTGTGCGAAGGCTGCGGAGACTGCAGCGTGAAGAGCAACTGCCTCAGCGTGGAGCCGCTGGAGACCGAGTTCGGCCGCAAGCGCACCATCAACCAGAGCACCTGCAACAAGGATTATTCCTGCGTCAATGGCTTCTGCCCCAGCTTCATCACCGTGGAGGGCGGGCAACTCAAGAAAAAGGCCAAGGCCAAGTCAGCGGCATCGCCGTTTGAACTGGGCGCTGTCCCTGAGCCCCGCATCGCCGAGCCGCAACCCGGCGGCGCCTGGGGCATCGTGGTGGCGGGCGTGGGTGGCACCGGCGTCATCACCATCGGTCAGTTGCTGGGCATGGCCGCGCACATGGAAGGCAAGGGCATCGTCACGCAGGACGCGGCCGGCCTGGCGCAAAAGGGCGGCGCCACCTGGAGCCACGTGCTGATCGGCCGCACGCAGGACGACATCCGCACCACGCGCGTGGGCATGGCGGCGGCCGACCTGGTCATCGGCTGCGACCCGATCGTGGCCGCCAACAAGGAAACCGTGCTGCGCATGCGCGAAGGGCGCACGCACGTGGCGCTCAACTCGCACGGCACGCCGACCGCCGCATTCGTCAAGGACGGCGCATGGAAGAACCCGTCGGAGAAGTGCGCCGCCGACGTCGCCCGCGCCGTCGGGCCGTCGGGGCTGTCGATGTTCGACGCCGACGCCGTGGCCAGCCAGCTGATGGGCGACACGCTGTACGTCAACCCCATGCTGCTGGGCTACGCCTGGCAGAAGGGCTGGGTGCCTTTGACGCGCGAATCGCTGCTGCGCGCGATCGAGTTGAACAACGTGCAGGTCGAGAACAACAAGACCGCCTTCGAGTGGGGTCGCCAGGCCGCGCACGACCGCACCCGCGTCGAGCGCCTGCTGGCCGGCGCCGGCGGCGCGCAGGTGATCGAGTTCAAGAAGCGCGAAACCATCGAATCCATCATTGCGCGGCGCGTGGAGTTCTTGACTGGCTACCAGAACGCTGCCTATGCGCAGACCTACCGCGACTTCGTCGCCAAGGTGCAGCAGGAAGAAGCCAAGCTGGGCAAGACCAGCTTGAGCGAGGCCGTGGCGCGCTATCTGTTCAAGCTGATGGCCTACAAGGACGAGTACGAAGTGGCGCGCCTGCACAGCGATCCGGCCTTTTTGAAGCGCATCGACGACATGTTCGAGGGCGACTACACCATCAACTACCACCTCGCGCCGCCCATGACCGCCGACCGCAACGAGAAGGGCGAGATGGTCAAGAAGAAGTACGGTCCGTCGATGCTGCGCAACTTCAAGCTGCTGGCCAAACTCAAGGGCCTGCGCGGCGGCGCGCTCGACGTCTTCGGCAAGACCGAGGAACGTCAGACCGAGCGCGCGCTGATCCGGCAGTACCGCGCCAGCATCGAGGAGGTGTTGCAATCGCTGAACGCCGACAACCACGCCACCGCGGTTGAGATTGCCCGCATTCCCGAGCAGATCAAGGGCTACGGCCATGTGAAAGACCGCAATCTGGCGGCCGCGCGCGAGCGCTGGAGCGCGCTGATGACGCAGTACCGTCAACCGGCAGCCCTACCCGCGCAGGCGCGGCAAACCGCGTGACGCGCTGGCGGGAGGGCGGCAAGCCCTAGTCAACGGGTCCAGTCGTGGGGCGGCGACCCGCGGCGGGGCGCTGGTTTTCGACGCTCGCACCAGCTTACTACAATACGCAGTTCTCCCGCGTACCCATTCGGGTGCGCGCCGCACATGGGTCGGGCGCCGCCAGGCTGGCGCCCGCCCGCTCTTCGACCCCCTTTTTCCAGGAGTCCGCCGGTGTTCATCTCCAACGCTTTCGCCCAAGCCGCCCCTGCCGCCGCGCCCGCGGGCGACATGGCATCGTCCCTCATGAGCATGCTGCCATTGCTGCTGATGTTCGTGGTGCTGTACTTCATCATGATCCGCCCGCAGATGAAGAAGCAGAAGGAGCACCGCGCCATGATCGATGCCCTGGCCAAGGGCGACGAGGTGGTGACCGCCGGCGGCATGCTCGGCAAGGTCGCTTCGCTGTCCGACAGCCACATCGGCCTGCAGATCGCCAACGGTGTCGAGGTGCAGATGCAGCGCAGCGCCGTGGTGCAGGTGCTGCCCAAGGGAACCATCAAGTAAGCGCCGACTCGCATCGGGGCGGTTCACGCCTTCGCTGCCCCGCTGTCTTCATTTCGTTCCGCCATGAACCGCTACCCCGTCTGGAAATACATCGTCATCCTCATCACGCTGGTGGTGGCGGCGATCTACACCTTGCCCAACTTCTTTGGCGAGTCGCCCGCGGTGCAGGTGTCGGCCGGCAAGGCGACCACGCGGGTGGACAACGAAACCCTGTCGAGGGTTGAAAGCGCGCTGAAGACCGCCAATGTGACGCCGCAGCGCCTGACGCTGGAAGGCCATTCCGTCTGGGCGCGCTTCGATTCGCCGGATATCCAGCTCAAGGCCAAGGACGCCATCGAGCGTGCCCTTAACCCCGATGCGGCCGATCCCTCGCACATCGTGGCGTTGAACCTGGTGCCGCGCTCGCCGGCTTGGCTGGCCGCGCTCAACGCCAAGCCCATGTACCTGGGGCTGGATTTGCGCGGCGGCGTGCACTTCATGTTGCAGGTCGACATGCGCACTGCCATCACTAAGCGCTTGGACACGCTGGCCAACGACATACGGGTGGCGCTGCGCGAAAAGGACGTGCGCCACGGCGGCATCGCCCGCGAGGGCAACAGCATCGAAATCCGCGCCCGCGACGCCGCCACGCTGGAAGCCGCGCGCCGCGTGGTGGCCGACACCGTGCCTGACCTCCAGGTCGAGCAACCGCCCGGCACCGAGCCGCGCCTGGTGGCTACCTTCAAGCCGGCGGCGCTGCAAAAGGTGCAGACCGACGCCGTCAAGCAGAACATCACCACGCTGCACAACCGCGTCAACGAACTGGGCGTGGCCGAGCCGGTGATCCAGCAGCAGGGCGCCGACCGCGTGGTGGTGCAGCTGCCCGGCGTGCAGGACACCGCCAAGGCCAAGGACATTCTGGGCCGCACCGCCACGCTCGAAATGCGCCTGGTGGATGAAAGCGCCGAAGGCCACGCGGCCGAGAGCGGCGGACCGGTGCCGTTTGGCGCCGAGAAGTTCCTGCAGCGCGATGGCCGCCCGGTCATCGTCAAGCGCCAGGTCATTCTGACCGGCGAGAGCCTGACCGACGCGCAGCCCGGCTTCGATCAGCAGACGCAGCAGCCCAAGGTCGACCTGACGGTGGATGCCAAGGGCGGCCGAGTGATGCGCGACACCAGCCGCGAAAACCTGAAGAAGCGCATGGCCATCGTCTTGTTCGAAAAGGGCAAGGGCGAGGTGCTGACGGCGCCGGTGATCCAGGCCGAACTCGGCACGCGCTTCCAGATTTCGGGCTCGATGACCACCGTGGAAGCCAACGACCTGGCGCTGCTGCTGCGCGCCGGCTCGCTGGCGGCGCCGATGGAGATCATCGAGGAGCGCACCATCGGCCCCAGCCTGGGCGCCGAGAACATCAGCAAGGGCTTCCACAGCGTGACCTGGGGTTTCGTGGCCATTGTGGTGTTCATGATCATCTACTACCACCTGTTCGGCGTGTTCTCGGCCATTGCGCTGTCGTTCAACCTGCTGTTGCTGGTGGCCATCCTCTCGATGCTGCAGGCCACGCTGACGCTGCCCGGCATCGCCGCCGTGGCGCTGACGCTGGGCATGGCGATCGACGCCAACGTGCTGATCAACGAGCGCATCCGCGAGGAACTGCGCACCGGCGCCTCGCCGCAGGCGGCCATCCACGCCTGCTATGACCGGGCGTGGGCCACCATCCTCGACTCCAACGTCACCTCGCTGATCGCCGGCCTGGCGCTGCTGGCCTTTGGCTCCGGCCCGGTGCGCGGCTTCGCGGTGGTGCACTGCATCGGCATCCTGACCTCGATGTTCTCGGCCG
>Ga0116180_1003460_pt1 | contig 11892 bp, 11 predicted proteins | sample AD_UKC073_MetaG_FD_89804 | JGI IMG/M metagenome (GOLD analysis project Ga0116180, IMG submission 89804) | Active sludge microbial communities of municipal wastewater-treating anaerobic digesters from USA - AD_UKC073_MetaG | ecosystem: Engineered > Bioreactor > Anaerobic > Digestate | place: USA... | reverse complement strand
CTCAACTTCTTTATTCATAATTCTACTTAAATAATTTTCTTAAAGAGTTCGACTTTTTATTTTAATTAATTAATATTCCAACATTCTCAAGAATGTAAATAGAATGAGAAACGATCTCGTTCTATTTGACCAAAGATTTTTTCTTGGCACAATTTCTACTAAAGCCGGCTGTTTTTATTGCATCGATGTTAAATTTTTAAATCGAACTTGGATATTTTAAAATAATTATTCCAAATTAAAAAATAATCAAATATTTTTGTGGAAATACTCTAAAGATAATTAACGTCCTTTATTATAATTATATGATTGTTCTATTAAATCCATTGCATAAGGTAAATCTTTTATATCTTTAACAATAAATTTTTTAAGGTTTTTAGCCCAACCATAACTTTTAGGAAAACTTTTTGCCCATTTTTGTGGATCTTTCAATTTTTTATCTGGAACTAAAATACTTACTTGCAATTTTGATTTATAAACCTCTATTCCTGTAAAGTTTATATACCCAGAATCTATTTTATATCCAATATAAAATTTTTGTGGGTGTTCTGTAATATTTTCTGCTAAGGCAAGAATTCTTTTCCTTAATTCATCAAACAGTTCTTTTGTTTTCTCATCAGCCTTATTACGATGAAACTCCACATCGTAAGTTTTTATTTCCTTACTAATTTTTTCAATTGTTTTTATTCCTTTTATATTTTTTATAGATTCTTGAGTAGCCGGCGGTTTAATATGGTCATAAAGAACAAGATTGTTTTCATACAGTGTCACTTCCCAAAGTTCTATTGGCAAATCCTTAAAACCAAGTGCTCCTTGCTGATAAGATGTAAATGATCCGGCAATAAAAATCACTCTCGACTGAGACCAATCAACATCTTTTCTATTTAAATTTTTATTCATTTTTTCATTGTACTCTAAAATAAAATCTGATTTATTATTAAGCATTAAAGAAAGATAATTAAACCCTTGGTCTATTACACTAAAACTTTGATTTCTTTTGTATTCTATAATGACAAAACTTTTATCTTCCGGATCAAAAGCTAATGTGTCAATAAAAAAATTTTGGATATTAAATTCACTGCTTACAAATTCAAGTCCAAAAATTTTTTCTAAGTTCTGTTCAGTCAATCGCTGAATATCTTTTTCTAATTTAATAGGTTTTTCATTGATTGGCTTAACTTTTTGATGATTTATTTTAAACAATGGCATATTTTTAAAAAAATTACTACAAAATTATTTTTTAAAAATTTTATAAAACAAATGTAATGGCAAAAATAATTGAAAATAAAAAACTAATACATACTAAACCTATTTGGACATAATTTTGCCATGGTGTGAAATCACAATTCATTTCATCTTTAATCTCACTTGGGTAAGACTCTCCGAAAGATTCTCCAGTTTTCAATATATGTTCATTCATTTTTTCTGATTTTTTTTCATAATATCTTCCAACCTCATTTAAATATTTATTTACTTTCACAAATGTCCATAAGCCAAAAAATATTGATAAAAAAAGATTTATAAGGGTAATTATAAATAATGTTGTTTGTAAACAGCTAAAATTTTTAACATCGCTCATTTGCAACCAAAGCATATTAAATCCCAATAAAAATGTAGCAATGGTTAGTAAAGATTTTGTAATATCTTTGTAATATAATCTAGCTTCTTTAAGATATTCCTCGCTATATCTTTGCCATCTTTCCGCTGAAGCTTTAAAATCTAAAAAAGTTTTTGGCATATATTTTTTTAAAAAAATAATTTATTTAACTTTAACCTTTAAAGAATTTATTAAATACGCTGTCAAAAATTAAGCCGATTCTAGAAAAGCTATAAATTTTTTTATTTTAATTTAATTCTTTATTTTGTAATAAAAACCAATAGCCAAAAAGTTGCTCTTCATATTGATTGAAATTTTTAAATTGCTTTTTAATAATATTCCAAAAATTTTGTTTATGATTTGGTACTAATAAATGAACCATTTCGTGAAACACAACATAGCGGATAAGTCGCGGTGGTAAATATTTAAGCATTAAATTAAAAGTAATTTTTCCTTGTTGACTACAACTTGCCCATTTAGTTTTCATATATCTAAAAATAATCTTACTTGGTTTTTTTCCTAATGCTATCGCAGATTCGTCAATAAGATTCGTCACAAGTTTAATAAAATCATCATTACTTCTTGTGTAAATTTTTTGATTTTTGTATTTTTCTTCTATTCTTTTTATAAACTCTAATTTTTGATTTATCCATTCCCTATGTTTTTGAAGAATTTCATCTACATTAAAATTATTATTTTGAGGCAAAATTAACATTGGCACACCCGTTTTCAATTCTATTCGTGGATATTTCACGTTTCTTTTAACTATTAAAACATTATCCCCTTGCATAATCGTTAATATAAGATACTAACTCCTTGTGAAGTTTATCAAATCCATCATAAGTAAGTCCGTATTCTTTTTTAAATTTTAAAGTAAATATTCGTAATTTTCTTTCAATGTTTTGTTTTAGGGTAGGATTTTCTCGCCAATTTTCAATTAAATCTTCTTCAATCGTGTTCATAATTTCATTTATGAACCCTCTTAATTTAGTTTGGTTTTTTTCTGGCAAATGCTGGCTTAGCAAAGACAGCATTCCAAATTCAAACGGCTCAAGGTTCAACTCTTTTCGTTCATTCTCTTTTTCTTGAATAAAATCAATAATTTTATTTTCTTCTCGAAATAATTCTTGATATTCAATTTTTCTTTCTTGCCATTTTTTAATTAATTCTTCCAAACGATCTAAAATTGTTTTATAAACAGGATTTTTCTCTTGATCTACAATAATTAATTTTTCTAAAGTAAATAAAATATTAACTGCTTTTTCTTCTGTACTTAAACTACTTTTTCTTATTTTATCTAAATAATTAATATCAAACTTCACTGCTGGTAATGATTTATCTATCTTTTGAATTTCTGTTTCTTTGTGAATTATTTCCAATGTTTTTTTAAAGTATTTTTTAATCTTCTCTTTATCTGAATCATCTGTTGTAAGTTTTTTCCAATACTCATAAATAGTTGTAAACCATTTAAACTCTTCTATAAATTCAACTTTTTTTTCATATGATCCCATTATTTCAAATAATTTTCTTGCTTCTCTGTATTTTTCAATAAACTCTTCTTCTGTCTTCTCGTCTCTTAACCTATCTATCGCCTTCATTAAATGCTCTCTATTAAATTGATGCTCAATGCCACTAAAAATCTTCTCTAATTCCTTCATGAGCTCTTTAAATCTTTCAAGCAGTACTGAAAAATCACTTATTACTCCTTGAACATTTCCTTTATAATATTGATAAAAAGCAGAATTAATATTTTTTAATATTCCAATATAATCTACTATTAATCCGGCTGTTTTAATATCTTTATATGGTCTATTTACCCGAGCAATTGCTTGCAAAAGCTTGTGCTTTTTGAGCAATTTATCAAGATACATTGTCTGTAAAATCGGTGCATCAAAACCGGTAATCAACATATCGGTAACAATCAAAATTTTTGGAAGTTTTTCTTCGTCTTTAAATGACTCAACTATATTTCTAATTCGACTTTCATCATCTAGTGCATCTGAATTCCTCTCCTGCCACTCTTTGTAAAAGCTTCTAATTGGCTCTTCATCGTTTGGATTAAACGTCATTACTACCTCAGAGTAGTTTGGCGGTAAATGTTGATCTAAATATTTTTTATATAAAACGCACGCTTTTCGGCTACCGGCAACAACCATTGATTTAAATATTCCATCAATATTTTCTTTAAAATGGTTAGCGATATCTTGACTTATTTCTTTAATCCTTTTTACATTCTCTAAAAAAACTCTAATGTAATTCAATTTTTCTTTTATCACCTTTTCAATTTTTTCTTTTTCTGCTTCATCAAGATCTTCGCTTTCTACTTTTTCTAAAAATAATTTTAGATCATCTTCATTAAATCTTTCTTTTATATTTGAAAATCTTGAAAGATATACTAAGGGAACGGTAAAACCGTCTTTTTGAGAATCATCAATAAAGTATTTATCTAAATAACCTTCTTCGTTTAAGGGATATCCAAATTCACTATAAGTATTTCTTTCATCTTCGGCAATTGGTGTGCCGGTAAATCCAAAGAAAAAAGCATTTTTAAAAACATTTTTCATTTGCCCAGCTAATAAACCGTATTGTGAACGATGGACTTCATCAAGGAAACAAACAATATTTTTTCTTTGGGAAATGAAATTTACTTTTTGTTTATCATTTTGAAAATTTGAAAATAATTCTTCTGGCAAAAAATTTTCCCTAAATTTATGGATTAACGTTAAAAATATTCCTCTTTCGCCTCGAAAATTATCATGAGAAATAACTTCTTTTAATTTTTTAATATGGCCTATTTTTTTAAATGAGAAATTCAATTTTAGCGACGATAATTCAACGTTCATCTGCTCCTCTAAATCTCTTCTGTCTACAATAAAAAATATCGTGGGATTTTCTAATTTTTCTTCAAAAAATAATTTATGAGCAGCAAAAATCATTGTTAATGTTTTTCCTGACCCTTGCCAATGCCAAATCAATCCTTTGTTTTTTTCTGTTTTTCCTTCCAAATTATCAATCACTCTCTGATAAATTTTATTTGCCGCTCGATATTGCATATAACGAGCAATGACTTTTGTCATTTCTCCGTATTCTTCGCGAATAAACAAAAAATTCCTTAAAATATCAAGCAAAGTTGACGGTTTCAAAAATTGAAAAATTGCTTCATCTTCTGGCAAATTATCTTCTCTCCATAGGTAAGTTGAAACATCTTTCTGCCAAGGGACAATTGGAAAATAACGAACTTTTTCCGCAAAACTAATTCCAATTTGAATATATTTAAAAAGTTCCGGAGTTAAATTTTCATATTCTTTTTTTATTTGGTTGTATCCTTCCTCCCAACTTACCCTTAAGCTTGTTGGATCTTTACATTCAATATCAACTAATGGAATACCGTTAATATATAAAAGAATATCGGGGATAATTAAATCTTTGCCCCTAAAATGCACCTGTCTTGAAAAAATAAATTCATTATTTTCTAAATTTTTAAAATCAAATAAATTAATAAGCTTTACTACTCTTTCTTTTTCAAATTTCACGCCAATGCCATATTTTAATATGTGTAAAAAATTCTTTGCTCCTTCTTGTCCCGAAGTAATAAGTTGTACTTCATCAATTACCTTTTTTAATTCGTTCTCGCCAATATTTAAATCTTTATTAATTCTCAAAATCGCATTTTTAAAATTATCAATTAAAAGTGGTTGTTTAATGCTTTCTCTTCTAAGTTCATCGGCTTTCACAAGCTTCCAACCTATGCTCTGCAGTTCTTCCGCCACATAATCCTCAATTAATTTTTTTTCTAATTGTTTTGGCATAAATTTTATTATTTATCCTTGTTAGGAGAATAATTTTTAAAATCTTTAGAGGTTAAATTTGTTCGTTTTGGTAATTTATGAGTAAGTAAATCTTTTCTTAATGCAAGAATAAGTTCTCCTAAAACTTTCTCTTTTTCTTCTTCAGAATATTTTTTTTCGCCTGTTTTTACTGTTTCGAGAAACTCATATGCTTTCTTTAATATGTCATCTGGGGCATATAACCAACATTGATTTAATTGATCTAAAAAATTTCCACGTAAATTTTCATCAAGTGAATTTACATAAAACCCTTTCAATGATTTAATCAATTCAAGATATCTTTTTTCCTTCCGCTTATAGTTTTCGTGCATTCTTTTGCTTCTTTCATTAAAAAACCAAATGATTACACTTGAAACAAAAGGTATAACTATAGGAAGAATAATTGATAAAATTTGTTCAGTTTCTAAACTCATAATAATTTTAAATTATTTTATTCATTTTTTTTCTTTATTCATCAATTTATTTAACATTGTTTTAAATAATTCTTCATAAAGCGTTTTTTTCTTTTCTTCTACTTCAATTTTTTCATCAATCGTTTGTAAAATTTCCGCAATTTCGCACTGTTCTTCAATGTTTGGTAATGGTAAAAGAAATTTTTCAAAAGTCGATTTCTTAATTATTGGACTCGTAGTCCGGCTAGCCCACATCTTAAGAATATTATCTTTATAATGCATTGCATAATAAATATATTCATTATCAACATTTTTCTTACAAATTATTGCATTAATTTGCTGATTTGAAATACAAGGAACCGAAGCAATTGATATTTTTCCTAAAGAAGCTATACATACTACTAAAATAGATCTTATAGGAAGTAAGCGAGCCTTTTTTAGTCCTGTCTCACTTATATATCTTTTAGTGTTTTTTATATATTTTTCCTCCATATCTACAGGAGTAACAAAAGGAATATTCCCATTCCAGTAGTTTTCAATTTTTGTTGAAGGAGTCGTACCAGTAACTACCTCTCCAATATCTTCTATAGCAGTTACTTCCCAATCCTCCGGAATTTTTCCAATCTCTGTTTTCTTTAATTTTCTTCCTTTTCTGAAAGAGGGACCTCCATACTTAAATAAATCTTGCATCATCGCCTTTTTCAACTCTTTCGTTTTCTCAATAATTTTCTCCTGCGTTTTCACTCCCTCTTGGATAGCATCTAAAATCTCCACAATTTTTTGCTGAATTTTTCTATTCTCAGGATAAGAAATTTGGAAATCTAAAATATCGCTCTGCCTTACTGATGGATAATTAGTTCCTTTTTGTTTGCTACCTAAATAATTAAAAAATTTATTATTCCAAGCCAAAAAATAAAAAAGTAATTTAGGATTTATCTCTGGTTTTGGTTTAATTATAGTAAAAGCGGACGAAACTGCTATCTTTTTATCTATGAAAACAACTGCACCTCGTGTTGGCCTCACTCTTGATATTAAAATAGAATTTTCGGGACAAAAAACACTTCCCTTCACTGCTCCCTTATTTCCATAAACAACTTTTTTACTATTAACGTCAATACTTCCAATTTCAATATAAGGAATTGTTCCGGTAAAAACCTTATCTAATTTTATATCTTTTTTAATTTCTCCTAATTTTTTTGTTGTCCAGGGTGTTTTCATAAAATTTAGGAAAGTATTCCATTATATTCAAGCTTTAAAAAATCAACGAGTAATCGATGTAATCTATCTACTAAACATTTATTTTTATTAAAGATTTTGAACCCTTCATTTGTTGTGCCATGTACAATTATTCCTTTTCTCATTTCCCACCAAGCTCTTACATATTTAGAGCATTCATTTATATCTTCTCTAGAAAAAGAAGAAAGAAATGCTTTTATTTTTTCTTTCGTTACTCCCATATCATTTATGTTTTGGATAGAAAGCTTATTTCTTAATACTGCATTATTGATATTCGGATACTCCTTTTTTAACTTTTTATTTATATCATCTAGAAAAGTTTTAAAATCTTTAAATTCTTTACTGTTTTTATTAAAAATCTTGCCTTCTATGCCTTTTACCTTCTTAGAGGCTTCTTTCTCGAGAAGCCCAAGCTCGACGATAAACACAATATCTGAATACGAAAAAGCATTTACTTTAAGTAGGGTTGGAAGAAACTTATTAAAATAACTATCTTTATCCTCTATACGAGTAATAATTTTAGATAAAACTTCTTTTGGATTTTTTATAAAATCCTTAAATAGTTGCGAGGATATTGGGCTATGTGAATTGAGGTTGAAATATTCATCAATTGGATAATAAGGAAAATTTTTGAAATAGTATTGCAAATGAAGGTTTTTCCCAAAAATATATGCGATAGCTAAAACAATTTTATACAAAAAATCTAAATTTGGTTGTTTCAATTCTAATTCAAAAATAAACTCTTTATTATTGGTAAGCTTTATACTAATTTCACCTTCAAAACATAAATATTCTTTTTCTATGCACTCTTCTTTATTAAAAGGAATAACGCCAGAACAAAATTCATAGTTTACTATTAGCTGTTTATAGTTCTCCGAGATAAAAGCGAATCGTTTTTTGTGTTTATTAAATAGATCTCGATACATATTTTCTCCTAATTTTTGTTGTCCAGGGTGTTTTCATAAAGGATAAACTTTAATATTTTTATTAGGACAAACTAAATAAATTTCATCGAATCTTAAGTTGTTAATAAAAGATGGTAGGGACAAATTTAATCTTTTTCCTATATTTAAATCGTTTTCAATCCAAGGAGGTTTTGCGTGATAAGAATCAATTAAAAGAATTACACCTTTCGCTGAGTTGCCATATTTATTTTTCTTTAAAATAGGATTATTTATAAAATCTCTCCAAACATCATTAGGCTGTCTTGCTGGTCTATCAATAGTTATAACTCCATTTTCATCTTTTGGAGTAATGGTTCTTAATTTTTGAAGTTCAAAATCAGCTGAAACTATTTGAAATTTTTTATCTTGAAAAAATACATCTACTACATCGTTTTCTATTTCATTTGATTTTACCTCGGTTTCTTCAAACTCAATATTACAATTTTTTAAAAATTGCTTAACACATTCCTTTTCTCTTAATTTTTTCTCATTTTTAACTTTTGCTTTTGTCATAATTTTTAAAAATTACAGCATCTTGACAATTTTTTTTGATATCAAAGTTTTAATTTATTATTTATCTTCTACATCAATCATCCTCATCCCTTGACAAACAACTTCTATATTTGTTAATATTAACTTAGATAACGAAAAGGATTGGGTTTATACAGGCACCGATTCTTAAGTAAATGCCTAAACGGATTCACTTGCGTGGAGCTGAAAGTCAGAAAATCGGCTCTACTGCGGGGCACAAGTAGACTGGCTTCCGCCAGAATCCAACGTGCTACGATGAGAGACACCGTCGTCTCTCCAGCTCCACACAAGTGTAAAGCTGTTTAGGTATTTTTCTTTCGTTACTCTATAAAATGTTACAACCTCTAAACATTGCTCACTTTTTTCTAAAACGCATAAACATTTTTCGTTCTTAACAATTTTTACAAAACAATAATCTCCTGTTTTGTTTTCTTTATTTTTATATACATAATCAGGGTATCTTATTATTTTATGAATTTCATTAATAATAAGATTGTATTCAAATGTTGGATGTTTATCATATGAATGCTTTAATACTTTTGTACTAATATAAACCTTATGATAACCTTCCAAATCAACTCCTTTAGTAACCGCATAAGTTAAATTACATAAAAACACGGATATATTTGGAACTAACGCCCCCTTGGCAGTATTAATGATATATTTTTGATGTAATTCCGGTACAATTTTTCTCATAGTTTTATCTTTCTTAAAATTTCATTTATTTTTTCATCAACTTTTTGTCTTTTATCCTCAATTTCTTTTAAATCTTTAGCAATCTCTTCTATCGGCCGATATTTCTCATCTTCGGCAATGCTAATGTACCTTGAAGGCGATAAGTTATAATCATTTTTTTCTACTTCATCTAAAGAAATAATTTTGCTTAAGTTTTCAACTTCTTTAAAGTCTTTATAAACATCAGTGATTTTTTTAATGTTTTCCTTACCTAAGGTATTCTGTGGCTTTCCGGCAACAAATTCTTTTGTAGCATTTATAAGTAAAATTTTGTTTTTTCTTTCTTTGGGCTTATTTTTATTAAAAACAATTATCAACCCGGGCGCGCCAGTATTATAAAAAAGTTTCTCCGGAAGTAAAATCGCTGCTTCAAATAAATCTTTTTCTAAAATTTTTTGGCGAATATTTTTTTCTCTACCACCACGAGACACAGCGCCGGTATCAATAACCACTACTGTTTTGCCATCATCTTTTGTAGAAGCAAGCATATGTTGAATCCACGCCCAATCAGCCGATTGTTTTGTAGGAAAACCAAAAATAAATCTTTCTCGCCAATATTCGCCTTTTTTAAGAGCATCTTCGTCATAACCTTTTTGGTTCCAAGGAGGATTGACTATCGTGTAAATAAATTTTTTTACACCATCAGCCGATTTAAATTTTGGGTATAAAAGAGTATCGCCTTCTAAAAGTTCAATATTTCTTATATCGTGCAAAATAGCGTTCATTTTAGCGAGCGCTAAAGTTTTACCATTTTGTTCCTGGCCACGTAAAAATAGAGTATCGGCTTTTTCTTTTGAATAATTTTCTTTAACGTATTGATAGGCAACAATAAGCATTCCTGCGCTACCAACAGCAGGATCGTATATATATTTTTCTGGTTCAGGAGATAAAATTTCTACCATTAACTTTATAACTTCTCGTGGCGTAAAAATTTCTCCTTCTTTTGCTTTTTGAGGAGCAAAATATTTTAAAATCCATTCATAGGCATCGCCTAAAATATCACTGCTAGTACTTTCAAAAGAGTATTTACTAAAAAGTTCAAATAAATTATTTAAGATAGCACTATTTTCTTGATTAGAGGTAAATGTATGAAAATCAAATTGTAAGAAAATATCTTTATATTCGGGATTAAGTTCGGCAATTTCTTTTAAATTTTTAGAAAAATTCTCTGGAAGTTTTAGAGGATCTTTTCTTAAATTGTTCCAAAGTAAATCTGGAGTTAAATAAAAAGAGTGGTAATAAGGTTGGCTAGCTTCTTTTATAGCTTCTTCCTCTATCCAACCATCTTTTATAAGATCATTATATTTCTCTTGATATTGTATTTCCCATTTGTCAGAAACTGCTTTATAAAAAAGCAGTAGCAGAATAAAAGTGTAATCAACTCGTGTCCTGATAATATCAGCAGCGGCTTTTAAAATATTAGTTAATTCGTCTCGAGTTAAATTGTTTGATGTTTGAAATATATCAACTAATTGATATATTTTTTCTCTCTCATCTGTTGGGTTTTTTGAAACATTAAGATAACCGGCTCTTTTTAATTCTGAAAGAATGAGCTTGGTTTGCCTATCCGAATCATGATAAGAATCAAAAAGCGCTTTAGAGGCATCAGCAAAAGTAAAAGTGTTTTTTTTAAATTTTTCCTGGAGGGTAAAATATCTTTTCTCTATCCATTTAGCCAAGTGTGATGAATTTTTATTCATGCTTTTAAAAAGGATAAGTAATTAATGTTTACTTATCCTAATATAGCAAATTTTAAGAAAAAGGTCAAGGTTTTAACAATCCTTTTTCTTTGAAGTTAAATATTTTGGTTTTTGTGATGATGACGTGATCTAAAACATCAATACCCATTATCTTGCCGGCCTCAACAATACGCTTGGTGACTAAAAGATCATCCTCTGATGGTTCGGGATCGCCTGATGGATGATTGTGAACTAAAATTATTGAAGCGGCGTTTTGTTTTAGTGCCTCGGCAAAAATTTCTCTCGGATGAACTAAGCTAGCGTTTAAGGTGCCAATAAAGGTTGATTCTTTTTTCCAAATCATTTCGTTCCTCGCGTTAAGATAAATTGTCATTAAATGCTCGCGAGTTTTTGCTCTTAAATAAACTGCTTGAGCTAAAACGTCTTTGGTTGAACGAATTATTGGTAGAGTTTCTTCTTGAATTTTGAGAGATCTTTTAACTAATTCAGCAGCAGCTAAAATCGTGCAGGCCTTGGCTGAACTTATTCCTTTAATTTTTGTCAAGTCTTGATAATTCATTTTAAAAAGCCGCTTCTTGGAATATTTTCTTAAAACTTCTTTTGCCAAGTCCAAAGCGCTTTTTCCTTCTCTACCAGTTCCCAATAAGATTGCTAAAAGTTCTTCGTCTTTTAAATTTTGAGGGCCTTTTGAGATTAGTTTTTCTCGCGGACGGTCTTCTTTTGGCAGGTCTTTAATTCTTAATTTATTTTGTGGCATAGGTTAACTAAAAAACCTTAGTAAGATAACAATTTGATAAATGATTCAAATAACTCTCTTTTTGTGTTTTTATCTATACAGAATTATCACCTCCTATTTTTTGAATTTGCAATTTGGAAGTTTGTTTTGGATTGGGGATTTTTACTATTATACCT
>Ga0116180_1003458_pt1 | contig 11899 bp, 7 predicted proteins | sample AD_UKC073_MetaG_FD_89804 | JGI IMG/M metagenome (GOLD analysis project Ga0116180, IMG submission 89804) | Active sludge microbial communities of municipal wastewater-treating anaerobic digesters from USA - AD_UKC073_MetaG | ecosystem: Engineered > Bioreactor > Anaerobic > Digestate | place: USA... | reverse complement strand
TACCATTTTATTATGGGCGATACTGAGGATCCAGGACTTAATAGAGTCCTTTTTCTTTAAATCCGGCAGGCTTCTATAAACTGCATAGAAGGTTTCCTGGAGGATATCTTCAATCAGATAGCTGTCTCTTAATCTCTGGCGGAGATAATTGTAGACAATATCAATATAGTCCTTATATACCTCTTCAAAAGTCATCTTCATCAACCCTTCCACTATATAGTCGTAAAAAGAGGGGAAAAGGTTCAAAGAAATTAAAAATCCTTTTATTTTTTAATTTTGTGCCTGGAAGTACAGATTCCTGCATGGGTGGGGTATATATGTTTTATAAGGGAGCATATAAGAAAATTGGCAAATTTATGAGAAATAACATAACAATGCAGGAAAAAATGGTATTTTATAGAACATATAATAAAAGGGCAAGGATTTTAGTAAATATTTATTCGCAGGAGAGTGAATTGCAGTGGAACCAAAAGGCAGGCTTTTTCGGATATTGAAGATGATTGTTTTATTATTATCAGGAAATAGGAAATGGAGAGTAAAAGAACTGGCTGAACATTTTGGTGTATCAACAACAACGATTTACCGGGATTTTGAGATAATGGAAGCTATGAGAATCCCTATCTATGAAGATGAAAATCATACCTATTCTATTATGGAGAATTTTTATTTTAAACCACCTGATTTAAACAGAAATGAAGCTCTGGCCCTTTTGCTGGCGGGACAGGCTTGTCAGGGTGAGTTTTTTCCATACAGAGAAGCTCTGGATTCTTCTGTTGCCAAAATAATTAATTCCCTGCCTTCTTCAATAAAAAGTGTTATAGAAGATATGGGTACATATATTTCCTTTCATCATGGTGCTTTTGTGGATTTAAGTGAATTTAAAGATATTATTCAGAAAGTAGAAAGAGCAATAGAAGAGAAAGAATCTTTGTTGATTACTTATTATTCATTGAGCAGTGACCAGGAAAACCAAAGAAAAATAGATCCCTACTGCCTTGAAATCAGGAACGGGGCCTGTTATTTAATAGCATATTGTCATTCCAGAAAAGAGGTCCGGATTTTCAGGGTTGACAGGATAAAGGAAGTTGATACGACCGGTGAATTATTTGAAATACAGGAGGATTTTTGTAAAGATAAATACTTAAAGAATGTCTGGGGAGTAGAAAGAAGTGAAGAGGAGAAAAGGGTAGTATTAATCTTTAGCGGCAAGGCGGCAAGACTGGTGAGGGAAAAAGTATGGCATCCATCCCAGGAGATAATTGACCTGCCTGGAGATAGGATAAGATTTGAGATTACCACAGGCAGCATGGAGGAGATGAAAATCTGGGTTCTTGGATTTGGAGCAGAAGTCGAAGTAGAAAGGCCAGCTGAATTAAAAGAAGCTGTAATTGCAGAAATAGAAAAGATTAAAAAAATATATGGATGAACAATTGTTTTAAACGGAATGGGTTTGAAGGGGTAGTGTAATATAAATGTAAAGTGAATAAAAATATTGAGAATAGTAGGAATAATCGTTTAGTTGTAGTATTTAATTTAATATTTATTGAGTTTTATTAATAAAATGTTTCATAATTTTTTATGAAAAGGTTGTGAGAATTTGCAGTTATATGTAGAGCTGAACGCAATGGATAGTATTAAATTACCTATTCATTACAATTATTTGGTACAATCAATGATCTATCGGAATATGGATAAGGAGTTTGCCGAATTCCTTCATAATAAAGGTTATGAAGTTAATAAACGTAAATTTAAATTATTCACTTTTTCACGATTATTTGGAAAATACAGAATTATGGAGTCTGAAATTATATTTACACCACCGGTAAGCTTAGTTTTTTCATCACCATTTAAAGAGTTCTGCCAATATTTGTTAAATGGTTTGTTGCCCAAGGATTATATTAGGTTGGGTAAAAATGAAGTATATGTTGAGAAAGTAAGCTTAGGTTTTCAAGAAGCAAAAGATGAAATTAGAATAAGGTTGTTATCTCCAGTAGTTGCTTATAGTACATATCTTAAACCCGAGGGTGGAAAATATACCTGTTATTTTCAACCTGGTGAGCAAGAATTTAATCGCTTGGTGGAAGAAAATTTAAGAAAAAAGTATAAAGCTTTTTATAATCTGGAACCTCCAGTAGGAGATATACACATTAAGTGTTTAAAGTCGCCAAGATTACATTTGATAAAATATAAAAACTTTGTGATTAAAGGATATTCTGGCCAGTTGTTATTAAAGGGTCCTCAGCCTTTACTCCAAATGGCTTTAGATGCTGGTTTAGGTTCAAAGAACAGTATGGGATTTGGGTGTGGGGAGTTAATTGAATAAAAGTGTAAAGGGGGGGTGAAAAAATGAATTTACCACAATTAACTGCATATATTGGCGAAATTACTAGTGTAAACGAAGATAATGAGTTCGGTTCTTTGATAAAAAGTTTAAAAATTAATTTTAAAAAAGAAGTTGTACCATATACAATATTCTTAGTTTTTGATTTACAGAATGAAGAAATTAATTTTGAAGTTTATGATGAATTTAGAGAAGAACACTTATATAAGTATTACTATTTTGGTAACAATTCTGCAGCTGGTGCTCAATACTATTTAGCAAGAGATACAAATTCGCTCAAGTACTTATTAGAAAAAGTTTGGGCAGATCTTTATCAAACTTTGTCCCGTTATAATTTACAAGATAGTGAATTAGGGAATTTATTAAAAAAATTAGAGCGAAAAGGTTATCTCTCAACTAGCAAAAATGATGGGTGGGGTATTAATCCAGCAAAATTTACTATAAAAAAAGAAAATCCCAATTTAGAAATAGAGTTAGTTACTAATAAAAAGCAAATAAATATAAAAGGGCTAGAACAAGAGGAGAAAAGCCTAAATTATGAGTCTTTCATTCGCTTATTTATTAAGGATGAAAATAAAAATAACAAGTTTGTGCTCGTGGTTCCAATGGTCAAACAAGAGAATGGAGAAAAAATTGTTTTATCTACTCATAATGATTATTTAGAACTTGTTAAAGTGGCTAATAATTTAGGTGTATTTGTTTCTGAAAAAAAATCAGAAAAAAAAGAAAAAGTTTGTTATGTTTGTGGTCAAGTTCGTCCAGATGTATCTAGCAGTTATTCTAAAAAACTTAGTAGATCAGGTATAAATAAAATATTTACGACTACCACGATTAATACTTCCCCCTACCTTCGTAAATTTGATTATGATTACACCTATGCAACTTGCCAAGAATGTTATATGAAGTTACGTGCAGGAGAAAAAGTTATTTCAGAACGTTTTAAGGGAAAAATAGCGGGCGAAGATGTATTTATAATACCGGAAGGGTTATTCAAAAATTTTGAATATAATTACCTTTACCGACTTAAAGAAGATACAGATCTAGCGTTTAAAATTTCTAAGGCAGATGAGTGGTTGCAGCAACTTGAAACAGCAGCATTGTTTGACAACTTAAATCTATATGCTTTGAATTTTATATTTTACCGTTCTGATGGTAACTCGGTAACTATTTTGGAAACAATTGAAGATGTTCCCCTGCTTCGTTTTCGGAGAGTGCTGGAGAAGATAGCTGAAGGAACTTTAAAATTACAATCACATTTACGAAGCATGTCTATTGGTCATATTTATCGGATTATACCAGTACGTACCAATCGAAAAGATGATCAGTTAGATATAGGACGAGTACTGTCATTATATAAAGCTCTTTTAAATGGCGAGCAAATTAAATCAGAAGTATTATTTAATTATGTTACGGAAGCTTTGGATAAGGGTTTACGGCAGTTAAGCAAAGAAAAAATCGATAATTATACAAATTTAAATTTACATTATTACCGAAATGAACGTGAAGACTTTTACATAAAAGATATAATCATGAGATATCTAGTTTTGTTCTATATCTGTCAGGAATTTAACATTCTAGATAAAAATATTTTTGGGGAGGGGGAAAAAGTGAATAGAGAAATCAATACTGGATCTGAAAAGGTAAATCTTTCAATAAAGAAAATAGAAGATTTTCTAGATTTACAAGGATATGTACCAGAAGCCAAAGCTCTTTTTTATATAGGTGTATTGTTACACAGAGTTGCTTTGGCACAGTGGCTTAAAGAACATAAGAAAAAACCAATACTGAAAAAGGTACATTTTCAAGGAATGAACCAGAAAGAAGTTTATCAATTATACCATGACTTATTAGAGAAATTAAGGCAATATAATAAATGGACATTATTTACCGAAGCAGTAATGAACAGATTTCATCATTACTTTTCCGATACTCTTGAACAAAAGTGGTCTTTGAGTGAACAAGCCAATGTTTTTTATATTATGTCTGGTTATGCTTATATGGTGGGTACGAAAGCACCTGATTTAACTCCGGAAGAAGAAGAAGCTCAGGAAGATATTGTTCCTGAGGGAGAATAATTTTAAAGGGGAAGGTGATAGAATGTCTATTATAAACACAAATAGTGAGTTTCTGTTTGGATTCCAGGCTACTTTGACTAATCCCAATGGGGATCCAGATCAGGAGAATAAACCACGTATGGATTATGATACTTCTACCTTATTGGTTAGTGATGCAAGAAGAAAGAGAGACTGTCGGGATTTTTTAAAGAATAAAGGTTACCAGATTTTCGTTGATACTTTGGCAGACAAGAAAGTTCCTATGGATAAGATGTTCGAACATATCAGGGATACATGGCTTGATAATAACGAAAAAATGGAGCAACTTTTTGCCGATAATAAAAAATTAAAACAAGCCTGGGAAGAATTGTTTGGAAACGAAGAAAACATTAATTATAAGAAAGTTTATCTAAAAAAACTCGAAGAATTGAAAAAAAATAAAGAACTGTCGGCGTTTAATAATATATTTCTTACAGAGATTATACAACGTTCTTTAATTGATATACGATTATTTGGAAGTGCTATGGCAGTAGAAGGAGTAACACGGACTTATACCGGTCCAGTCCAGGTTTCCTGGGGATATTCTTTACATCCGGTTGAGTTAGTTAAAACTAATACCATAACCAGTATCATGAATGAAGATAGCTCGACTTTTGGTAAAAAGTATAAGGTATATTATGCTTTAGTTGCCCATTATGGTACAATCAATAAATATAGTGCAAAGCTAACAGCAATGACAGAGGAAGATCGTAATATTTTCCGTCGTGCTTTAGTTCAAGGTATGATGGCTAATCAGACAGATAGCAAACAGGGGCAAGAGCCACTCTTTTACTTGGAAGTAATTTATAAACCAGAATATGACATGTATTTGGGTGATTTAAGACGGTTTATTGAAGTTAAAGAGGAAACAAATAAAGAGGGAGTAATAAGAAGTATAAATGATTTAACTGTTGATTTTCAAGGTTTAAGTCAAGTTATTACCGAGCTTAAAGATGATGGTTACATTGAAAAAGTTATTGGATGGGTACATCCGACACAGAATGAAACACAAAAAGAGAATAAACAGAAGGAAAACCAGGTGAAAACAAAGAATAGTCGTTTGATTAATATGCCAGAATATGATCCCGTCAATCTTTGGGAGCCGATACAAGGGAGAGAATAAAATTGAAGATATTTTCTTTTCACCTAAGGGGAAAAATGGCTCATTTTCGGAAATATTACTCTAATTCTTCAGCTCTTTCATATTTTATTCCTCCACGTACAACTGTTGTAGGTATTTTAGCTGGGTTATTGGGCAAAGAACGGGATACATATTACAATGAATTTTCCCTGAAAAAATGTAATATTGCACTTGCAATTCAATCTCCTATAAAAAAATCCATACAAAAATTAAACTTGTTAATGATAAAAAGCGAAAAGGATTTTAATGGTTCTGCAGAATATCCCAGCCAAACAGCTACTGAATTAATTATTCCTCAAAATTTGCAAAAAGGATATATTGATTATCAGATTTGGGTTACACATGAGGATGATAAGATTATTAATAATTTGGAGAATTTAATAAGGAAAGAATTTGTAGGATATTTTAGCAAAGGAATTAGTGTAGCTTTAGGTACGGCATATAATCTTGGCTGGTTGGAAAGAGGACATATATTAGAAGGAAAGGATGTTAAAGAAACAAGTCCAATCGAAATAGATTCTGTTATTCCACAGAATTATTGTGGAGAAATCTTCATTGAAGGGACAGCTGACGGGCAGTACAGACTAATAAAAGAGGAAGTACCATTGGAGTTTGATAATGATCGGAAGATAACTTCTCGCGGTTTAGGTAATATGATAATAAATCTTACTGGACAACCCGTCAAAGCAAAAGTTGATTCTTTCGTACGGTTAGAAGATGGGAAAAATATTATGTGGATGGAGTAGTGGATTTTTACCGTAGCATAATAATGTTGCTACGGTAATTTTCTATTAATACAAAGAAGACAAAAGTTTTTGGGATGAAAAATGTTACCCAACTAAAGAAAATCGTTGAGGTGAGGTATATGGAGCATTATGCCCATTATGACAAAGAAAAGGGAACCAAACAGTTATTACGAGAACATTTAAAGGCTGTGGCTCAGGCTATTACTGAAAAAATTCCGCCAGTTGTTCATTTTAAATATCTGAGTAATAAACACTTAACAACTATATGTTATTGGCTTGGGTATTTTCATGATTTAGGTAAATATACTGAATACTTTCAAAAGTACTTATTAAAAGAAATTGAATCAGCATATAAGAATCATGCTCATATTTCTGCTTGTTTTTTATATAATTTTTTGCAACGAAAGGTTTTTACAATTGACACAGATTTACACCAAAAGATTTTCTTGTTTTTTGCTTATTTAATTGTTAGGTTGCATCATAGTAATCTTCGAATGGGTGGTCTATTTTCTATAGAAAGTGAAAAAAGAATGTTGCATGAAATTGAACATATTGGAAAACATCTAAAAAATAAGTCTGATGAAATACTGGTCGATTTAGGATTGGAAGAAGAAATTTCTGCAGAAGAATTTGTCGATTTATTAGAGCTTGATTCTTTATTTAAGAAAGGTTTAGATTTTAAATATATACCACAATTATTTCAAACTGGAAGGATACAAGATGCGGAGTGGTATTTTTTACTTATCTATCTTTTTTCTCTCTTGATTGATTTAGATAAGTTAGATGCAGCTGAATTAAGAATCAGGAAAATCGTTAGCGTTTCACCAGAAAGAGTAAGTAATTATCTTCAAAAAAAGAAAAAAGATAATTTAAGTGTTAAATCGGAAAATACATTTAATGACAGACGCGAAAAGGCACGCAAATCAATAATGGAAGTAATTAATTCTCTTACTGATGACGAGATTAGAAACACTCGATTCTATTTGCTTACAGCTCCCACTGGAATTGGCAAAACTTTATCCTCTTTACAATGTGCCTTACGATTACAGGAAAGAATTAAGGAGATAGAAGGTTATACCCCTTGTATTATCACGGCAATACCTTTTATTAATATTATTGAACAACATAGGAAAGAATATGAAGAAGTTTTCGGAAAAGAATTGGATTTAGTAGTTCACCACCGTTTGTCAGATTTTTCAATTAGACATAATAGGCATGAAGAGATACCTGTAGATAAAGCTTTGTTAGAGGTAGAGTCTTGGGAAGGAGATGTAATTTTAACTACGTTTGTTCAATTGTTCCAATCAATTTTTACTGGTAATAATAGACTGTTAAAAAAGGTTAACAAATTAGCAGGCAGTATAATAATTATTGATGAAGCTCAAGCTGTTCCGGAAGGTTATATGCCATTGATTGGTGCTGCTTTACAAAAAATAGCTGAACATTATGGAACACGTTTTATACTTATGACTGCCACGCAACCAAAACTGTTAGAGTTTGGAACTTTACTTAATCCAGATGGAAAAAAAATCAAACCTGTTACTCTATTACCTGGATTCGAACAATATTTTCTGGAGTTAAAACGGACAAAGCTTATTCCTTTACTTGACAGGAAACTTAATAATGAACAATTTATTGAGTTGTTTTTTGGGAAATGGGACCAGAAATCATCGGTTTTGATTGTTGTTAATACTATAAAGAGAAGTATTGATATATATAATGAAATCAAAAATGCATTAAAAGAACGGAAATCTAGAGCTAAAGTATATTATTTATCAACTAATATAATTCCTAAGAAAAGAAGAGAAGTAATAGATATAGTAGGAAAAAGGCTGCAAAAGAGAAAAGAAGATCTTTATGACCAAAAACCAGTAATTTTAGTTTCAACACAAACCATTGAAGCTGGAGTAGATCTTGATTTTGACATGGCCTTTCGAGATTTAGCACCTCTTGATTCCATAATTCAAACTGCAGGACGAGTTAATCGGGAAGGAAAAAAAGGCAATTTTTTGCCGGTATATATTATTCAACTTGAGTCTGATAGCCATTATATCTATCCTCTTATGCAAAGGAAAGATACTATAAATTTCTTAACCAGAGAAAAGGAAATACTCGAACCAGAGTACGGGAAACTAACCGAGGAATATTATGAGCAGATTTTAAAAAGAGGAGTAAAAGATAAAAAAATCTGGGAAGAAGGAGTTTTAAAACTTGATTTTGAAGTATTACAGGAATTTCAGTTGATAAAAGATTTAGGAGATGTTTTTGATGTTTTTATTGAAGACGGTAGTGAAATGGCTACGGCTTTAGCTGATGTTTATCAAGAGTTATTAAAGAATAATGAATATCTAGATCCAGAAAAGATACGTATCATAGCCCCGCACTTGGTGGATATGTTGTCTAAACCAATAGGGATATATGAACGAAAGGCATTGAAAAAATTGGTTCTAGCTAAAATGAGTGATTATATAGTTCAAGTGAGAGTTAATAATTTAATAAAAAATAGACCACCTTCTTTTGAAGCTCGTGGGGCAGAAAAGTCTCCATTCTTTTGGGTACCATCTCAACAAATAAAAGATTTTTATAATAATCAAACTGGTTTTATGAGTGATTCGAGTAAAGGATATTTTTATTAAATGGGATATTTGGATGAATTGTTCTACAGATTTGGGTTAAAACTTACTTGTAAAAAGGATTAAGTGATATTTTGCAGAAGTATATTATAAATTAAACATTTTATAGCAACAAATTATGTCGTCGACCCTTAATAGTGCAAAAACCCTTGGAGAACGACGTAACATAAATAACTAACTCTAGGGTTGATGTTACGGAACATATTTTGTTTTTAAAAGTAATTTCTATAGGTGAATACAATTTAATGCTTTTTCGAATTTCCTTTTATTATGCCTGCTTAAGGGGTTATTAGTCTACCTATGAGGAATTGAAACCTTCATGACTGAATTTTTTCCCGAACCGGTGCACGTGGTTATTAGTCTACCTATGAGGAATTGAAACTTGTAGCGGTAGTATTGCACAAGCATATTTTTCCCTCCTGTTATTAGTCTACCTATGAGGAATTGAAACCAATATAATTGAACAAAAAACAAAAGGAGGAATAAAAGTTATTAGTCTACCTATGAGGAATTGAAACGTTTTCTGTTTTTCTCAATATACACCGAATCGAACATAGTTATTAGTCTACCTATGAGGAATTGAAACATTGAACTGGAGAAGGAAAGAGAAGAGTTGCTGGCCAGGTTATTAGTCTACCTATGAGGAATTGAAACTTAGATCTTCATCAATAGAATCGATATCAATTTTTCCGTTATTAGTCTACCTATGAGGAATTGAAACTGTTCGATCTGGCCACGGTGGTCGTGCTCTACCTTGTGTTATTAGTCTACCTATGAGGAATTGAAACATTGATTTTTCCCATTGCTCTGTTATATCAATCTCTGTTATTAGTCTACCTATGAGGAATTGAAACCTTGGTGCCGGGTCGCCGCTTGGGTGATTATGCAACGTTATTAGTCTACCTATGAGGAATTGAAACTCTCCACCATAATGGAAAATACACTGGCTACACCGCGTTATTAGTCTACCTATGAGGAATTGAAACTTGGCATTTGCTGTGACTTCACGGAATATGAGAGTCGTTATTAGTCTACCTATGAGGAATTGAAACGGTAGAAGATAGCACCTGAAGAGTTGCGGCCAGGGAGTTATTAGTCTACCTATGAGGAATTGAAACAGGGCTTCGTCAAGCGTAAACGGATGTTTACCTTTCAGTTATTAGTCTACCTATGAGGAATTGAAACCAATATAATTGAACAAATATAAAAAAGGAGGAATAAGTTATTAGTCTACCTATGAGGAATTGAAACTAGAACGTCTGCAAGTCAATGTCCAGGAAACTTGCAAGTTATTAGTCTACCTATGAGGAATTGAAACTTATTTCTACCTAGTTTTTCGTTTGTCGGTATTCGAGGTTATTAGTCTACCTATGAGGAATTGAAACTCGATCTGGGTATACCAGTTCGGAGCACCGTCATCATAGTTATTAGTCTACCTATGAGGAATTGAAACAGAGAATATGGCGTATTTGCAGCAATTGAAAAGGTAGTTATTAGTCTACCTATGAGGAATTGAAACAGGTTATATGCAAATTTAGCCAGCTCCTCTGGCCTGGTTATTAGTCTACCTATGAGGAATTGAAACTGAATAATATTCTTCTACATTTACAATGTGAGTTATGTTATTAGTCTACCTATGAGGAATTGAAACCAATATATTTAAACAAAAAACAAATTGGAGGGATTCGTTATTAGTCTACCTATGAGGAATTGAAACTTTTTTGTGTCAAGTGTGAATATGTAGAAGCTTTCTGTTATTAGTCTACCTATGAGGAATTGAAACAAAAAGGGTTGACGTCGTATTGATGATATGTTACAAGTTATTAGTCTACCTATGAGGAATTGAAACCGTACTTTTTTCTTCTTCCTCTTCTTCCTGTCCTGCGTTATTAGTCTACCTATGAGGAATTGAAACAAGAAAAAGTAAAACCGGAAGATTATATCATGCCTTGTTATTAGTCTACCTATGAGGAATTGAAACGTTACTTCACAACATATTTTTGCTATATTATCCTGCGTTATTAGTCTACCTATGAGGAATTGAAACCCCGAAGCATCAAAGAGAAAGCCCAGGCTAAAGAGGAGTTATTAGTCTACCTATGAGGAATTGAAACTGGAAATAATATAAAATATAACTTTTCGGGGAAGGCGTTATTAGTCTACCTATGAGGAATTGAAACTAATGTTAAGTCTAAGTATATTAAGTCTGAAGGTAGGTTATTAGTCTACCTATGAGGAATTGAAACGGAATATCCTTGCAGCCTCCTTCGGCATATGAATTGGTTATTAGTCTACCTATGAGGAATTGAAACTTGCGAACATTGCCGAGGACATATATCAGTCATTCCTCGTTATTAGTCTACCTATGAGGAATTGAAACTGTTTTTCGGCAAGTCATCAATAGCTATGTAGTCACGTTATTAGTCTACCTATGAGGAATTGAAACTCGATGACAGCGTTGATATGCCGGAGAGGTTTTTAGGTTATTAGTCTACCTATGAGGAATTGAAACCACAAGCAGCCTATGAAGAATTTTTGCAGCAGGGCTAGTTATTAGTCTACCTATGAGGAATTGAAACCGATAGACGAGATGGCGGAGCTAGCGGAGGAGATAGGTTATTAGTCTACCTATGAGGAATTGAAACGAGAACTATCAGCAAGGCGCGGGGTATATAGACACAGTTATTAGTCTACCTATGAGGAATTGAAACGAGTAAGTATAGAAGGGAGGAAAGCAGATGGCGTGGTTATTAGTCTACCTATGAGGAATTGAAACTAAATTTCTATACCATTAATTTGCCAACCCATCTCTGTTATTAGTCTACCTATGAGGAATTGAAACCTTCAATGTCTCTAAATTCATCTGCAAACCACTCATAGTTATTAGTCTACCTATGAGGAATTGAAACTCATCAAAATAGTGAAATTGAAGTGGTAGTGGAAGG
>Ga0116180_1003457_pt1 | contig 11903 bp, 9 predicted proteins | sample AD_UKC073_MetaG_FD_89804 | JGI IMG/M metagenome (GOLD analysis project Ga0116180, IMG submission 89804) | Active sludge microbial communities of municipal wastewater-treating anaerobic digesters from USA - AD_UKC073_MetaG | ecosystem: Engineered > Bioreactor > Anaerobic > Digestate | place: USA... | reverse complement strand
TATGGATTTCTTTCTACACGAAGATGATGGTCTGGAAGATGATATCGAGGAAGACGGATTTTTTATCTTCTAGTCAAAACTCACCCCTTAATGTATATATTTTCATTTTTTCTTTTTTCTTCCTTATGCCGATATAGAGCAATTTCCTATAACAAAAAAAAGGTGTGCAATTGCTTGCACACCTTTTTGTACCAGTCATACCAATCTTATTCAATATCTTTCAATGCAAGGTTTATTCTTCCCTGCTTGTCTATGTCAATTACCTTGACTTCCACCCTGTCGCCAACATTCAGAACGTCTTCCACTTTCTTAATGCGTTTCTTCGACATCTTGGAGATGTGGACAAGACCTTCCTTGCCTGGTACAAATTCAACAAAGGCTCCAAAATTCATAATCCTTGTTACCTTTCCTTCGTACTCAGCACCAATTTCAACTTCTCCAACAATTCCAGATATCATCTTCATTGCCTTTTCCGCATTTTCTTTTTCCGGTGTGGCAACATAGATGGTTCCGTCATCCTGAATGTCTATCTTGACATCGGTTTCCTCAATTATCTTGTTGATAACCTTTCCACCTGTACCAATGACTTCCCTAATCTTGTCAGGATCTATCTTCATTGTGAACATCTTTGGTGCATACTTTGAAACTTCCTTCCTTGGTTCAGGAATAGCTTTAAGCAGTACATCGTTGATTATCTGCATTCTGCCTCTTCTTGTTATTTCCAAGGCTTGTCTGATTATCTCATAGCTGAGACCTTGAACCTTGATGTCCACCTGGATTGCGGTTATACCCTTCTCAGTTCCAGCAACCTTGAAGTCCATATCGCCAAAAAAGTCCTCAATACCCTGGATATCTATAAATGTAACGAAATCATTTTCGTCTTCCTCATTTACAACCAAACCTGCAGATATGCCTGCCACCGGTCTCTTAATAGGTACGCCTGCGTCCATAAGTGCAAGAGTTGAACCGCAAACGCTGCCTTGGGATGTGGAACCATTGGACATCAGCACCTCGGAAACCAGCCTAATAGCATAAGGGAACTCCTCCTCTGACGGAATAACAGGCTCCAATGCACGTTCAGCCAAAGCGCCATGACCAATTTCCCTTCTTCCAGGACCTCTTGTAGGTCTTGCCTCTCCCACGCTGTAGGATGGGAAGTTGTAATGGTGCATATATCTCTTTTCCTCTTCAAGATCAATACCATCCAGCATTTGGATGTCGGACATGGGGCCCAAGGTTGCCACGGTCAAAACCTGCGTAAGTCCTCGTCTGAACAGACCGGAGCCATGGGTTCTTGGAAGAACGGCTACTTCTGCTTCCAGCTGCCTGATCTCGTCAAGCGCCCTGCCGTCAACTCTTTTATGCTCTTTCAACAGGTAATCGCGGACTATCTTCTTTTCACAGGAAGTAACTGCCTCACTGATTACCGATGCGCTGTCAGGAAATCTTTCTGCCAAGGCTTCCTGTACCCTCTTTGTTATGTCATCCATTCTTGCATCTCTTACAGTCTTGTCGTCAGTAAGAACAGCAACCTTTATTTCATCATAACAAAACTCTTTTACTGCTTCCATGATTTCCTCAGGAATCTGGGCAGACTTGTACTCAAACTTTGGTTTTCCAACTTCGTTAACAATATCTTCAATAAAAGCGCATATCTTTTTTATGGTGCCATGGCCTTTAATCAACGCCTTAAGCATTACATCCTCTGGTACCTCGTTTGCGCCTGCTTCAATCATACATATTTTATCCTTTGTGCCTGCAAGAGTGACATACATGTCACTGGCATCACGTTCTTTGGTTTTGGGATTTATAACTATCTCATCATTGACAAGACCGATCGACACTGCTCCTACTGGTCCGTTGAAAGGTATGTCCGAAATGGACAGTGCGACCGATGTGCCAATCATGGCGGTAATTTCAGGTGAATTGTCCTGATCAACTGATAAAACAGTATTTACCACAACCACGTCATTTCTCAAATCTTTGGGGAATAAAGGTCTGATAGGTCTGTCTATCGCTCTTGCCACCAATATTGCCTTGTCCGAAGGTTTACCCTCTCTCTTGATAAATCCTCCGGGAATTTTTCCTACGGAGTACAGTTTTTCTTCATAGTCCACGCTAAGTGGAAAGAAGTCGATACCTTCCCTTGGTTCCTTCGACGCTGTTACAGTTGACAATACAACTGTTTCACCATACCTGACAAGACATGTTCCGTTTGCCAATTGTGCCATCTTCCCTGTTTCAACTATTAATGGGCGTCCAGCTAATTCCATTGTAAATGTTCTGTGCATAAATTCTCCTCCTTTTAGCAACAGGACGCGTGCGGTAGCTCGTAGATTCTATGCCTGCAAGTACAGACACACAATCTACTCTCTACTGCCTGCGCCCCTTGCTATCTTAAATTTTTATTATTTTAACCAATTCACAGCGAAAAATAAACAGAAACAAAGAGCGGAAAAAACCGCTCTTGAAAACGAAAGACTACTTTCTAAGTTCAAGTCTTTCAATTAATGAACGATATCTGTTTACATCCACCTTCATCAGATAGTTAAGCAGACCTCTTCTCTGACCAACCATCATAAGCAGACCTCTTCTTGAATGATGGTCTTTCTTATGCTTTTTGAGATGTTCATTAAGATGGTTGATTCTCTCTGTAAGCAGTGCAATCTGAACTTCTGGAGAACCTGTGTCTCCTTCATGAATTGCAAATTCCTTAATGATTTCCTGTTTTCTTTCCTTTGTCATAATTTTCTCCTTTATATATAAATATTTTGCCCGGAATCCTAGTATATGGTTGGAGCTTCCATAAACCAGGAAACGGTCTAAACAATTATACCACTAATTATTTTTTATGTAAAGCACGACATTCCAACCGATCCTCTTTCCCAATTCTCATATGATCTTCCAGAACTGCTAAATGCAAAATGGTTTTAGTAATATTATACCCTTCACTATTCATACAAACCAATCAAACAAATTTTTGATTTTTTGAATTTTTCTCGAAATTTTCTATTGACACGACCTTTTTACTATGCTAACATATGTTCGTACGAACATATGTGCGATTTTGGGGAGGTTGGTACAATGAGAAGTTTGATAGCAGAGTGCAGAGATCCGGAAGAAATGCTAAGTCTATTGAGAAAAAGAAGAATTGAAAGGAAAAGAAGAACTATAAGGCTAAGGGTTGTAGCGTTTGTATTCATTGTCACGTCTCTATTGCTTGTAGTTACGGTTTGTGCAAAGAGCATAAAAACCAAACCCCAGACAACGTATAAGACAGTAGTGGTGGAGCAGGGAGACACTCTTTGGGACTTGGCAAAAGAATATTATCCTGACATGGAGATAAGAAGAGCGGTATATGAACTAAAGAAGATAAACAACTTGCAAGACGCAACAATATATGAAGGACAAAGCCTTAAAGTGCCCGACATTGACAATGATTGAGATAAATATTATTATTGTTGGTGATAAATATTTTAGGGTGTTGGGACATGTACTTTAAAACAGAGGAAATCAGAATAGATAATCTGCCTTATGATATTGAAGAATTCAAGAAAACAGCTGTAGAAAAAATGGTTGATCCCGTTAATACAGCTGTTCTATTTATTTTTGCCCTGAATATCTACGCAGAAGACGCAGACAAGGGAAAAGAATTTCTTTCCTTCCTTATACACGACTTTGAGAATGCGATAAGTTTTAGCAATATTGCAAAAAACAACAACATAGCAAAATCATATCTGAAAGGTGCCGAACCTTCCAATAAATATACTCCCAGCCAGCCTCTTACTGTTGTTGTTAAATACGATGAGGAAAGAGGCAGAATAAAACATCTAAAAACCGTATACATTGGCTGTGGCGGTGTTGATAGTTACAGACCTCTTACACTAGTCAGAGTAAAAAGAAGAAAGCTCCCCTTCAAACACAAGCACGACCTTTGGTTCGTATATGATTACCCCTCCATAATATTGGATGTAAAGGAGGCGGATCAATGAGATTTATCCACCTTGCCGACTTGCACATCGGTAAAAGAATAAAGGAATTCAGCCTGCTCGAAGACCAGGCATACATACTTGAAAGGATAGTTGAGATTACTGAAAAGGAAAAGGCGGATGCTGTCATCATAGCAGGCGATTTATACGACAAAAGCGTCCCTCCAGGAGAAGCAGTACCTGTGCTGGATGATTTTCTTACCCGTCTTTCCGAAATGGACAAGACTGTTTTCATAATCTCCGGAAATCACGACTCAAGCGAAAGACTGTCTTTTGGAAGCAGACTTCTTAAGAAAAACAATATACATATAATTAGTACGTTTGATGGAAGTTTGTCAAAAACCGTAATGGAGGACGAATACTGCAGTATAAATGTTTTTGCCCTGCCCTTTGTCCGTCCTGCAAGAGTTCAGAAATTTTTTCCGGACAAGACAATATCAAGCTACGAGGATGCACTGGTTGATATAATAAATGATGCAAAGGGCAAAGGAATTCTTGTGCCAAATGAAAGGAATATCCTCATTTGCCACCAGTTTGTTACAGGTACTTCAAGCCCCATACTCTCTGATTCGGAATCAACGATAGTTGGCACGCTTGAAAACATAAGCTGTGAGATATTTGAGGATTTTGACTATGTTGCCCTAGGGCATCTTCATTGTCCGCAGTCCGTTGGCAGGGAAACCATACGCTACGCAGGTTCGCCTCTTAAATACTCCTTTTCGGAAGTGAACCATAAAAAAAGCGTGACGGTTGTTGACATCGATAAAAACAAGGTGAGTATAAAAGAGAGTCCGCTGACTCCTGGAAGGGATATGAGAAAGATAAAGGGAAAGCTTAAAAACCTGATATCTCCCGAGGTTTGCGAGGAAATTTGCAGCGACTTCATACATGCCACCTTGACGGATGAAAATGATCTTTACGAACCCCTTGCCACTTTACGTGCATATTATCCCTACATACTCCATATGGAACATATAAAAGAATCGGAGTTTTCAAATGAAAACAATGAAACATCTGTATATGACAGGATAAGCAAAAACCCAATAAAGCTTTTCAAGGAATTTTATGAGGAAACCAAGCAGAAAGAGTTTCATGAGCATAAACAAAAACTGCTTGAAAAAGTGTTGAAAGAAGAATTAGAGGAGTTTTGCCATGATACCCATTAGACTTAAAATATGTGGTTTTGGTCCATACAAGGACGAAACAGTTTTGGAGCTTGACAAACTTGGCCGCAGCGGCCTTTTTCTCATAACCGGTGATACAGGCAGCGGCAAAACAACAATTTTTGACGCCATTGCCTTTGCTCTATATGGTGTTGCCAGCGGAAAAAACAGAAACGACACTTCAGGGTTAAGGAGTGATTTTGCCACCAGCAACACCCAAACCTATGTGGAGTTCACATTCCTGTACAAAGGAAAAGAGTATGTGGTGCGAAGAAATCCAAGATACACAAGAGCAAAGAAAGTAGGAAGCGGAACCACCGAAGAAAACGCATATGCCACCCTGGAACTGGATAACAAAGTCATCGTCGATGGGGACAGAAATGTAACAAATTATATCAGGGAGCTTTTTGCTCTTGATTGGAACCATTTCAGACAAGTAGCAATAATTCCCCAAGGCGAGTTCATGGATTTCCTGCTGGCATCCAGTGGTGAGAAAGAAGAGCTTTTCAGAAAAATTTTCGACACATCCCTGTACAGCAGAATACAGGATATCCTGAAAAAGAAAAGCCAGGATTATCTTAAGATAACGGAGGAGTATAAAAACAGTCTTGTCCAGTATGTTAACGGAATAAAGATTCCCAAAGAAAGCAACCTTTACAATGAATTCTCCGAATACAAGGACAACAATGCGGTGGTTTTGATTAATGAAATCATGGATTTGGTTGCAAGGCAAAACAAGGAGGATTTATATAAAGTTAATGAAAATCGAAAGCAATTTAAAGAAATTGATGACACCTTGACTTTGAAAAAGGTTGAATACAGTGAAGCGGAAAAACTCATAAAATACTTTAATGATTTGAAAGAATATGAAAAGGAATACAATATCCTTCTTGAAAAAGACGAGTACATAAACAGGCAAATTGATAATATTTCACGAATTGAAAAGTCAGTCAATCTGATTCTTCCTCTTGATAAAAAAATGCAGGAAGATTATGCGGACTTTATTAAAATTGAGTTTGCCGTAAAAAAGCACAGGGAAAATATAAATGACCTTGTAGTAAAGCTGGAAAAGGCAGAGAAAGACCTGACCAAGGAGCAGGAGAACGAACCCTATCGCAGACATCTAAACGCCAGAATAGAAGGCATTAAATCCAAACTGCCCGAGTACGAGAAATTAGGCCAATTAAAGGACAAAATGTCCTCACTGCAAAAACAGACGGACGATGCACAAAAGAAATTGAACAAGGTAAAAGGAGAGGCAGACAAGCTTTCTCAGAAGGAAAAGGATTTGTCATATCATCTTGCTACCTTAAAGGATGCAGAATCCAACTACTACAACTTTAAATATGCTTTGGATAATGCAAGGAAACAAGAAGAAGAAATCAAACAACACATTGCGACCATAAAAGAAATAACTGATGTTCAAACGAAATACAGTCAGCTTGAAAAGCAGTACAAGAAACATGAAAAAGAATACTTGCATGCAGACAATATATATGCCGTAAAACTCTCTGAATTCCTAAGAAACCAGGCAGGCATACTGGCAAGAAATCTTGAAGAAAACACTCCCTGTCCCGTATGCGGCTCTTTGGAGCACCCAAATCCTGCTTCCTATCAGGATACTGCCACCACCAAGGAAGAGTTGGAACTTTTGAAAAACGACAAAGAGACCAAGGAAAAAAGACTGAATAAAATATCCATAGAGCTTTCTCAGTGGAAAGAAAGACTAAGGCTTCTTGTGGATATTGCAGCAAATATGGACAAGGACTTTGCTATTGATAGTATTCCATATGCCTTGGACAAGCTTGAGAACAAGCTTAAAGCTTTGAATATTGGTTTGCTCGAAGAAAGGTTTTTCAAAGAAGAAAAAAGGCTTGAAGAATACAAAAAAATGCAGGTGGAGCTTGAAAAAACAAAGGAGGATTTATCAAACAAGAAACAGGAGCATGATGCATTTTTCGATATGTTCAACAATTTGAACAGTGACAGGATCAAAGCAGAGGCGGAATACAACTCTTTAAGAACCTCCTTTGAGTACAAAGACAAAACAGAAGCGGAAAATGCCATAAGAACCCTTCCGGAAGAGTATGACAAATCAATGGAAAAACTTGATTTGTGTATTCAAAAGGTCAACTTACTCAAAACAGAACTGGAAAAAGAAAGGGTGCTCCTTTCAAAAAATGAATCGGATCTGGCTTCAACCAGGGAAAGGTTTGAGAATTTGAAAAAGGAATTCCACGATTCACTTGTTGTCCACAATATTAGTGAGGAAATGTATAAGGAGTTGGTTGAATGCAAGGATCAGCTTGAATCCATGAAAGAAGAGGTTGAAACCCACAAGGAGAAAAAGTTGAATGCAAAGAACAAGATAAATATGTTAAAACAAACCCTTGAAGGAAAAACCATGCCTGATTTGCAAGGCATACAAGAAAGCATTAAAGAGCTGGAAGAAAAGAAAGAAAAAATCCAAAACGAATACGAAATTCTTTTTTCCAGGTATTCTGCAAACAAAGACAGTTTGGAGAATATTAGAAAGACAAATGTACACCTTTTGCAAGCAAGTCAGAGCTATGTGGAAGTTGAAGAACTGTCTTCCGTTGCCAACGGAAACTGCAAAGGAGTAAGGAAAATTACTTTTGAGAGGTATGTCCAGGCAATGTACTTTGAAGAAGTTATCAAAAGTGCAAACAAGAGGCTGTATGCTATGACTGAAAGATACCAGCTGGCAAGAAAAGAAGAGACTGACATGCGTCAAGGTGTAGGTTTGGATCTTGAAGTTATAGACGCTTACACAGGGAAAAGCAGAAGCGTAAAGTCCCTTTCCGGTGGTGAAACCTTTATCGCCTCACTGGCTCTTGCACTTGGACTTTCCGACATGATTCAAAAAAACTCAGGAGGCATCCACATTGACACCTTGTTTATAGATGAAGGTTTTGGTACTTTGGACTCTGAATGCCTCGAACTTGCACTAAAGACCTTGGGTGCCTTGTCTCAAAACAACCGCTTGATAAGTATTATTTCCCACGTTCCCGAGCTTAGAGAACGAATTGACAGAAAAATAGTTGTCACAAAAACAAGACTTGGAAGTAATGCACATATTGTATAAATAATAAACACCGGGGTTGAACCCGGTGTTTATCTATTCATTAACTATTTTTACATTATGGTCTCGTTTCATTTTCAAAGAGTTCAGTCCATTTTTCATTTGCCAGCTCCTCTATTTCTTTCAAGCTGTCATAGTAGCTTTGCGAACCGTTGAAATGCCTTACAAACACATTCAGCATTCTTTGAGTTATAATATTTGCAACGGCATTAGGAACACGACAGTGGAACTTTCCTACCGTATCGGCTTCAGGGAAGCTGACAAAAGCATCATAGTTAATCTCGTCTGGATCATAAGGCTGTCTCCAGAAATCCTCTTGGGCCAGGTTCTTTGTTAGAGGTACCGAACCACCAGTTTGTCCATTGTATGCCCTCTGTCCTTCGTCTGTAAACAGGAACAGCGCAAATGCCGCAGCGGTATCAGGTCTCTTTGTTCTGTTGTATACAGCAAATCCTGTAGCACCTGTTCCAACTCTGTGGATTGGGAATCTTGGCCAGTTGGCAATGTTCCAATCCAATCCCTTCATCTCATAAGCCAAACCTGTATTGTGAAGTCCGGGGAACACGCCTGCTTTAAATATAACATCTTCATTCATAACCTTGTATCTGGATGCAATCGCAACACTTGCCGAAGTACCTTCTGGCTTCAACAAGAACTCTTCCATAGCCTGGATTTGCTCGGTAAATCCTTGAAGTACATTTTGGTCACTTACAAAGTTTACTCTCTTGTTTACCTGATCGTACCATTTTCCTCCCCAGCCTTCAAGGAATGGAATTAAATGCGGACCATATGAAACGTCCCATCCAGCACCAACTCTTGAAATCGTTCCATCGTCTTCCTCACGAACCAGCTTTCTGCAGTAATCTTTGAAATCTTCCCATGTCCAGTCTGCAGGGGGAGTATCCAAGCCTACTTCTTGTAGTGCAGTTGCATTGTAGAACAGAACTATATGTGTATGGTCTCTTGCAGCCATGTAAAGCTGGCCTTCAGCAACACCCAGGTCGTAAATACCGGAGTATACGTTGCTGATATCGATGTCAAGAACTTCAAGATAAGCACTAAGCGGCATCAAAACTTTGTTTTCCACTGCGTACCTGTAAATCTCATCTTCCCAACAGAAGAAGACGTCTCCGATGTCTCCGGATGCTATACGCGCATCTCTGTTGTCACCGGTCGAAAAGTCCAGGTTGACAGTGGCATCCTTGTATTTATCCTGAAATGCTTGAGCGAAATACGACAGAGACAACTTGCTTTCATCATCTAACGCAAGGAAATATGTAACGCTTATGTGCCCTGATACGTTCGCCTTATATCCTGGGGGCAAGGCGCCTGATTGAACGTCGCCTCTACTACATCCACTCAATAAAATAAAGAGAAGTACCAGAAAAACGGCTGTAAAAGTTTTCAAATACCTGGCCATCATAAACCTCCTGATTCTTAATAACTTAATTAAATGATAACACATAGTAAAGAAAATTTCTACATATTTTTAATATTATTTTGCATATTTTTTTTGGAACAATTTATATTTTGTCAGCAAGCCCAATTATGTTATAATTATATTACATTTTTGTGGAGGTACTGACATGAGTGAGAAGAGATCAAAATCAAGAAAAAGAATTAAACTACGTGCTCCCAGTACTAAGGCACTCTTGTACATTTTCCTGTTTTTTCTGGTTTGCAGTGCTATATCTGTAGCATTGTTCAAGATATCCGAAAAGAACCCTGATATAGTGGACGAATATTACAATTCATTCGTTTTCAAAGCAATCACACTGCCTTCAAAAATATTTGTCTCGATTTTCCCCTTCTCAGTATCCGAGATTGCTCTGATAACTGTAATTGTATTTGTCATTTCATACTTTATCCGCACAATAGTGCTTACAGTAAAAAGAATACGTAAAAAACAAGGCAAAATATACATGCCTGCAGTCCGCTACATATTATCAATAGGAATATTGATTACAGGAATCATAACCATGTTTGTTGTAAACGGAGGTCTCAATTACAACGGAATAACCTTTGCCGACAGGTCCGGGCTTGTGCTTGTTGAAACATCTACAGAGGAGCTGGAGGAACTCTGCATGTTTCTCGGAGAACAAGCAGCCAAGGCAAGAAAACTCCTCCCAGAGAATGACAAAGGGGTTATCTCCCCTGACGTATCAGTATTTGAACTTGCAAAAAAGGCAAAAGACGGCTACAAGACCATAGAAGATACATACCCATATCTTAAAGGATTTTATCCAAAAGCAAAACCTGTAATATTCTCACATTTTATGTGCTACACGAAGATAACAGGAATATATCCGTACATAATACCGGAACCAAATATTAACTACAAAACTCCGATAATGAGTCTGCCTTCAACCATAAATCACGAGATGGCACATCAAAGAGGCATATCCCGTGAAGATGAGGCAAACTTTATAGCGTACCTTGCCAGTATAAACAATCCGGATCCCTTGTTCCAGTATTCAGGATACTACCTTGCTTTAAACTACTCACTTAACGCTTTGTCCGCACATAATGGAGACGCATCAAGAAGAGTATACGAAGCACTCGACAAAGGAATACTAAGAGACATGCAGGCTGCAAGGGAATTCTGGAAGCAGTTTGAAACCCCCAAAAACATAGTAGCCACGGTATCTGAAAATGTTAACAACAAATATCTAGAAACAGTAAATGTAGAAGATGGAGTACACAGCTACGGCAGAATGGTAGATCTGCTGCTTGCGTACAGAAGAGCAGAAAAGGAAGCCAACTAGCAGCTTCCTTTTTTTATATCCAATTCATATCCAAAATTTATGGTTCTTCCGGTTCTTCCGTCTCATCCGGTTCCAGCAAGGAGATGTTTACCTCGTAGATATATTCTCCTATTAGTTCAAATCTTTCATCCAGTGTAATCTTGAGTGGAATACTGTAAATTCCAACACTTCTATCAGTCAAATCAAGGGTAGGATTCAGCGAGCTTCTCTGCAGAGTTTTCAAATCCTTCTCCTTGCCCTTTATTTTAATGATAAACACATCAGGTGATATTACATACTCATAAACATCAAGCTCCATTCCAGGCTTGCTGAGTATTGTATCAGTTATTTCAAACTCCTTGATCTGATACTCTTCAATATCCACGGTCAATGTAACTTTGTTGTTTCCGTAAACTGAAACCCTCTCAGGCAGGAAGTCAGAAATATTTATTTCTCTGACATAGTCTTCACTTCTGCCTGTTACATCATAAGCCCCAAGATTAATACTGCTTATTCTGCTCAAATCTGCAGCACTGCCCTGGAGCAGAACTGTAGTAGAGGAAAGACTTGACGAGTCGATATAGAAATCAGTTTCAGGCTCTCCAACAACACTGTATACCAAAGGAACTTCTTTTGCCACTTCTATTTTCACTGTTATGGTTACCGTGTTGTTGAAATAGTGGGAAACATCCTCTCCCCTTTTTGAAATATATCTGCCAATAAAGCTTGCAGTCTTGTTGCCGTCTATCGAGTTTCTTGCAATACTGTCAGACAGATTTACCTGAATCTCTTCCAGTTTCTCCACCAATGAAGAAAGGTCGCTAACAGGTATGCTGTCAGGCTCCGCAGTTACATTGATGAATTTGTAGTTTTCTTTTAACAAGGAATCGTCATATATAAGTCT
>Ga0116180_1003456_pt1 | contig 11905 bp, 11 predicted proteins | sample AD_UKC073_MetaG_FD_89804 | JGI IMG/M metagenome (GOLD analysis project Ga0116180, IMG submission 89804) | Active sludge microbial communities of municipal wastewater-treating anaerobic digesters from USA - AD_UKC073_MetaG | ecosystem: Engineered > Bioreactor > Anaerobic > Digestate | place: USA... | reverse complement strand
GCATTGGCCTGGCGCGGGTTCTGCGATTGCAGGCTGCGGATCTGATCGGAAACGCCGGTCAGCTTCTGGATGTGGTGGCCGTATTCGTGCGCAATCACATAGTCGCGCGCGAACTTGCCCTTGGCACCCATTTCGCGGTCCATCTGCGAAGAAATCGGTGTCGATATAGATGCCCTGATCCTGCGGGCAGTAGAACGGCCCCATCGCGCTTTGCGCCGTGCCACAGCCCGAACTGCCCATCTGCGAATAGAACACCAGCTTGGGCGCCTGGAACGGAATGCCCGCTGCAGCGAAGACCGGCTGCCAGGTCTTGTTGAGCGAGGACAGGTCATTGCACATCTGCAGGCTGTTGGCATCGACCCGGCACGAATCCCCGGCCTCCGCGCCGGATTGGGCCGAAGTCTGCTGCGATGGCGCCTGGATTTGCTCAAGCCCGCCGATCATCTGTGATGGGTCCACGCCAAACACCAGCGCGGCGATCAATGCGATCACCAGCGTGCCGCAGCCGACCTGACCGCCGCGTCCACCGGGAAGGCGGCTGCCGCCACCGCGCTGATCCTCGACATTGATGGCATTGGGATCGAAATCATCTAGACGCATTGCAGACCCTCCACTGCGGGCTGGACAAACCGGGGGCCAGCCGCAATGGCCCATCTATAACGGTTTCGTTCAAAGGTTGGAGTCGGGAATGTTCTTGTCGGGAAAACGTGCGCTTATCACCGGATCGACCTCGGGCATCGGCCTTGCCGTTGCGCGTTCGCTGGCGGCGGAAGGCGCGCAGGTTGTGTTGTCGGGCTTTGGCGATGAAGCCACGATCGCCGCGCTGTGCGAAGAGCTGAACGCCATCCATGTTCCCGCTGACCTTTCGAACCGCGCCGGGGTAGAGGCGCTGATGGCCGGGGCCGGGCCGATCGACATTCTGGTCAACAATGCCGGGATGCAGCACGTCGCCCCGATCGAGGAATTCCCGGTCGATAAGTGGGACATGATCATCGCGCTGAACCTTACCGCAGCCTTCGATGCCTGCCGGCTTGCTATCCCGCACATGAAGGCGGCCGGGTGGGGGCGGATCATCAACACCGCCAGCGCCCACTCGCTCACCGCTTCGCCGTTCAAATCGGCCTATGTTTCGGCCAAGCACGGTTTGGCCGGGCTGACCAAGACCCTGGCGCTGGAGCTGGCGACCTTCAACATCACCGCCAACTGCATCAGCCCCGGCTATGTCTGGACCCCGCTGGTGGAAAACCAGATCCCCGATACCATGGCCGCGCGCGGGATGACGCGTGAACAGGTGATCAACGACGTGCTGCTGACCCGCCAGCCAACCAAGAAGTTCGTTCAGCCGTCCGACATCGGTGAAATGGCAGTATTCCTGTGCCGTGACGCTGCCGCCAATATCACCGGAACCAACATCTCGATGGATGGCGGCTGGACCGCCGAGTAACGCCGGTGGTCCGGGGTGTAGCTTTCCGGCCACCCTGGCGCACAATCGACGAACCGAGTGCGGAGTGACTTGCCGCGACGCTCAGTTGCCGTGATAACAACGGCGATGAACCGTTTTTGGCCAGCGATGAACCGTGGATTCCTGGCGCTGCTTGCAGTGTCGGTGGCGATTCAGCCTGCTGTCCTCTGGGCCAAACCGAACAAGGCGCGGCTTGAACTGGAAGCCCAACTGCGCGCCCACATCACCGAACTGTCCAGCGATGCCTACGATGGCCGCGAACCAGGCACCGATGGTGAGGCGATGACCTTGCGCTATCTGGGCAAGCAATGGTTCGATATCGGCCTGGTTTCAGGCACCAACGATCCGGCCAATCCGTGGTTCGCGCCCGTCACCATCATTGCCCGCGAACCCGATACCGAACGCGCGGTCTTTACGCGCCGGGGCAAGCGGGTGTTTGTGCCAAACAACGCCGTGCTGGTGGTGACATCGGGCAAGCGCGGCCTGGTGGAAAACGCGCCGGTGCTGTTCGTGGGCAAGGGGGATCACATCCCTCCAAGGGCCGAACTGGCGGGCCGGGTCGCCCTGTTGCTCGATGGTGGGAGCGAAGGATCGGAACGGCAGAACGCCTTGCTTCTGGCCGGAGCTTCCGGGGTGATCACCGTGCTGGATGGCGATCGCAGCCTTGAAGACGTAACCGCACACCGCAGCCGCAAGGGCTATGCCCTGATCAGCGAGAATCCCGGCGGCGATATCGAAGCCTTCATCACCCCGTCCGCGCTCAACGGCGCGCTGATGGGAACCGGGCTCGATCTGACCAAGCTCAAGGCTCAGGCCGAGAAGGCGGGTTTCGCGCCGCGCACGCTTGATCTTGCCGTATCGCTTGAAGCGACCAGCCGGGAAACCCGGATCAAGACCCACAATGTCATCGGCAAGCTGCCGGGAAAGCGACCCGAACTGGGGGCCGTGCTGATCCTGGCGCACTGGGATCACTTCGGCCGCTGCGCGGCGCCGCCTGCCGAAGACCTGATTTGCAACGGTGCGGTTGATAACGCCAGCGGCGTCGCAGTCCTGACCGAGGTTGCCCGCCGCCTGGCGAAAGGCCCGCAGCCGGACCGCGATATCTATTTCCTTGCCACCACCGGCGAGGAAATCGGCTTTATGGGGGCAGAGGCCTTTGCCGAGGATCCGCCCTTGCCGCTGGGCCAGATCGTTGCCGCCTTCAACATCGATACGGTTGCACTGGCTCCGGCCGGGCGTCCCTTCGCCGTGGTCGGGCAGGGCATGACCCCGCTCGATCCCCAGATCGCGGCCTATGCCAAGAGCGCCAAGCGCAAGCTGGATGACGATCAGGAGGCCAATGCCTATGTCCGCCGCCAGGATGGCTGGGCGCTGATGCGGCACGATGTCCCCGCCGTGATGATTTCAAGCTCATGGTCGGACATCAGCCTGGTCGAACGGTTCATGGAGAGCGACTATCACCGCCCCGGCGATCAGCTTAGCCGCGGGATCGAGCTGGGCGGTGCGGCCGACGACGTGGAGTTCCTGACCGGGCTGGTGCGCTGGTTCGGCGATGCCAAGCGGGTTCCCTTCGCGGCGAAATAGAACACTAGCCCTTTTCGGGGCCTGCGGTTACATGGGCCGCCACGAATCAAACCCCGCATCAAGGCAGTGGCACCCATGGAAATCCCTCTCGGCCTCACATACGACGACGTCCTGCTGCTGCCGGCCGAATCCGATGTGCTGCCATCGATGGCCGATACCCGCACCCGGCTGACGCGCGACATCGCACTCAACATCCCGGTCATCTCCTCGGCGATGGATACCGTGACCGAGGCCGATATGGCGATTGTTATGGCCCAGCTCGGCGGGATCGGGGTGCTGCACCGAAATCTGACGGTTGAGGAACAATGCGCCGCGGTCCGCGCGGTAAAGCGGTTCGAAAGCGGGATGGTGGTCAACCCGATCACGATCAGCCCGGACGCCACCCTGGGCGAGGCGACCGCGCTGATGCAGGCCAACCGCATTTCCGGCATTCCGGTGGTTGAGGTGGGCGGAAAGCTGGTCGGCATCCTGACCAACCGCGATGTCCGTTTTGCCGACAATCCGATGCAGCCGGTGCGCGAACTGATGACGCATGAGAACCTGGCTACTGTTCGCGCGGGCGTCAGTCAGGAAGAGGCGCGCCGCCTGTTGCACCAGCGCCGGATCGAAAAGCTGCTGGTGGTGGACGAGCAATTCCATTGCACCGGGCTGATTACGGTGAAGGACATCGAAAAGGCCGTCACCTATCCTGCTGCGACCAAGGATTCGGCCGGGCGCCTGCGCGTTGCCGCCGCGACCACAGTGGGCGACAAAGGCTTTGACCGGACCGAGGCGCTGCTGGCCGCCGAATGCGACGTGGTGATCATCGATACCGCCCACGGCCACAACAAGGATGTTGCCCGCGCGGTTGAACGGGTGAAGAAAATTTCCAATTCGGCGCAGGTGATCGCCGGCAATGTCGCTACCTATGACGCCACCCGCGCGCTGATCGATGCCGGGGCCGATGCGGTCAAGGTCGGGATCGGGCCGGGTTCGATCTGCACCACCCGCGTGGTCGCCGGGGTCGGCGTGCCGCAGCTTACCGCCGTGATGGAAGCGGCCCGTGCCGCACGCGAAAGCGGCGTGCCGATCATTGCGGATGGCGGCCTGCGTACCTCTGGCGATGCGGCCAAGGCGCTGGCCGGCGGGGCCAGCTCGATCATGGTAGGTTCGATGCTGGCCGGGACCGAGGAAGCCCCGGGTGAAACGTTCCTCTATCAGGGCCGGGCCTACAAATCCTATCGCGGAATGGGTTCGCTGGGCGCGATGGGTAGCGGCAGCGCGGATCGCTATTTCCAGGGCGACATCAAGGACCAGATGAAGCTGGTGCCCGAAGGGATCGAAGGCCAAGTCGCTTATAAAGGCCCGGCCAAGGATGTGATCCATCAGCTCGTCGGCGGGATCAAGGCAGCGATGGGCTATACCGGCAGCGCCACGATCCCCGATCTCCAGACCCGCGGCCAGTTCGTGCGGATCACCAACGCCGGGCTCAAGGAAAGCCACGTCCACGACGTGACGATCACCCGCGAGGCGCCGAACTACAAGTCGTGACCCCGCAGGCGCGCGCCCAGGCCGCTATCGAAATTCTCGATGCGGTGATCGCTGCGGCAACCGGCGGTGGAGCCAGTGCCGATCGGATCGCCGCAGACTGGTTCAAGACGCGCCGTTTCGCCGGAAGCAAGGATCGTCGCGCGGTGCGTGAGCTGGTCTATGGCGCGATCCGGGCCTGCGGCCCCGTTCCGACTAGTGGACGCGCGGCGATGTTGCGGCTGGCGCAAGACGATCCGGCGATCGGCGCCTTGTTCGACGGCTCCCGTCACGCCCCCGCGCCGATCGAACCGGGAGAGGCGATCGCCGAAGGAGGACTTGCCCCGGCGTGGCTTGAGCGCGCACTGGCCGATAGCGGCATTGCCGGTCTGGATGCGCTGGCTCTGCTGGACCGGGCGCCACTCGACATCCGCATCAACGCACTGAAAGCCGACCGCGAAGCGATTGCTCTGCCGGAAGTGGGTGAGCCGCTGGTCGCACCGCACGGGTTGCGGCTTGCCGCAGGTACGCCGGTCGAGCAGTGGCAGGCCTATCAGCAGGGCCTGATCGAAGTGCAGGATGGTGGATCGCAGATCGCCTGCCTGGCGGTGGCGGCCGAGCCGGGCGAAACCGTGATCGACCTCTGCGCCGGGGCTGGAGGCAAGACCCTCGCGCTTGCGGCGGCAATGGCGGGGAAGGGGCGGCTGATCGCCTGCGATACCGATCGCCCGCGCCTTTCGCGGCTTGCCCCGCGGGCCGAGCGCGCCGGGGCCGCGCTGATCGAGACGCGGCTGCTCAACCCGGGGCGCGAGGTGGAGGCGCTGACTGACCTTGCGGGACTGGCCGATGCCGTGCTGGTCGATGCGCCGTGCAGCGGCACCGGCACCTGGCGTCGCAACCCCGAGGCGCGCTGGCGGCTGAGCGAGCGCGAGGTGGCGCGTTATGCAGCGATCCAGGCGCGCTTGCTTGATCTAGCCGCCACGCTGATCAGGCCCGGCGGGCGGGTGATCTTCGTCACCTGTTCGCTGCTCGATGCCGAAGGGGCCGATCAGGCTGGCGGCTTCCTGGCCCGCCACGGCGGCTGGCGTGCAGCCGCGCCTTCGCTGCCTGCCGGAACGCCGCGCGGGGCGGGGTGGCGGCTTGCCCCAGCGCGGGACGGGACCGACGGCTTTTTCATCGCCTGTTTTGTTTCGCCGTGATAAGCCTGCCGCAAATGGCCACGCTCAAGGAGCAGATCATGCGTTATTCCCCCGCCGCCCTCGCGCTTGCGCTGCTGGTCGCGGTGACGTCTTCAACCGGCTATAGCGCGCCGCCCGCGCCGCTCGATCCGCGCGCGGCTGCGCTGGTGGCTGAAGGGCGCAAGGCCTTGGCCGCTGGCGATACCGATGCCGCAGTTGACAGCTTTGAAAGCGCGCTGGCGATCCAGCCCGGCCATGTCGCGATCTACCTCAACCTTGGTGAGGCGACCCGCAAGCAGGGGATGCACGGCAAGGCGTTGCACTATTACCGTGAGGCGCTGAAGCTCGATCCCGACAACCAGTATGCCATCGCCGGTGAGGGTGAGGCGCTGGTTGAAAAGGGTGCGGTTGAAAAGGCCCGGCGCAACCTGGCCCGGCTTGAGCAGCTGTGCGGCAGCAAGACCTGTCAGCCTGCCCAGCAGCTCAGCGCGGCGATCGCGCGCGGCCCGGCCCAGCAGATGGTCAGTGCCGAAGCGGTGAAGCCCGAACCGGAAGTTTCGGCGAACTGATCGTTCAGATCAGATCGCGAAATTCATCCAGAACAGCGCGATAGACGCGCTTTTTGAACGGAACGATCAGGTCTGGCAGCGCCAGCGGATCGACCCATCTCCAGTCGGAGAATTCGGGCGGGTCGTGGCGGGCAAGGTGAATGTCGGCGTCCTCGCCGGAAAAGCGCGCCAGGAACCAGTGCTGGCGCTGGCCGCGGTACCGGCCCTTCCACAGCTTGCCGATCAGTTCGTCCGGCAGGTCGTAAAGCACCTCTTCCGCGGTCTGGGCGATCAGGGTGACGTGGCGCTCTTCGACCCCGGTTTCTTCCCAAAGCTCGCGCAGCGCAGCCGCGCGCAGGTCTTCACCGTCATCGACGCCGCCCTGCGGCATCTGCCAATAGACGCCGCCCTCATCGGGCTGGCCGCGTGTATCGATCCGGCGGCCAACAAAGGCCTGGCCGGCCGGATTGACCAGCATCACGCCAACGCAGGGACGATAGGGCAGGTGGGCAAAAGGATCGCTCATGAGCGGGCCTTTAGCCGGAAACAGTTACCAATCAAACCTTGGTCAGCATCAGTTTCATTGCCGCTATCACCTTTGCCGTGGCCGCAGCGGCGCTGGGCAAGGCCTTGCGGGTAGAGGTGAAATCGTGGGTCATGCCCGCGATGTGCAGGTAAATAGTATCGACCCCGGCATCGACCAGCTTGGCTGCCATCCGCCGCCCCTGATCCTGCAAGGGATCGAGCCCGGCCGTCGCCACGATCGAGGGGCACATTCCCTTGGCGCTGGCATGGAGCGGGAAGGCGCGCGGATCGCCGCTGACCGGCTGATAGAGCGAATAGAACCAGTCCATCGCCAGCCTGGTCAGAAGGTGCCCTTCGGCAAAGGTCACCATCGAACCGTCCTGGGATTCGTCGGTGGCGGGATAGAGCAGTACTTGCAGCAGCATCGGCGCGGCGGCAGGCTTGTCGCACAGGGCCCGCGCGGTAACAGTGGCCAGGTTGCCGCCCGCACTGCCGCCGATGGTGACCAGGCCGGTCACGCTGCGGTCCAATTCGGCCGGGCTACCCGCAAGCCAGCGCGCCGCCGCTTCGCAATCGTCAGGCGCTGCGGGGAAGGGGTGGTCCGGGGCAAGGCGGTAGTGCACCGCCAGCACCGGCAGGTCGAGTTCGGCAGACAGCTCGGTGCAAAGCGAATTGTGCGTATCGAGATCGCCGATCACAAAGCCGCCGCCGTGGAAGAACAGCACCACCGGCGAGGGATCGCGGCTTTCGCGCACGTCATAGAAACGTACCGGGATGTCGCCCGCCGGGCCGGGGCAGGTCAGGTCCTTGACCACCGCCATCGGGCGCGGATCGGCCTCGGTCATCGACTTGAGCGCGAGATAGCCCATCCGCTGCTCCGCCGCGTCCAGCTTTTCGGGTACCGGCAGGCTGTTGACCAGCGCAAGAAAACCTTGGACGTCCTCACGGATCAGGGGGGTGTCATCGCTCATCGGGAATCCTCTCGCGGTTGTCTTAATCGACAGGTTAAGTCGCCTTTTGCCACTTGACTAGCCGCCTTGGCGCGCCCCATGTCGAATTTGCCGCGCGACAGTTTTTCTTGATTGCGCGCATTGCGGGGAGAGGACTACGGCGCTTTGCCAATGGCGCTCTATCCGCCTGACAAGGATTACACATGGCAACGCAAACCGCCGAAGCTGAGACCCTCACCAAGAACAGTCCCGAAGCCGTCGTCGTCCGCTTTGCGGGGGATTCGGGCGATGGGATGCAGCTGACGGGCGGGCAGTTCACCCTCTCAAGCGCGCTGGCGGGTAACGATTTTGCCACTTTCCCCGATTTCCCGGCTGAAATCCGTGCGCCGCAGGGCACGCTGTTCGGCGTCTCCGCCTTCCAGATCAATTTCGGTTCGACCGAGATCGATACCGCGGGCGATGCGCCCGACGTGCTGGTGGCGATGAACCCGGCGGCACTGAAAACCAATGTCGGCGCGCTCAAGCCCGGCGGGCTGATCATTGCCGACACGGGTGAGTTCACCAAGCGCAACCTCGAAAAGGCCAAATACGAAGTCAGCCCGCTGGAGGATGGTTCGCTCTCCAAGTGGCAGGTGCTGGCCTTCGATATTTCCGCGCTGACGGTAGAGGCGGTGAAGCCCTTCGGTCTTGGCAACAAGGACGCGCTGCGCTGCAAGAATATGTGGACGCTGGGGCTGGCGCTGTGGATGTTCGATCGCGATCGCGCGCCGCTGATCGACTGGCTCAACGCCAAGTTCCGCAAGAATCCGGTGCTGGCCGAAGCCAACATCGCCGCGCTAAACGCGGGCCATGCCTATGGCGAAACGGCTGAGATCGGCGGGCAGCTGCACAAGGTCCACCTCGATGCGGTGGAAGTGCCGTCGGGCCTTTACCGCACGATCACCGGGGCGGAGGCGGTTGCGCTCGGCCTCGTCGCCGGGGCCAATCTGGCGCACCTGCCGATGTTCTTTGGCGGCTATCCGATTACGCCGGCCAGCTCGATCCTGCACTATCTGGTCGGCCTCAAGGAATTCGGCGTCACGACCTTCCAGGCTGAGGATGAAATCGCGGCGATCGCGGCGGCGATCGGTGGGTCTTACGCCGGGCATCTGGGGGTCACCTCCAGCTCCGGCCCGGGGATCGCGCTCAAGACCGAGGCGATGGGGCTGGCCGCGATGACCGAGCTGCCGCTGGTGATCGTCAACTCGCAGCGCGGCGGGCCGAGCACCGGCCTGCCGACCAAGACCGAGCAGTCAGACCTTTATCAGGCGGTCTATGGCCGCAACGGCGATACCCCGATGCCGGTAATCGCCGCGCGCAGCCCCGGCGATGCCTTTGAATGCGCGATCGAAGCCTGCCGGATCGCGGTGCAATACATGACCCCGGTGATCCTGCTGACCGACGGCTATATCGCCAACGCGGCCGAGCCATGGAAGGTGCCCGATCCCGCCAGCTACGCCGAGTTCCCCGCGACTTTCCTGCGGGAACGCAATGGGCCCGACGACACGCTGCTGCCCTATGCCCGCGATGAAAAGGGCGCGCGGCCGTGGATCAAGCCGGGCACGCCGGGGTTGATGCATCGGATCGGCGGGATCGAGAAGAACCCCGGCACCGGCAATCTCGATTACAGCCCGGCGGCGCACCAGGCGATGACCGACGCACGCAAGGCCAAGGTCGATGGCGTAGCCAAGAGTATTCCGGCGCAAGACGTGACTCTGGGCAATAGCAGCGGCAAGCTGGCGGTGGTCGGCTGGGGCAGCACCTATGGCCCGATCCATCAGGCCGTACGCCGGGCGCGGGCGAAGGGATTGGACGTGAGCCACATCCACGTTCGCCACATCTGGCCGCTGCCGGAAAATCTGGGTGATCTTTTGAGGAGTTACGAGCGTATCCTCGTGCCTGAAATGAACACTGGCCAGTTCAAGACCGTGCTGCGCGACCAGTTCCTGGTCGATGCTAAGCCCTACAACAAGGTGAGCGGCCAGCCGTTCACGATTGCCGAAATTGAGGCGGCAATTGAAGAGAGTATCCGTTAGCCGCCATGGCTAAGGGTTGTCTTGCCATGCTTGCGTCCATGACATTTCTTGGAGTCTTCATCTGCTCCATTGTTATGTTCGTCATGTTTGGACCAAAGAACCCATTCCTCGGCTTCGCTTTCGGCGCTGGTGTTGTCGCGTTAGCGGCTGCCGCTGGATTCCGCTTCCCGGTTCTCCTGAGCTTCACCAGTGTTCGAGAGCGGACTGAAGAGCGTGCGTTCGCCCGGTTCGCGTCCACGCTTACTAAAGTCGCGATTGAAAACTCTGATGATCCCCGCGGCAATGGGCTAAAGTTGGCACGACTCATGGGCTGGATTTGGACAATCTTCGTTGGCGGCGGTGCGCTTTTGATGGCGGTCATGATCGTGGGCATGCTGTTACAGGGTAAGGCACTCGCCGAGACCACGGGCGCGGCAGTTTTCTGCGGCTTTCTGACGGCAACGGCAGCCATCACATGGAAATTTTTAGCGAGAATCAAACCGATATGAACGACATGACCCCCATCACCACCACCCTCAAGGATTGGGAATCGGATCAGGAAGTCCGCTGGTGCCCGGGCTGCGGGGACTATGCGATCCTGAAGGCGGTGCAGCGCACCCTGCCGGAAATCGGCGCGGACCCGGCCAATACCGTGTTCGTTTCTGGCATCGGTTGCTCCAGCCGCTTTCCTTATTACGTCGAAAGCTATGGCTTCCACACCATCCACGGCCGTGCGCCGGCGGTGGCGACTGGGATCAAGCTGGCCAACCCACAGCTCGATATCTGGCTGGTAACCGGCGACGGTGACGGGATGAGCATCGGCGGCAATCACACGATGCACCTGCTGCGCCGCAACCTCAATTGCCAGGTGCTGCTGTTCAATAACGAGATCTACGGCCTCACCAAGGGCCAGTATTCGCCGACCAGCCGCGAGGGCACGCATAGCCCGACCACGCCGCTGGGTTCGGTCGATCACCCGGCGCTGCCTTGCGCCTTTGCGCTGGGGGCCGGGGCGCGGTTCGTGGCGCGCGGGTTTGACGTATCGAAGCATCTGCCCGAAGTGCTCAAGGCTGCTTACGCCCACAAGGGCGCGGCTTTCGTGGAAATCTTCCAGAACTGCATCGTTTATAACAAGGACCGGTTTGACGATTTCGCTGCCCCCAAGGGCGCCGAGGACCGCCAACTGTGGCTCAAGAATGGTGAGCCGATGCTGTTCGGCAGCGAAAAGACCGGCGGGATCAAGGGGATCACGCTTGATCGCGAGACGCTGACGCTGAAAGTGGTCGATGTCGCAGATGGTGATTGGCAGGCGGCGGGGGTGATCGTTCACGATGTCACCAACCGTTCAATCGCGCATATGCTGGTCGAAATGCCGTTCGGCCCGTTCCCGATGGCGCTGGGCGTGATCTATGACGATCCCCGCCCGACCTATGAAGACGGCGTGCTGGGTCAGGATGCCAAGGCCCGCGAAGGCAAGAGCACCGACCTCGCCAAGCTGCTGGCCAAAGGCCAGACCTGGACGGTGAGCGAGGACGGGCCGGAGCTTTAGGTTCGGAATTTGGCTCGCACAAAGACACAAAGAGCACAAAGATGAAACCGTCCGCTGCCTTGGAAAGTCACGCCAAGGTGGCGGTGGATTGCGGTTTTCATGTGCATCGGGAGCTTGGACCTGGCTTGCTTGAATCGATCTATGAGATCGTTCTTTTTGAAAGCCTACGACAGCCCGGTCTCAAGGTGCGGCGGCAGGTGCCGATCTCGATCCAGTATAGTGGTCAGTGCTTCGACAATGGCTACTTCCTGCCCAAGCCTGGCTAGGACCTTTGTGTTCCTTGTGTCTTTGTGCGGAAAATTTCAGACGCGGCGCTAGGATGAGGCTTTGGACAATATCACCCACTCCCTGATCGGTGCCGCGCTGGGGCAGGCGGGGCTGAAGCGCAAGACCGGGCTGGCCATGCCCGCGCTGATCCTGGCTGCTAACCTGCCCGATGTGGATGCACCCTGCGCGGTGTACGGCGTGGAAAGCCTGACCATGCGGCGCGGGTTGAGCCACGGGCCGATCGCGCTTGCGTTGCTGCCGCTGCTGCTGGCCGGGCTGCTC
>Ga0116180_1003455_pt1 | contig 11910 bp, 9 predicted proteins | sample AD_UKC073_MetaG_FD_89804 | JGI IMG/M metagenome (GOLD analysis project Ga0116180, IMG submission 89804) | Active sludge microbial communities of municipal wastewater-treating anaerobic digesters from USA - AD_UKC073_MetaG | ecosystem: Engineered > Bioreactor > Anaerobic > Digestate | place: USA... | reverse complement strand
AGGATCGCCGCCCAGCCGCCGCGCCCGCTGCTTCATCGCCGCGCCGGATTCAGCCGTGACCAGCCGCGCCGGAAGCCCGTGCCGCAGCTGCCAGATTGCCTCGATCACGGTCAGCCCGTCCTCACCCGCATCAAGCTGATAGTCCGCCAGAATGGCTTCGGCATGATCGGCCAGCGCCAATGCCTCCTCCATCCCGGTCGCGGCCAGCGGCTGGTGCCCCAGTCCGGTAAGCAGCGCGCTGGTCGCCTCAACGATCAGAGGATCGTTGTCGATCACCAGAACCCGCAGCGCCCGGACCGGCTCGCTCACCTGGGCCCCGTCGGAATACGGAGCACCGGCGCGGGCCTCGGCCACCGGCAGGGCAAAGCTGAAGCGGCTGCCCTTTCCGGGCCGTGAGGAGACGCTGATCCGTCCGCCCAGCAGGCGGGCGATGCGTTGCACCAGCGCCAGCCCCAGCCCCAGTCCTTCGGCGTCGATCTCTCCCAGTCGGGTAAACTCGCCGAACACGGCATCGACCTTGTCCGGTTCGATCCCGACGCCGCTGTCGATCACGTCGATCCGCCACATCCCCCCGCGGCGCCGCACTCCGACCACGATCCCGCCGCGCTGGGTATAGCGCACCGCATTGGTCATGAAATTCTGCATGACCGAGCGCAGCAGGGCCGGATCGGTTTCAACCGTTCCGGGCATCGGGCCAAGCCGCAGGTCCAGTCCCTTTTCCTCGGCCAGCGGACGCAGGCTGTCGATCAAATCACCCAGGAAGACCTTGAGCTGGACCGGCTCGGGCTTGGGCTGAACCCCGCCGGCATCCAGCTTCGATATGTCGAGCAGCGCCCGCAGCAGGTCTTCGGCCGCGATGATCGCGCTTTCAACCCGGTGCACCAGCGCGCGCGGACGCTCCCCAACCTCGCGGTCCAGCGCGGCGGCAAACAGCCGTGCCGCATGGAGCGGTTGCAGCAAGTCGTGGCTGGCCGCAGCCAGAAACCGGGTCTTGTCGCGATCGCTTTCGGCAAGGCGGCGGTTCGCCTCGGAAAGGTCGCTGGTCCGCTCCTCGACCCGCGATTCGAGCTCGTCCAGCGTGCGTTCAAGCTCTGCCCGAACCCGGGCTTCACCGGTAATGTCGGTAAAGCTCATGACATAACCGCCGCCGGGCATCGGCCCGCCCACGGTCTTGATCACGCGGCCATCGTTTCGGCGGCGTTCAAAGCTGTGCTCCAGCCCCCGGCGCAAATGCCCGAGCCGCTTCTCGACGTGGAACTCCACCTCACCAGGCCCGAAATCGCCGCGCGCGGCATTGTGCCGGATCAGCTCTGCCACCGGCACCCCGGCGTGAACCATGCCCGGCGGATAATCGAACAGATCGAGATAACGGCTGTTCCAGGCAATCAGGTTGAGATCGGCATCGACAACGCTGATCCCGGCGTCGATGTTTTCAAACGTCGCGGCCAGCAGCTGGCGCGAAAAGCGCAGGCTCTGCCCGCCTTCGTCGAGCACCCGGGTGACTTCGGCCAGGCTCATCGTCCCACCGGCCAGCGCCGAGGCAACCAGCGCCCGCGCCGATGAAGCGCCGACCACGCTGGCAATCAGATCGCGGGCCTTCTTGGCCGAACGGCGATCGATCGGCACCCCCTTGCGGGCCTGAGGCAGTTCCCGCGCGACGCGATCACGCCCGACGAAACTGGCGGTCAGCTCGGCCAGTTCGTAAAGGTCCGCTACCTGGCGCTGCCCGCGCAGAAACGCCGGCAGGACCGGTCCGCCAAGACTGCGCGCGGAAAGTGCGGCAAAGACCGCAACGTTGACACCCAGGCTCCAGAAAACGCCATGGACGATCGGGGATGCGGTGCCGATCCCGAACAGCCGCAGCGGATCGGCAATGGTTCCGGCCAGCGCGGCCATGGCCGTATCGGGCAGGATCGGCGGCAGCGCCAGGGTATAGAACCACAGCACCAGTCCCAACCCCAGGCTGGCCCGCCCGGCAAGGGAATCGCGTCCACGGCCATAGGCGCCGATGATCAGGTGCGGGGTGAACTGGGCCATTGCGGCAAAAGCGATCAAACCGATCGAAGCCAGCGAGCTGGAGGCCGACACCAACAGCGCCCAGGCCAGCGCCATCAGCATGATCAGCAGGATCGAAATCCGCCGCAGCAGCAGCATCCGGCGCCCAATCGCACCTTCCTGCGCGGCGGTGCGGCTGCGCAAGACGCTGGGTAGCGCCAGATCGTTGGATACCATCGTCGCCAGCGCAGTCGAATCAACGATCGCCATCGAAGCCGCCGCACTGACCCCGCCGATCAGCGCGGCAGCCACCCCCACCCCGCTGCCACCGATCATCGGCACTTCAATCACATAAAGATCGGGCGGAATTGCCGGACCGAGCAGGACCACCCCGGCCATCGCAATCGGCAGGACCAGCAGCGCCATGATCGCAAGGTACCCGGCCAGCCCGAACCGTGCGCGCACCAGGTCGCTTGGCCGCTGGGCTTCTGCCAGCCCCATATAGAACTGCCGCGGCAGCGCGATCACCGCCATGGCAGAGATCAGGAAGATGACGGCAACGTCCAGCGTCAGCTTTTCAGGCGCAAAGCGCGCTGTCATCTGCAACCGCCCCTGTTCCATCAACTGCGGATCGCCGAAAGTCAGCGTCGCCATGACCGCGAAAGCGGCAACGATCGCCAGGGCCGTGACCTTGATCAGCGATTCCAGCCCGATGGCATAGACCAGCCCTTCGCTGCGCCCGGCCAGTTCATAACGGCGCGCGCCAAAAGCCGCGGCAAACAGCGCCAGCAGCACGGCCGAAACCACCATCACCGCGTTTTCAACCGGCTCCCCGGAAACGATCGCCATGGCGCTGCCGATCGAGCGCAATTGCAGCGCCACATAGGGAATAGAACCGAGCAGGGCGATGATCGTCACCAGCCGGGCGATCACCACGTCATTGCCGAACCGTGCGGCGATGAAATCCGATACGGTGCCCGCCTGCTCCTCTGCCACCGCGGTCGCAAGCCGCTCAAGAAAGCGCGGCGCGGAAATCAGCAGCAGGATCGGGGCGAGATAGATCGGCAGGTAAGACCAGCCATCGCGCACCGCGCTGCCGACCGCGCCGTAAAAGGTCCAGCTGGAGCAATAGACCCCCAGCGCCAGGGTATAGGTAAGGTGCCGCAGGCGCGGCCGGGATTGCAGACGTGGTCCGCGCCGTTCGATATAGGTGGCCAGCGCAAACAGTGCGGCGATCAGCGAAAGCGCAAGTATCGCCGCCGCCCGCAAGCTCATTCCAACCCCCCTTCCTCTTCTGCCCTCGCAAGGTTGGCGATCAACCAATCCTCCAGAGCGATGCCTATCGCCTGACCGGCCCGGGCCAAAGCGAAAAAACCCGGCCCGGCGACACGGCCCATCCTCCATGGCAAATCCACGCGACTCGGCTCGTCTCAGCTCCAGCCCGCTCAGTCGCGAGCGGGCGCGTTTGTAAAGTTCAGGTCAGAAACCGGATGGGCCTTGGCAACAAACTCTTCAACAAGCTGACGTAACCACGTCGCTGGACGAAAACGGGGAGCGTAATGCTGCAACTGCTACTGACCGGACTTGCCGGAATCGCCCTGGGCATTGTCGTGATGCGGGTCTGGCAAGCCAAGGAAGGTGCCGCCGAAACCGCCGATACGCCGCAGGGCAAGGGGGCGCCGCCGCCATCAGGCCAGGCAAGCAGCCGCAACCTGCTGATCGGTGCCGGGGCTCTGGCAGTGGTCGCGGCGGCAATCTTCGCCTTTCGGGACGAGCAAGCGGATGAGGCTGCCTTACCCGGCCTCGCTGCGCCTGCCGGGTCCGACCAGCAGCTCGCCGATGTCGATACCATGATCGCCAAACTGGCCGCCCGGCTGGAAAAGGACCCGAACGACGGCGAAGGATTTCGGATGCTGGGCTGGTCCTACCTGATGACTGGCCGCCCGCAGCAGGCAATCGCACCCTACAAACGGGCCCTGCAATTGCTGCCCGAATCCGCCACGGTAAATTCCGGTTATGGTGAGGCCCTGGTCGGGGTGGCCGGCGGCAAGGTGACCAATGAAGCCAAGGCCTCGTTCGAAAAGGCGCTGAGCCTCGATCCCAGGGAGCCGCGCGCGCGCTATTTCACCGGGCTGTGGATGGCGCAGAACGGTCAGGGCAAGCAGGCGCTCGATCGCTGGATCGAACTGGCCAACGGCGGCCCGGCCGATGCGCCCTGGCAGGCCGAGGTTCAGGCGAAGATTGCCGAAGAGGCAAAGCGTCAGGGCGCGGACGTTTCCGGGCGGCTCAAGGTCGCGGCACCCAGCCCGGCTGCTGCGGCAGGGACCGTGCCGATGCCCGATCCGGCCAATGCCGCCGCAGTGGGTCAGATGCCCGCGGCTCAGCAGCAGGCATCGATCGAGGGGATGGTTGATGGCCTCGCCAACAAGCTCAAATCCAACCCCAAGGATGCGAAGGGCTGGGCCATGCTTATCCGCTCGCGCATGGTACTTAAACAGGACCAACAGGCCGCTGCCGATCTGGCGACGGCGCGCAAGGCCCTTGCCGGGGATGCCGCCGGTCTCGCCGAAATCAACGCCGTTGCCAAAAGCGCTGGAGTACCGGGCAGCTGAAATGAAGTTCGATCCGCTTGTCCTGATCTATGCCCTGCCTCTGCTGGCGCTGTGGGGTTACAGTGCGCTGCGGGCGCGGCGAAGGTCCGAACAGGCCCGCGCCGTGCTTGAAGATAACCGCCAGGCCGGCCTGATCGAACCGGCCTCGCTCCATCCGGTGATCGATCCGGCGCTCTGCCTGGGCTGCGCCGCTTGCGCCCGGGCCTGCCCCGAAAAGAAGATCATCGGCATCATCGACGGCAAGGCCGCGCTGATCGAGCCGACGATGTGCGTCGGCCACGGGGCCTGCGCCGCAGCCTGCCCGACCGATGCGATCACCCTGGTCTTCGGCACGGCTACGCGCGGCGTGGACATCCCGCTGCTGACGCCGGAATTCGAAACCACCGTTCCCGCGATTTTCATCGCCGGTGAACTGGGCGGCATGGGCCTGATCAAGAACGCGGTTGAACAGGGCCGACAGGCGATCGCGGCGATTGCACAGCGGGTCAGGCAGGTGCCAGATGCCCCCGGCGTGATCGACGTGCTGATCGTCGGTTGCGGCCCGGCCGGCATTTCCGCCAGCCTCGGCGCGCTGGAACGCAAACTGTCGTTGGAAACGGTCGATCAATCGAGCCTTGGCGGCACCGTGGCGCACTTTCCGCGCGGCAAGGTGGTGATGACCGCCCCGGCCAGACTGCCGATCATCGGTGAGGTCAAGTTCGGTGAAATCAGCAAGGAGGCCCTCCTGACCTTCTGGGAGGAGGTCATCGCGAAAACCGGACTGAAACCGCGGTTTGAAGAACAGGTGACCGCGGTAACCCGCGAGGACCCGTATTTCCGGATTACCACCAGCAAAGGCGAATACCGCGCCAAGACGGTGCTGCTGGCGATCGGCAGGCGCGGAACCCCGCGCCCGCTGAACGTGCCCGGCGAAGACCTCGGCAAGGTCGTCTATCGCCTGATCGACCCCGAACAGTATGCCGGGCAAAGCGTGCTGGTGGTTGGCGGCGGCGACAGCGCCCTGGAAGCCGCGATCCGCATTGCCGAACAACCGGGCACCCGGGTGACGATCTCCTATCGCGGGCAAGCCTATGCCCGGGCTCGCAAGAAGAACCGCGAAGGCCTGCAGGCAATGGTCAAACAAGGCCGCGTTGCCGAGCTGCTGGAAAGCACGGTCGAACGGATCGATCCGGCGTCCGTAACGATCCGCTGCAGGGACAGCCTGGCAACGATCGATAACGACGCGGTGATCATCTGCGCCGGCGGCCTGCTGCCCACCGAATTCCTGAACGCAGCCGGGATCCGTTCCGAAGCGAAATTCGGCACGGCCTGACCGGCGCGTCCTCGGGCTTTGCGGAGCGAATCAGAGGCTGCTGATCAGATGCCCGCCATCGACCGCCACGACCGAACCGGTCATGTTGGAGCCGCCTTCGCCGCACAGCAGCAGGAAGGGCGCGACAAGTTCGTCCATCGTCCCCAGGCGGCGGGTCGGAATGCGCGAAATAAGCCGCTGGCCCGGTTCTGACGAGAAGAAGTCGCGATTGAGCTCGGTCTCGACATAGCCCGGCGCCAGCACGTTGACGCGGATGCCGTGCTGCGCCCATTCCAGCGCCAGTGCTTTGCTGAGATGGATCACGGCGGCCTTGCTTGCCGCATAGGATGCCACTGCGCGGGCAACCCGCAGCCCCAGGATCGAGGCGATGTTGACGATGCTGCCCGGGCGGCCATCCGCGATCATTTCGCGCGCTGCGGCCTGGGCAACGCGGAAAACCCCACTGAGGTTGAGATCGAGGATTGCGTTCCAATCATCTTCCTCGATTGCAATGGCCGGCTTGGTCTGGGCCGCACCGGCATTGTTGACCACGATATCCGGCGCCTGGCCCGACAGTGCACGCAAGTCTGCCATAGCCTGAACCACAGAGGCCCGATCGGTTACGTCAAGGCGCAGCGCGTGGCAGGTGCCGCCGCGCGCGGCGATCTCCCCGGCCAGCGCCTCAAGCGCCTCAACCCGGCGCGCAGCGGCAAACACCACCGCGCCCTGATCGGCCAGGGTAGCCGCGAAATGCCTGCCCAGGCCGGAACTGGCACCCGGTAACCAAGGCAACTTTTCCCGAGAATGGCTTGCTCATCACTTTTCCTCTAAGTTATGCATTCGATAGACATTAGAATTGCGGGGTCCGTTGCGGCCTGGCTGATCCAGGCTTACGGAAAACCATGACCGATCGAGCAGTAAATCCATCCGGCCCTTCCGGGGCGACCGACAAGGCCAGTCCCAGAACCGGGCGGTCGCGCGCCAAATCGCCCCCCGGCGGGCGATCTTCGCTGCGCGGAGAACAGCAGCGCAGCATTGAATCGCGAAATGCCATTCTTGTCGCGGCGCTGAGCGAATTTGCTGACAAGGGTTATGACGCCACCAGCATCCGCTCGATCGGCGAACGGGCCGGGTTGCACTTCACGCTGGTGACCTATCACTTCAAGAACAAGCGCGAGCTGTGGGAGGCGGCAGTCAGCCACTTCTTCGAGGAAATCAACGACAGCTGGCAATCGGAAATGGCCACCATGTCTTCCGACGATCCGCTGGACCTGCTGCGCCACCAGTTCCATTCGTTCCTCAGGTTTACGGTGCGCTATCCTGATTTTCACCGCACCATCCTGCATGAAAATCGCCACAACAGCCCCCCGGCTGGACTGGGTGATCCGCTATTTCGTGAAGCCGATCATGGACGCCACGATCCCGAATATCGTGAAAGCCCAGAAGAACGGGTCCCTGCAGCAGTGCGATCACGTCCTGTTCTATTACATGATCCTTGGCGCCTGCGCCGCACTGTCTGCCAACACCGGAGAGATCGAGCAAAGCTCTGACCTCGACACCAAGCGCGAGGCGACCATTTCCGAATACTGGAACATCATCGACGCGATCATTTTCAAACGGATCGCCCCCGCTTCCGCCGATCCGGTCTAGGGCCGCTCGATTTCCAGAGCCTCCCTCACTGCGATGCGCGCCGAAAGCCGTTCGAAATATTCTGCCAGAACCGGCCAACGGGCCAAGTCTACTCCAACGTAACTGCACCACAGCAGCATGACGTAGAAATAGATGTTGGCCACCGAATAGCCACGCGCCAGCAGCGCACCCTGCGCCGCGATCCGCGCTGACAGGTGATCGAACCGCTTGGCCATCCGGTTCAGCCAGACCGGCTTTACCGTATCCGGCACCCCGGGAATGAACAGCGGGCCGTAATTCTTGTGAATGTCGGTGGCGATGAAGTTCATCAGCTGCCGGAATTCCCAATAGTCGGCATCGCCCGGCCGCGGGGCCAGAGTCGACCCTTCTGCGAGCAGCGGCAGGTATTCGAGGATAACTCCCGCCTCTGCCATGACGCTGCCATCGCCCAGCGTCACGGCAGGAACCGCGCCCAAGGGATGAACCGCAAGATAGTCTGCCCCGCCTGCCAGCTTGGCATCGCCATCCTGGGTCACGGCGACCAGCTCGAACGGCAGATCCAATTCGCGCAGGGCGATATGCACGGCCAGCGAGCATGATAGCGGCTTGTAATAGAGCGTGATCATCGAAGCGTGTCCTTTCAGGCTGGCGATTTGGCACCGATGCGCGCCGGGGCGGTTTCGATCAGACCGAAGGACAGCAGCGCCCCGGCCAGCGCGAGTCCGGCCATCATCCACAGCGGCGCGGTAAGGTCGGTCATGTCGGCCACAATCCCGGCCGCTGCAGGACCAAGCACCCCGCCGAAAAGCTCGCCCGCGCCGACCACCAGACCCAGGACTTTTGCCGCCGAGGCACTGCCGACGGTTTCAACCGGAATGATCGACATGAAGATCGGATAGACCCCCAGGATCGCCCAGCCGATGAAAAAGCCCGGCGCCAGCGATTTGAAGCCAGCGGGCAGATAAAGCGCGGACAGCGGCATCAGCAGACCGACCAGTGAGAACAAGATCATCACCGGGTTGCGCCCCCAATGGTCGGACAGCGCCGGAATGGCGAAACCGGTGAACACCGCCGACAGCCCCAACATGGCAACAAGCCAGCTCATTTCCTGGGTTCCAAGCCCGCGGAATTTGGTCAGGAAGACCGGGACGAAATACCAGCAGATCGCATTGTAGGCGACCAGGCAGACCGATATCACACAGCACAGAATGACGTTGCGGCCCAGCAGCCCGCGCAGGCCCAGCGGCTCGCTCGACCCCAGAACATGGCCTTCGGCATCGATCGGTCCCTGATGGCCCAGCGGCCGGTCCGGAACCAGCCATGCCATCAGCATCACGCTCAGCAGCCCCGGAACGGCGGTCAGGTAGAAGGTGGTGCGCCAGCCGAACTGGGTGGCCAGACCGATCAGGACCAGTGGCGCGATCATCCCGCCAAACAGGTTGGAGCCGAACGCCTGCATCGCCCCCATCGCCAGCCCGCGGCGCTTTTCAGATACCAGATCGGCGGTGAGCGACTGGCTGACCGGCATGACCCCGCCTTCCGCCAGCCCCATCAGCAACCGCGCGACCAGCAGGGTCGCAAACGACCAGGCCAGACCTGAGATGAATGAGGACAGCGAAAAGACCGCAGTCGAGATCATGATGATCAGCTTGCGGCGCCCGATCTGATCGGCCAGGTGCCCGACGAAATAGCCCGAAAGCGCCCAGGTCAACGCCAATGCGGCGGCCAGAGCGCCGATCTCGCTGTTGCTGAGATCAAGGTCCTTCTGGATGAACGGCACCAGAAAACCCACGGCATTGCGATCGAAGAAGACCACCCCGAAGTTGATGCTCAGAACGAAGATCGCCAACATCGCCTGACGCGGCGACAGGTCTGAAAGATCGGCACGTCTTCCGGCGCCGGGCAGTGGCATCGACATTGGGGTTTCTCCTCTCTCGTTACTGGGCGCTGTTGGCCAGGCTCCAGGCAATTTCGGCAAGTTCAGGGAAGGCCTCGGCGCGCTCGGCGGCATTGGCCGACGAAGCGGTGCCGCGGATCACGCGGGCCTTGATCCCGTGGAAGATCGCAGCCAGGCGGAAGAAGTTGAAGGCCAGATAATAGCCGTAATCGGGCATCGCATCGCGGCCGGTCCGCGCGCAGTAGGCGGCAAGATAGGCCTGCTCATCCGGCACCCCGGCGGGCAGCGGGCTGCCCCCCAGCCCCGCAACGATATGCGGCGGCATATGGTACATCATCGCGTGATAGGCAAAGTCGGAACCCGTGTGCCCCAGCGTCGACAGTTCCCAGTCGAGCACCGCGATCACCCGCGGCTCGGTGGGGTGGAAGATCATGTTGTCGATGCGGAAATCGCCGTGGACCACGCCCAGACTATCGTCGCCTGCGGGCATCCGCTCTTCGAGCCAGGCAATCACCCGGTCCATGTTGGGATCGCGCCCGGCGTCCTCCGCCTCGCGGTACTGGCGCGACCAGGTGCCGAGCTGGCGGGCAAAGAAATTGCCGCCCCGGCCATAGTCCTCAAGCCCCGCGGCAACATGATCGATGCTGTGAAGCTGGGCGATGGTGGCATTCATCGCATCATAGATCGCTGCGCGTTCGCCCGGTTCCATCCCCGGCAGCGCGGCATCCCAGAAGATCCGGCCATCGACCATGTCCATCACGTAGAACATGGTGCCCAGCACCGCCTCGTCGGTGCACAGCGCGTGGATATGCGGCACCGGCAGGCCCGCCTTCTCCAGCGCCATGATCACCCGCGCTTCGCGGTCAACCGCGTGTGCGCCTTTCAGCAGCTGCCCCGGCGGCTTGCGGCGCAGAACATAGGAATGTCCAGGCGTCACCAGCTTGTATGTGGGGTTCGATTGCCCGCCCTTGAACTGTTCGACCCGCATCGGCCCGGCAAAGCCCGGGACGTTGCCGTTGAGCCAGTTTTCCAGCGCGGCTTCGTCGAAGGCAAAGCCCTCGCGCACGGCAGTCGTGCCGCTGTTTTCCTGATCGGGACTGCTCATTGCCCGGCCTGATCGCGGTGCGCGCGCTTGATCTTCTTGGCCAGGCTCCACTTGTGAACCTCGGTCGGGCCGTCATAGATGCGGAAGGCGCGAACTTCGCGGAACACATGCTCGACGATGGTATCGCCCGAAACCCCGGTGCCGCCCATCACCTGGACGCATTTGTCAGCGATCCGCATCAGCGCCTCGCTGACCGCGACCTTGGCCATCGAGCTTTCGACCGTGCCGAGTGAGCCGGTATCAAGCACCCCTGCCGCCCAGTCGGTCATCAATTCGGCCTGCTTCAGGTCGATCATGTTCTCGGCCAGCATGAAGCCGACCCCTTCATGGTCGATCAGCGGCTTGCTGAAGGCCATGCGGCGGCAGGCATAGTCACTGGCGATTTCCTGCGCCCGGATGCAGCTGCCCAGCCAGCGCATACAGTGCGAAAGCCGCGCGGGCGACAGACGGATCTGCGCATATTTGAAACCCTCGCCGGCATCACCCAGCATGTCGCTGGCGGGGACGCGCAGGTTCTCGATGCTGACCACGGCGTGGCCGCCGGGCATCGAGCTGTCGATGGTGTCGAGCAGCCGCTAAACCCGGATCGCCGGGTTGGGCAGATCGACCAGGAACATGCAGGCCCCCTCGTCCGAGCGCGCCATGACGATGCCGACCTTGGCCCCTTCTGCCCCGGTGATGAAAGCCTTGCGCCCGTTGATTACCCAATGATTGCCGTCGCGGTGGCATTCGGTCTTGAGCATTGAGGGATCGGACCCCGCCCCGCCATCCTCCGCCGGTTCGGTCATGAAAAAGGCCGAGCGCGCACGCCCTTCCACCAGCGGCTGCAGGAACCGCGCCTTCTGCTCGGCGCTGGCGACATGGCCCAGCAGGTACATATTGCCTTCATCCGGAGCCATGGTGTTACAGGCCAGCGGGCCCAGCGGGGAAAGCCCGCTGCGGATCAGCACGATTGCGGTTTCGCGCTGGGTCAGGTGCGTCCCATCGGGCAGGATATGCGGGGTCAGAACACCCGCGGCACGGGCCTTGTCGCGCATTTCCTGAACCAGCTCGTCCGGCGGGCCATGGCCATGCAGCTCTACCCGCGGGTCCTGTTCATAGGGGATCACCACATCGCGCACGAAGCGTTCAACCCGCTCCGCAATCTCAAGGGCGCGCTGGGTCATGGCTGGTCTCCGTTGCTGGTGCCTGCGCTCCCGATCGGGTCGATCAGGATGGCGCGGAAATCGTTGACATTGGTCTGGGTCGGCCCGGTGACCAGCAGATCGCCGATCGCCTCGAAAAAGCCATAAGCATCGTTGGTAGCCAGGCTTTGCGCCGGCTCGACTCCGGCTTCAGCAGCGCGGGTCAGGGTGGATGGGAAGACCAGCGCGCCGGCGTT
>Ga0116180_1003452_pt1 | contig 11913 bp, 8 predicted proteins | sample AD_UKC073_MetaG_FD_89804 | JGI IMG/M metagenome (GOLD analysis project Ga0116180, IMG submission 89804) | Active sludge microbial communities of municipal wastewater-treating anaerobic digesters from USA - AD_UKC073_MetaG | ecosystem: Engineered > Bioreactor > Anaerobic > Digestate | place: USA... | reverse complement strand
TCCTCGCTCCTCGTGATGGGCCCAAATCGGCTCCGTCAGGGTGGGCCAGAATGGGTGGAAGCCGCTCTAACCGTCTCCGCGCTCGGCCGGGTCTTCGTGCAGCCAGGCGGCGTGGCGCGGGGCGCGTTTGGTTACGGCCCATTCATTGAGCATCGCCGGCGCAACCGCGCGCAGTTCGGCATACTGGTCAGCCGTGCCGATATTGCAGGCCAGTTCCAGCCGGTGCCCGTTGGGATCGAAGAAATAGATTGAGCGGAAGATGCCGTGGTAGGTCGGCCCCAGCACCTCGATCCCCTGCGCCTCGATATGGGCCTTGGCCGCCAGAAGCGCGGCCTCATCGGCAACCTCGAAGGCGAGGTGCTGAACCCAGGCCGGGGTGTTGGGGTCCTTGCCCATGTCCGGTTGCTGCGGCAGTTCAAAGAACGCCAGCACGTTGCCGCCCCCGCAATCGAGGAAGACGTGCATATAGGGATCGTCCTCACCGGTGGACGGCACGGTGTTTTCGGCAAAGGCAGTGGTATATTCCATGCCAAGGACGCGGGCGTACCAATCGACCGTTTCCTTCGCGTCCTTGCAGCGATAGGCAACGTGGTGGATGCGCTTGAGGCTGGGTGCGGTAGTGGTCACTGCGCATCCTCCTTCACGTCTAGCGCCCCGCGGCGCAGCTGGTCACGCTCCATGCTTTCGAACAGTGCGGTGAAGTTACCTTCGCCAAACCCTTCATCCTTCTTGCGCTGGATGAATTCGAAGAACACCGGACCGACCATCGTTTCCGAAAAGATCTGTAGCAGCAGGCGCGGATCACCTTCCTTGGTCGATCCGTCAAGCAGGATGCCCCGGCTCTGCAATTCGCCCACCGGCTCACCGTGGCCGGGCAGGCGTTCATCCAGCATCTCGTAATAGGTCGCAGGGGGCGCGGTCATGAAGGGGGTGCCGCTGACCTTCAGACTGTCCCACCCGCCAAGCAGATCGTCACAGGCAAAGGCGATGTGCTGGATCCCCTCGCCATTGTACTGACGCAGGAATTCCTCGATCTGGCCGCCACCGGCCTTGCCCTCTTCATTCAGCGGAATGCGGATCTTGCCGTCGGGCGCGGTCATCGCCCGGCTGGTCAGGCCGGTGTATTCGCCCTTGATGTCAAAATAGCGAATCTCGCGGAAGCCGAAGACACGCTCATAGAAGGCACCCCAAGGCGCCATGCGCCCGCCATAGACATTGTGGGTCAGGTGATCGATGGTGTGGAAGCCTGCCCCCACCGGATGCCGATCGACGCCGGGTTCATAGAGGAAGTCGATGTCATAGATCGACAGGTCATTGCCGCTATGATGGCCTTCATAGCGATCGATCAGATAGATGATCGACCCGCCAATCCCGCGGATCGCGGGCAGGCGCAGCTCCATCGGCCCGGTCCGCACCTCAACCGGCTCGGCCCCGCGCTCGATCGCCATGGCATAGGCCCTGGCCGCATCGCGCACGCGCCAGCCCATCCCGCAGGCCGAAGCGCCGTGTTCCGCCGCGAAATAGGCAGCCGGGCTGCGCGGTTCGTAGTTGGCGATCAGGTTGATCCCGCCCTGGCGCCACAGCTCGACATCCTTGGACCGGTGCCGCGCGATCCGGGTAAAGCCCATCGCCTGGAAGACCGGTTCAAGCACAGCCTTTTCCGGCGCGCAGAATTCGACGAATTCGAAGCCGTCCAGGCCCAGCGGATTGTCGAAAAGATCGGCCATCGGAAAAGCGCTCCTGCAGGATATTGGTTTCAATTGCAACTACAGGGGCGAGCAGCGATCTGTCAAGGTTAGTCCCCCGATGAAGCTAGTGCGCCGCGCCCCAGCTCGGCCCGGTGCCAATCTCAACCCCCAGCGGCACGCTGAGCCGGACCGAGGGCTCTGCTGCCCCGGCCATCACCGCGCGGATCACATCGCTGGCCGCCGCGACATCGCCTTCGGGCAGCTCGAAGACCAGTTCGTCGTGGACCTGGAGCAGCATCCTTACGTGGCCCAGACCGGCCGCCTGCAGGGCGGGCATCATCCGCACCATCGCGCGCTTGATGATATCGGCGCTGGTCCCCTGGATCGGGGCATTGATCGCGGCGCGTTCCGAGCCGGCCCGCTCGTTCTGGTTGGACGATGTGACCCGCGGGAACCAGCATTTGCGGCCGAACAGCGTTTCGGAAAAACCATGTTCACGCACCGAAGCCAGCGTCTCGTGGATATAGCGCTGGATCCCGGGGAAGCGCTGGAAATAGAGGTCGATCGTGGCCTGCGCCTCTTCCGGGGTGATCCCCAGCCGCCCGGCCAGCCCCCAGCGGCTGATCCCGTAAAGGATCGCGAAGTTGACCGTCTTGGCCCGGCCACGGGTGTCGCGATTGACTTCCCCGAACATTTCCTGCGCGGTGCGGGCGTGGATGTCTTCCCCGGCGGCGAAGGCCTCTTTCAGTTCGGGTACGTCGGCCATGTGCGCCGCCAGACGCAGTTCGATCTGGCTGTAGTCGGCGGCCAGGATGACATTGCCCGGCTCGGCCACGAAGGCATCGCGGATCTGACGGCCGATCTCTGTCCGGATCGGGATGTTCTGGAGGTTCGGCTCGGTCGAGCTCAGCCGCCCGGTCTGCGCGCCGACCAGCGAGTATGAGGTGTGGACCCGCCCGGTCTGCGCGTTGATCGCTTCCTGCAAGGCCTCGGTATAGGTGCTGCGCAGCTTGGACAGCTGGCGCCATTCCAGCACCTTGCTGGCAATCTCCGCGCCCTCGCCAGCCAAAGCCTCCAGCACTGACTGATCGGTCGAATACTGGCCGCTCTTGCCCTTCTTGCCGCCCTTGTGGCCCAGCTTGTCGAACAGGATTTCGCCCAACTGCTTGGGGCTGCCGATGGTGAATGGCTGTCCGGCCAGCGCGTGGATTTCCCCTTCGAGCTTGGCGATTTCATCGGCAAAGGTCGCGGAAAGCCCGGCCAGCTTCTCACGATCGACCTTGATCCCGTGGCGTTCCATTTCGGCCACCACCGGCACCAATGGACGATCGACCCGCTGATAGACCCGGCTTGCCCCTTCATCGGCCATCCGGGGCTGGAACAGACGGTGCAGCCGCCAGGTTACTTCGGCATCCTCGGCGGCATATTCGGTGGCACGGTCAAGCGGCACTTCGGCGAAGGAGATGGCCTTCTTGCCCGTCCCGCAGACATCCTTGAACGCGATGCAGGTGTGGCCAAGGTGCCGCTGGGCCAGCTCGTCCATGCCGTGACCGCCGCCGATCCCTTCGCTGCTGCGCCCGGCGTCAAGATCGAAGCTCATCACCATAGTATCATCGACCGGCGCAACCGCGATCCCGTGGCGCGCCAGCACGTTGAGATCGTACTTGGCGTTCTGGCCGACTTTCAGCACCGCATCGCTTTCCAGCAGCGGTTTGAGCATGGCCAGCGCCCGGTCGCGATCAATCTGGCGCGGCTTTTCTGCGAACATATCGCTGCCGCCGTGGCCCAGCGGAATGTAGCAGGCCTGCCCCGGCCCAAGCGCTAGGCTGACCCCGACCAGATCGGCGCTGATCGCATCGAGCGCACTGGTTTCAGTATCGAAAGCCACCAGGTGTGCGGCCATGGCCCGGTCGATCCACTCGGCCAGCGCGCGCTCATCCTGCACGCACTGGTAGAGGCTGCGGTCAATCGGTGGAAGTTCGGCCAGCGCCTGGCGGCTCCCTGTCGGTGCGGCCGCCGCCCCGGCAGTGACCGGCTTGGCCGGGTTCAATTGGGTCTTGCGTTCGGGGCTGCCGCGCCCTTCGCCCAGCCGCTTGAGCAGGCTGTTGAAGCCATGTTCGGTCAGAAAGGCCGCAAGTGGGTCGGGCGGAATTTCACCCAGCTTGAAATCGTCCAGAGCCACCGGCAGCGCGCAATCTTCCTTGAGCTGCACCAGCACCCGGCTGAGCCGCGCCATCTCGGCGTGTTCGATCAGGTTTTCGCGCAGCTTGGACGGCTTCATCGCTTCGGCGGCGGCCAGCGCCGCTTCAAGGTTGCCGTGTTCCTGGATCAGCTTGGTTGCAGTCTTGGGGCCGATCCCGCGAATGCCGGGGACGTTATCGACCGCATCGCCCATCAGCGCCAGCACATCGCCGACCAGCTCGGGCGGCACGCCGAACTTCTCCTCGACCTCGGGAATGTCGATCCGGACCTGCTTCATGGTGTCAAGCATATCGATCCGGCCTTCCCCGCAGGGGCCGACCAGCTGCATCAGATCCTTGTCGGACGAAACGATTGTCACGTCCCAGCCGCGCTCACAGGCGGCACGGGCGTAAGAGGCGATCAGATCGTCGGCTTCCAGCCCCGTTTCCTCGATGCAGGGCAGGCTGAAAGCGCGGGTGGCATCGCGGACCAGCGGGAACTGCGGGCGCAAATCTTCTGGCGGGGGCGGACGGTTGGCCTTGTATTCGGGGTAGATGTCGTTGCGGAAGCTCTTGCCGCTGGCGTCAAGGATCACCGCCATATGGGTCGGCCCATCGGCCTTGTTGAGATCGTCGGCCAGTTTCCACAGCATCGTGGTATAGCCATAGACCGCCCCGACCGGGGTTCCCTGTGGGTTGGTCAGCGGCGGCAGGCGGTGATAGGCGCGGAAGATATAGGCCGAACCATCGACCAGATAGAGATGCTGTTTGGGGTCCATTGGCCCTGACTAGCAGGCCCGGCGGCGCAGGGTAAGGCCCCGGAGCATGGCATCGAATCACTCAGACGGGCCACACAGGTACGACCTGACAGGCACGGATTCCATGCCTAACAAATCGAAAATGGCGGAATTGCGCCAGTTGCGTGGCCCGATTCGACAAGTGCTTGCATAGGGGGGGCAAGGGCACTAAATGACGCCCCGAAGTCTACCGCATTGGTAGTCTTTCCGTGCGGTCGCAGGCACATTTCGTAAGGGCGATCGTACGTGGTCCACTCGCTGTTAAGGAATTGAATTCATGCGTAAGATCGTTCTTGTTGCCGCTGCCGCCAGCGCTGCTCTCGCCCTTTCGGCTTGCTCGAAGGAAGGCAAGGAAGATGCCGCTGCCATGGCTTCGGACGCTGCCGTTGAAATGACCGACGCTGCCACCGACGCCGCTTCGACCGCCGCTGACGGCGCCGACAAGGTGGCCGACGCCGCCAAGACCGGTGCTGATGCCGTGCAGACCGCCGCCGCCGAAGGCGCGGATAAGGTTGAAGCCGCCGCTGAAGAAGCCAAGGCTGTCGCCGAAGAAGCCAAGAAGGCCATGTAACCTTCTTGTCCTCCGGACAAACGGATCGGGGCGCAGGGGCAACCTTGCGCCCCTTTTCGTTGTAAGGGTTGCGCGCAATCCTTGATCTTGTTTAATCGTTCGATTAATTCTCTCCACCAACCGGCCTTGGTGCCGGTGGGAGAGCATGGTTGAACCAAACCCTGGCCGAAGGTCTGGCCACGGCCCTCAGGCGGATCGGCCTTCCCTCGCCGACCGGGCTTGAGCGGCTGTCGGGCGGCGCCAACATGGAAAGCTGGCGCTTTTCGTCGGGCGACGAAGCCTGCGTCCTGCGCCGCGCGCCCAGTCTGGACATGATGGTCGGCCGACCGATGGACCATGCCGGTGAAGCCGCGCTGATCCGCCGGGCCCATGCGGCGGGGGTACTGGCCCCGCAGGTGCTGGTGGAGCTGGGCCCAGCCGATGGGATTGGTTCGGGCTATGTCATGCGGGCAATCGCCGGATCGCCCGATCCCGTATCCTTCCTTGCCGAAGCCGATCCGGTATCCGCAATCGCCGACATTGCCCGCCAGCTGGTTGCCACCCATGCCACCGATTGCGGCGGACTGCCGGTGCCCGTGCTCGATACCGCACAAGCGCTGGCGGAATTGCGCAAGCGGTTTCTGGATTACGGCGGCGACCGGCCGATCCTGGCGCTGGCACTGCGCTGGCTGGAAGCCAATATCCCGCCCGCCATCCAACCCTGCCTGGTCCATGGCGATTTCCGGCTTGGGAACCTGATGTTCGAGCATGGCCGCCTGACTGGCGTGCTCGACTGGGAGCTTGCCCACCTTGGCGACTGGCACGAGGATCTGGCCTTCGGTTGCATGATGGTCTGGCGCTTTTCCCGACCAGACCGCCCGGCCTATGGACTGACTTCGATCGAAGCGCTGGCCGCCGCCTATGAGCAGGCTGGCGGAGCGCGGTTTGAGCCCGCCCGCTTTCGCTTCTGGATGATCTACCGCACACTGTGGTGGGCGCTGGGCTGTCTGCGAATGGGCGGATACTGGCGCGCGGGACAGGATCGTTCGGTCGAACGGGTGGTCATCGCCCGCCGCACCGCCGAGCAGGAGCTCGACCTGCTGCTGCTCCTTGAGGATCAGGCACCCGAGGCCGAGCGTGCCCGCCCGCTACCCGCCTCGCCCGGCCCGGCCGTACCCGGCACCGGGGAGCCGAGCGCCCCGGAAATCCTGACGGCGATTTCCGAATGGCTGGCGCAGGATATCAAGCCGCTTGTTGCCGGTCGGGGCAAGTTTGATCTGGCCGTGGCCCGCAATGCCCTGGGAATCGTCGCCCGCGAGATCGAGCAGCACCCGGTCGCAACCGATGCGGCGCTGGCGCAGGATCTGCTGGAAGGGCGACAGGACCTTTCCACCCCCGGTGTCCTCGTGCGCCTGCGCCGGATGGCGCTCGACAAACTGACTGCGGATATGCCGAAATATCCCGCTCTGGCTCAGGCCCGGGCGCAATGGGAAGGTAACTGAAATGGATTTCGCTCTCCCCCAGGACCTGATCGCCTACCTCGCCGAACTCGATGCGTTCATCAAACGGGAAATCCGCCCGCTTGAACAGGCCGATGACAATATCCGCTTCTTCGATCACCGCCGCGAATGGGCGCGAACCGATTTCGAAAACGGCGGCCTTCCCCGGCATGAGTGGGAAGCGCTGCTGCGCGAAGCCTCGCTCCGTGCGGACCGGGCCGGGCACTGGCGCTTTTCCGCCCCGAAGAAGTACGGCGGCAAGGACGGTTCGAACCTGTGGATGGCGGTGATCCGCGATCGCTTTACCCAGATGGGCCTGGGTTTGCACAACGATCTGCAAAACGAGCATTCGATCGTCGGCAACTTCCCCTTCGTCGCCATGTTCGAACATTTCGGGACGGCGGAACAGCAGGATGAATTCATCCGGGGCGGCTTCGCGCGTGAACGGCGAGTCGCCTTCGGACTGACCGAACCGCATCATGGATCGGACGCCACCCACATGGAAACCCGCGCGTCACGCGAAACCCGCAATGGCGTTTCCGGTTGGCGGATCGATGGCGAAAAGATGTGGATCACCGGGATGCACGTTGCCACCCATTGCGCTGCCTTTGTCCGGACCAGTGGCAATCCCGGCGATGCCCGGGGAATCACCTGCCTGCTGGTGCCGACCGGCACCCCCGGCATGGTGGTTGATGAATACCTGTGGACCTTCAATATGCCGACCGACCATCCGCGGATGCATTTCGAAAACTGCTGGGTGCCGGACAGCGCGGTTCTTGGCCCGGTTGATGGAGGCCTGTCGATTGCCCAGTCGTTCGTCCACCAGAACCGGATCCGGCAGGCCGCCAGCTCACTCGGTGCGGCGACCTATTGCGTTGAGGAAGCGGTCAAATACGCGCGTGAACGCAAACCGTTCGGACAGGAACTGGCCCGTAACCAGGGCATCCAGTTTCCGCTGGTCGAGCTGGCGACCCAGTGCGAGATGCTGCGCGCGCTGATCTACAAGACGGCCTGGGAGATGGACCAGCTTCCCCACAAGGAGATCGAGCACAAGCTCTCGGACAAGATTTCGATGTGCAATTACTACGCCAACCGGCTGGTGTGCGAGGCAGCAGATCGGGCGATGCAGGTGCACGGCGGGATCGGCTATTCGCGCCACAAGCCGTTCGAGCACATCTATCGCCATCACCGCCGCTATCGCATCACCGAAGGGGCAGAAGAAATCCAGATGCGGAAAGTGGGCGCCTATCTGTTCGGCTATCTCGGCCCGAAACGGGCGCTGTTCGCCTAGGCTCGGGGCTTAGAGCGGAGCGAGCGTCACGTCGTCAATCCGGGCTTCGCCTGGGCCGGGCGTCTGCCAGAACACCAGATAGCGGGCCGGGCAGCTGGCATCGACGCTGACCTCTGCCGCGAACCGGCCTTTGCCGCCGGTCGGCGCAGGCCCCGCCGCGATCAGGTTGCGATCAGCCGGGCCGCAGGTGAGCGCCGCCCCGATGCCCGGTGCGGCCGAGCCATCGCCCGCCAGTGCAGTCCAGCCAATCCGGTAGCGGCCCGGCTTCAGCACCAGCATTTGCCAGGCCACCGGTTGCGGCACCGGACCGCTGGCACTGACGGTCAGGCCCGGCTCGCCGCCGACGGCAGACCGCATCGCCGAAACATCGCCGCTGGCGGCCAGGTTCCATTCAAAGGCGATCGCAGCGCGGCCTGTCGGCAGGGCCGCGAAATGCGGGTCGGCGACCAATTCCGCAGCGGCCGGACATTGCGCCCGCCACAGCTGGTGTGCATCGCCCGCCGCGCCGCTCAGCACCAGCCGGGTAACCAGCGGGGCAACAACATCGCAGCCCCACGGCGGGTTCATTCCGGCGACAATCCCGGCCCGGGCCTGCTGCTCCGGCAGGGGAAGCTGGCTGGCGTGGTTGAGAAAGGCAAATGTCCAGGCCGGACGCAGGGCGAGCCGCTCGGCCAGGGCAGCGCGGGCATCGGCACTGCCCAGGAACTGTGCCAGCAGCATATCGCGGACCGGAAAGTTGGGCGCCTGGCGCAACACCGCATCGAGCCTCAGCGCGGCAAGGCGCGGCTCACCGGCATTCAGCGCGGCATTCATGAAATAGAGTTGGGTCAGCGGATCGCGCCAGCCGAACCGCGCGGCAATCCGGAATGAGCGATCGGCCTTGACCCGTTCACCGGCGGCCAACTGCGCGGCACCGAGCAGCGCGGTCGAACGCGGATCGACCGGATCGGCCAGAACCGCCGCGCGCGCCGCCGCGGTTGCATCGTCCTTGTCCCCGGCTTCCAGCGCGCGAGCGGATTCAACCCGCCAGGCCTGGGCCTTGAACGGCGCCGGCACATAGACGGCAAGCGCAGGGCGCTGCGCCGAGGCCCGGTCAAAACCATTCGCCAGAGCCAGAGCGGCAAAGGCCAGCACTCCGCCGATCGCCACCAGACGGAGGGCGGAAGCGCGCGGCATATCAGCCCTTCAGCTTTTCCGAAGAGGGGGTGTAGGTATAGTATTCGTACCCGTAATATTCGGAATAGCGATGCCCCGCCTTTGACGGATCGAACATGGTCAGCACCGCACCCAACAGCATCGGCCGCATCGTGCGCAGGCGCCGCAGCGAAGCCTTGAGCGAACCGCGCCGGGCCCGTTCGGATTCGATGATGAAGACCACGCCATCGACCAGCGCCGACATCAAAGGCGCATCGGCCAGACCCAGGATCGGCGGGCTATCGAAGATCACCACGTCGTAACGCGCGGTCAGTTCCTCGATCAGCTCTTCCATCCGGGTCGAGGCGATCAGCTCGGTCGGGCTGGGCGGGATCGGGCCCGAGGTAATGACGTCTAGCCCGTCCTGCGCGCTCTTGTGCACGACGTGTTCGATGTTGTCCTGCAGGGTCAGCAGAGTTGACATACCCTTTTCGTTGTCGAGCGAGAGCCGCCGATGGAGCGAAGGTCGCCGCAGATCGACGTCGATCAGCAATACGCTGCGTCCCATCCGGGCCAGGCCCTGGGCGATCGCGAAGCTGGTCGTTGTCTTGCCTTCGGAGGGCTGCGAGCTGGTGACCAGCATCGATTTGGGCAAGCCATGGCTGGTCGAATAGAGCAGCGAACCGCGCAGCGAGTTGTAACCTTCGGACACTGGCGACTTGGGATCGGCCAGTTCCACATCGGGATCGGCTTCTCTCGCGCGCGGAATAACGCCGAGCAGCGGCAGTTCCAGCTTGTGCTCGACATCTTCGGGCACACGAACGGTATCGTCGAACTGGTTGCGCAGGAAGGTGGTGATCGCGGCGAGGCCAAGCCCGGCCAGCAGCGCAATTGCCAGGTTCTTCATCAGGTTCGGCGAGGACGGCGCCGAGGGCGGTTCGGCCCGGTCGATGATCGCGATGTTGCTGGCGCTGATTCCGGCCGTGGCGTTCAGCTCCTTGTAGCGCTGCAGCAGCCCGTCATAGAGCGCGCGGTTGGTATCGGCCTCGCGCGCCAGCAGGTTGTACTGCACCGAGCGGTCCTGCTCGGCCAGGGTATCGGACTTGAGCGCATTGACCTGGGCCTGAAGCTGACGTTCGGTGGTGACGGCGGCTTCATATTCGGCGCGGGCGGCGCTGCGGACATTCTGGGCCGCCAAGTTGAGCTGCCGGTCGATCGCATCGAGCTGGGCCTTGAGCTGGCGAACCGTGGGGTGGCCATCAAGGTGGCGGGTCAGTTCGTCCTGCAGCTTGGCTTCAACCTCAGCGCGCTGGGTAAACAGCTGCTGGACCGCCGGATTGCTCAGCGCATCGCGATCGGCCAGCGGCGACTTTGAGCCCAGCGCCCGCAGCTTTGCCTCAGCCGCGATCCGGTTGGCATGGGCCTGCGAGGCAGCAGCGTTCAACTGGAGCAGGCTGGCCGTGGTTACGCTTGATGCCCCGGTTCCGGATTCCCCATCCTTGCTGGAGCCGACATCGCGGGCCCGGATCAGGCCCGCCTGGCGGGCGTAGGTGTTGAGATTGCGCTCTGATGCCTCAAGCTTTGCCTTCGCGTCGTCCAGCTGGCCGGCAACGAAATTGCGGGCGTAAGAAGACGAATCATAGCGCTGCTGAAGCGATGCCTGGATGAATTCCTCGGCAAAGGCGTTGGCGACCTGGGCCGACATCGCCGGATCGGTGCTTTCAAACGAAATCGTGGTGATCCGCGAATTGCGCGGCAGGCGGACCTGCATATTGCCGCGCAGCAGGCCGATCGTCAGTTCGCGCAGCGCGACCTCTCCCACATTTGCGGAGGGCGGCTGGATCCCCATCTGCTCGTAAAAGCGGGCATTGCCCTGCAGGTGCAGCTTCTGCATCACCCGCATCGCCAGCGCCCTGCTTTTGAGGACATCAACCTGGGTTTGCAGGAAACGGTCGGTATCCCAGCCGTTGCCGGTCAGCTCTTCCGCGGTTCCCCCGGCATCGCCAAGCACCCGCTGCGACTGATCGTTGATCTGGACCGAGGCATTGGCGGTATAGCGTTTGGTGTCGAGCAGTGTTGTCACCAGGCCAAGCGCCAGGGCAACGGCAATGATCGCCACGATCACAACCAGGTTGGCCCTGATCGCCGCGATCACATAACGCAGGTCGATCCCCGGCTTGCGGCCTTCGCCGAAAATTTCTTCATCGCCAAGATGGTCGAGCGTGACCGAGGCCTGCGAGGGGATCGTTATGCCGGGATCGGCCGGGTGCGAAGCCATGGAAAAGCCGCCCTCAGAACTGGGTAAAGACATTGAGCAGCGGAGCTGCCTGGAGGATATCGCGATAGACGCCCTTCAGCGAGGAATAGCCGACCACGATGACATCGCCGCCCAGCACCTGCGGATCGGGGGCCTGGCCGCCGCGGATCTGATTGAGATCGAAGCGCGCGCCCATCCGGCGACCGTTGACGGTTCTGAAGATGATCACCTCGTCCAGCCGCGCGACATTGGTCGGGCTTTGGGCGCGGGCGATAGCCGAAAGCAGGGTATCGCCCGGATTGACCTTGTATACCCCCGGCAGCTTGACCTGCCCTTCAACCGCAACGGTCTGCTCGCGGGTGCTGACGACGCTGACGACCACCCGGGGATAGCGGATGAAATCCCGTCCCAGCCGTTCGGCAATGACCGCCGAAAGCTCTGGCGCGGTCAGCCCTGCGGCGAGGATATCGCCCGCCAGCGGCAGCTGGATCCGCCCGACATCGTCCACCTGCACTTT
>Ga0116180_1003450_pt1 | contig 11914 bp, 12 predicted proteins | sample AD_UKC073_MetaG_FD_89804 | JGI IMG/M metagenome (GOLD analysis project Ga0116180, IMG submission 89804) | Active sludge microbial communities of municipal wastewater-treating anaerobic digesters from USA - AD_UKC073_MetaG | ecosystem: Engineered > Bioreactor > Anaerobic > Digestate | place: USA... | reverse complement strand
TAGACTGGGCGCACTGGCCCGCTCAGTTTCGCCTCGGGCCGTTCGCAGCACCGTGGTAGCCCTTGCGCCGCGACCGTTGTCGCGCCGGGCGGAACACACCTCATTCTTCGGAGTTCCCTCTTGTCTTCAGCCAGCTTCGGCGCGCTCGGCGTGCCGGCTTTCCTCGTCGACGTCCTCGCCGACCTCGACATCACCACACCCACCCCGATCCAGGCCGCGACCCTGCCCGACTCGTTGGCCGGCCGCGATGTGCTCGGCCGGGGCCGCACCGGGTCGGGCAAGACCTATGCCTTCCTGCTGCCACTCGTTGCCCGGCTCGTCGGTGGCACCGGCGACACCGGCCACACCGGGCGCTCCGGCTCTGCCGGTCCGGCCGGCTCCGCCACGCGCGTCAGCACTCGGCGCCTGCTGCCCAAGCGGCCCCGCGCGCTCATCCTCGCCCCGACCCGCGAACTCGCGACCCAGATCGACGACGCCCTGCGTCCGCTCGCGACCCGCGCCGGTCTCACCAGCCGCACCGTCTTCGGCGGCGTCGGCCAAGGGCCCCAGGTCGCCGACCTCCGGCGCGGCGTCGACATCGTCGTCGCGTGCCCGGGCCGGCTGGAGGACCTCATCGCGCAGGGTCACGTCTCCCTGGCGGCCGTCGAGGTGACGATCATCGACGAGGCCGACCACATGGCCGACCTCGGCTTCCTCCCGTCGGTGCGCCGACTGCTCGACGCCACTCCGACCGGTGGCCAGCGGATGCTCTTTTCCGCGACGCTCGACGCCGCGGTCGGCGTGCTCGTGCGCCGTTACCTGGTCCGGCCGGTCACCCACGAGGCCGACTCGGCGCAGTCGCCGGTCGCCGCGATGACTCACCACGTGCTGCACGTCGCAGCGGCCGATCACCTGCCGGTCCTCGTCGACCTCACCGCTGCACCGGGTCGCACCGTGGTCTTCACCCGCACCAAGCACCGCGCGAAAAACCTTGCGCGCCAACTGAACGCGCGCGGCATACCCACCGTCGAGTTGCACGGCAACCTTTCCCAGAACGCCCGCACCCGCACCATGGAGGCCTTCAGCAGCGGCGCTGCGCAGACCCTTGTCGCCACCGATATCGCCGCTCGCGGCATCCACGTCGACGACGTCGCCCTCGTCGTGCACGCCGACCCGCCCACCGAACACAAGGCCTACCTGCACCGCTCTGGCCGCACCGCCCGCGCCGGCAACAGCGGCACGGTCGTCACGCTGATGACCGACGACCAGGTCCGCGACGTCCGTGACCTCACCCGCAAGGCCGGCGTGCAGGCGACGACCACGCGCGTCACCGACCGGCACCCACTGCTGCGCGAGTTGGCGCCGGGAGAGCGCGAGTATGCCGGTGGGCTGGCTCCCGCGATGTCCGCCGAGTCCGGCTCGGGCCGAGGCAGTGGCCGGGGAAGTGGCCGAGGCAGTGGCCGCGCCGATCAGGGCGGCGGTCGAAGCGGTTCGGGCCGTGCGGAAAGCAATCGCACCGGAGGGAGTCGCGCGGGACGCAGCGGGACAGGCGATGGCCCGGCGGCCACCGGTCCGGGCGGCTCGGGTCGCGCTGCGTCGGGACGATCGGGTTCGTCGCGCACCGGGTCGGGCGGTTCGGGCCGCGCTACGTCGGGCCGGTCGGGCGCGTCTCAGACCGGTGGACGGAGCCCGAGTGCCGCGGCATTCTCGGCGGGGTTCTCTGCGGGGTCGCGCGTGGGCGCCGGACGCCCCCGTCGCAGCAGTCGCCCTGCGTGACCTGACCGGTCTGACCGCCTGAGCGGCCGTGCCCCTGGACCCCAACGATCACCCGGGCCCCTCTGATCGCCACGGACCCCTGACCCCAACTGACGCGTTTGGTTGGTTGCCGTGACCGGAAGCAGCGAATCGTGTCAGTCCGGTGGCTGGCTGCGCTCGAGAAGGTGCCCGCGGCCGCACCGGGAGTGGTCATCGACCGCTGAGTGTAGGTATACGTACCCGGCGCGGGCCCCGGCGGTCTTGGCGCGCCCGGTGGCCTTGTGCTGGGCCGATCCACGGCCGTGGACTGCCCATCCGCCGCCGTCGGGGATACGCCCGATCTTCTTGACATCGACGTGGACCATGTCACCGGGATGGTCCCACTCGTAGCGCTGCACCGGCTCGCGCAGGTCCTGCCCGTCGACGTCCAGATCGCGCAGCCGGGACACCCCGTACCGGGCCAGGATCCGGTAGATCGTCGAGGCCGGCAGGGTGATGCCCTCCTCAGCCAGGTTGGGGATCAACTGGACCGGCCCGACCTTGTGCTGTCGGCGCAGCGCCACCACGCGGGCCTCGACCTGCGGCTGCGTCCGGTGCGGGCTGGACTCCGGCCGGCTGGACCGGTCCTGCAACCCGGCCTCACCCTCGAGCTGCCAGCGCGAGTACCACTTCCCCAAGGTTGGCGGGCGATCCCAGCCTCGGCCGCGACATGGCAGATGGCCCTGCCCTGATCGACACGCTCGCACAGACGGTGGCGGCCTTCCGGGGCCAATGGGGCATTACGGTGAGTCATCGAGGGTCCTTCTGGCTCGGCGTTGACGCTTGGTCGCTTCACACCGAACCAAGAAGGACCCTCACCTACCTACGCGCCACGCCCAACGTCACCAACCTCCCTGGGCAGAACCCCTAGCGAGGGAAACTGGTCTTTGGTGCCAGCCGAAGAAGTACACCAAAATTGGCTAGAGTCGGGACAGAGGAATAGGAGCTGGCTGTGGGGAACAACGCTGCGGACACGTGCCCGGTGACGGAGGCTTACGCTGGCGTGGGCCCGTCTGACCCGGCGACCCTGCCCACGGAACGCATCAGGAACTCTTCGACCCGGGTGGCAGGCGCGGCTTCTAGTGCACCCGCCGCGCCGTCGTGGTGGCTGCACGTCCTCTATTGCGGCGAGTGGTTCGTCCAGCCACTCGGCGCGAACGCTCTCTCGCTGACGCGCAACGGAGAACCCGAGCAGATCTCGCTGCGCAGCCCTGACATCCCCGGCCGGGCGTTCTTGGAATTCCTCCTACTGGACCGCGACCTTTACGCGCGCGCTCTCCTCTCTGGCTACGCCGTCGAGGTCGTGGGCGTATCTCTGTCGACCGACGACTGGTTGAAGATCCCGGGCGAAGGCGTCGTCTCGCTCCGCGATCAGAGCGGCTGCCGGAGCCTTAGCTACATTGTGAAGGGCACTCCGTGCACGGAGTGGCTGGCGCCCGGAGAGGGGGGCTGAGCGTTGACAACTTCCCCCGCGACGCCTCCGCGAGACATGCCGTGGAGAGGACATCTCTACCGGACGCTCCTCGCACCCCGCGACGTTGAAATCCCGATCCGCTCGGGCGATTCTTACCCGAGCATCCGGACACGCGTCACCTATGCGGCCGAGTTCGACCCGGTGTCTGAGGTCTATACGACGTTCGTGAAGATCTTCGTGGCGGGCAGCGAACACGAGGCTGTTCTGCTCCGGGAGCACTTCCGGTTCCAGCACGGCATTCTTTACGACTCGCTGGTGGAGCACAGAGACGAGCTCGGTGGTGAACCGGTCGGGGTGGTGCGGCCGACCGTCACCACGCCCGAGGAGCGGCCGAGTTCGCGCGCGACCACCCCGCTGGGGCGCCCGCCAGTTGGCCATTTGCACGACGCGGAGCTAAGCGAACTCGTCGGACATCACGTGCTTCCGGGTAACGTCGTGATGGTTTCAATGCCATTCCTGGCGGCGTCGTCGTGGGGCGACGCCGCCCTCACGCTTAACGCGCTGGGTGCAATCGCGGCGTCGCTCGACGTAATGCACCGCCACCAGGCAGTGCACGGCGACGTGAAGCTGGAGAACGCCCGCTACGACCCCCACACGTCGCGACTCATCCTTGTCGACACGGACGCGATGTCGTCGATCGACCCGCACGCCCCGTACTACAGCATGCGGCTGACGCCGGAGTTCTCGCACCCCGACGTCGACAGCGCGCGCCTACCCGATCCGGCCATGCTGGTTGCCAATGACCGGTGGGGCTTCGTCTCCCTTGTCGCCGCCGTGCTATTTGGCGAGCACATAGGCACCCAGCTGGGCAAAGCCCGCGGCGGACGCTCCCTTTCCACCGTCGACCTGCCGGGGCTGTTCGACCAGCCCTTGCTGCGGATGAAGGTCTCAGGCACGCGAGGTCTGCGCCCGTTCGAGGACATCAAAGGCCTGTTCCTGGCGGCCCTGGGCCATCGGGGCAGGGCTTTGGTCCCCGATCCGGCCCTACCAGAGTGGAGCTGCGCCCGCTTCTTAGGAAGTCTCCGCGCGACGAAGCGGGACACCACCCCCGAGCCGTTGCCGTCAGGCATCAGCACAGCCACTCGCGAAATGCTTCGCACGGTCCAGGACGAACCAGTGCAGACGCGGGCCACAAAGGCCGACATATGGCTGCAAAACCACGCCAGAAAGGTCTTCACGCGCTGGGCGCTGGGAGCCTTTGTCGCCACCATGTTCCTGGGCGCACTCCTCGCGGCCGCAGTGCACGGAGTGGGGCGCTGACCGTGGTCTATCAGAATCGCGATCGCAGCTGGCTCAAGGATTCGTACCTGCATCCGTTCCGGCACAACAAGTCGCTGCGCGACCAGCTCAACGCGACTACTGGCCTACACGGTGCCGGGGGCAATCCTGCCGTGGACGCGGTCGTACGCCGTGTCGGCGCCCGGGCCAAAAGCTTCGGTCTTGCCGCCGGGTGCTTCGTGGGCCTAGTTGTCCTCGTCCTGTCGTTGCTGGTCCTGAGGTGAGCATCAAGTGACCACCTGCCCCATGTGTCGCGAGCAGACCCCATGGGTCACGCTCTGGATGGACGCCACTAACCGATGGCAGCTTGTCGACAGGACCGGCCGGGCCACGATGAGTTCCTCGCGAGTCGAACTAATGGATCCCTCCGCTGTTGGCTTCTGTCGCAACGGCCACATGTGGCCACTCGGCATGCGCGACAACACCCTCGTCATCGCCTTCGGCACCGTGGCGGCGGGCAAAACCTTCCTCACCAAGGACCTTTCGCGCTGCACTCCCCCGTTCAATTCCTGCCTGGTCCGGCTCAGCCTTCCTGTCATCACGGCGTTCAACAACAGCCTTCTGCAGGACGTGCGCCCGACCACCATGACCGAGGGCACCACGTACGTGGCACTCAGGACCATGTTCGACGCGACCCGCGACCGTCGGCCGGCCCTGTCGCTAAACGACTACCTCATAGCGGCCGAGGTTGGCGGGGCGCACCAGCCTGACGACGTGCACAAGGCTGCCGTGGAGGGATGGGGCTCGCAGCCACATCCGTTTTTTCTGGGGATGGCGGGAGAGCACGGCGACGACGCCTGGCGGTCAGTGACGGGCATCGCTGACCTGCCCGGCGAGGTAGTGACCCAGCTGCACCGTCACGCGATCTCGCTGCAGAACGAGGTCGACGTCGACATGTTCGCGAAGATGCACGCGCTGATGTTCATCATCGATCTGCTCTCGCTGGAACCGGTCAAGTCGACGTTGGAGTTCCTCTACGAGGGCCAGGCAGTCGCCCTTGTGCACGATATTCTTCGCAATCACGACAAGGTGTTCAGCGGCAAGGTTCATGAAGCCCTAACCGAGAACCGCGCGCTCGTCGAGGACACGTTCCGGCACCTCGGCAGTGAGGGCGGGCTGCTAGCCGAGCAGAACGTTAAGGTGCCGTATGTCGTGCTCAACAAGGCCGACCTCGTCTACGCCATTTTGCTCAAGCGGCGCAGCTGGGCTTGGCCGCCCGGAAACCCGGTGGCGAAGGCATCCCTCCAGGGCATGTACGAGGGGGGCGTGCGAGCCCTCGATGCCTACGCGGCGAGTTGGGCGGCAGGCAGGGACCATACCCGCCATGTTGCGCCGCCCGTAGCGGACCTGCTCCATCGGGTGATCTACCGCCAACCACCTGATGCCAGCCGCCTAGTCGTCGCCGCGCTCCTCGACGCTTACGCCGACCCCGACATCTTCTGGGGCTTCGTCGAACACGGCGACGAGCAGCACCTCACGCTTCTCAACACCGACTACGTAGTGGAGAGCATCGACGACTACACCCGCTCCGTGGCCGCCGAGGTCCAGGTACAGATGCGCGATGTCGTCTCGGCCGTGCTGTGCCGGGCGATCCTCGCGCTTCCGACGCGCCAGCCTGTTGACTGGGAGGAGAGCATCGCCACCTGTGAACGCCGGATGCACGTCAAGTACTTCCTTACGTACTCCCACTCCTCGAAGACCACCGTCTTCCAGCACCTCGACGACGCCGAGCCGCAGCGTTATGGTCGCTCGCCCCAGGTCGCGGCGGGCGTCCGGCAGCTGTGGGCAAACCTCAACCGGAGAGGGCTGAAGGCATGGCGGTAGTCGTCGGCATGGCGCACGAGACCGGCGGCGACGTCAGGGGCGTGCGCGTCGACCCCGGACTCTCCGGCGGCGATGTAAGCGCGCGGGGGGCCGTCAAGAGCGGCGCCTTCCGCGTCCCCTCCGAGGAGGAGATGCTCGCGATCGGAGCGCCGACCATGGTTTCGTTCCGATATCTCGTCGAGGAGGCGTGCTGGGCCTTCGTGCTGCGCTCTCGGGCGGACGGTCAGTCCGGGGGGATCGTCCAGTTCGTTCAGTTCGAACGGGCGGAGCCCGCCTGGCGTTGCTGGGCGGCCTACCTGGCCAACCGCGACGCCGACGGGCTCTGGTCGGCCCGGCCTGAGGCCGACTACCCGTGGGAAGCCCCCGAGGTGGCACCCGCGGAGGCTCCCGAACTCTTGGCTAGACCCGCGGCGGAGATCATCGTTCGGGTGGCGCAAGGACAAGAGCGAATTGCCCTCGCGGAACCGATGGCACTTTTCGGGGGCATCGTCGCTTACGCACTCGCGGGCCTCTCGGAAGAAATTGCCCGGACCGTCGTCTGGGAGAACGTCTTCTACGCTGACCGGGCGCCGTCGCGCAACGCCTGGGTCCAGGTCGCCGGAGACGACCCGCGGATCGTCGGCTCACTCCCGAACGCTCACCAGCGCTTCTGGGAGGGCCAGATCCGGGGTGACGCCCCGGATCTGGCACGCCTGCAGGGGGTGACGCGAGCGCTCACCGCGGTCGACCGCCAGGAGATCGCTCTGCTCCACGCGGCAGCCACGAGGGCAGCCCTCGACGCGGCGGTGGCGGAGCTTCGGGTCGAACCGATCGACCACATCCTGGCACGGCTGCGGGAGGGCGTGCCCGCCGCACGCGACCTGAGAGCTCTGCGATCAATGTCCGTTGTCCTAGATCTCCTCGAGGCCGACTGCGGAATCGGCCCCATCCTCGTGGTCGACGAGGAAGTGCCCGAGACCGTACGCCAGCAGGTCCTCGAACACGTCATGCTCTCTTCGGTCGAGGAGGACGCAGACCACCTTGGCATTCTCGACGACCCGACGAGCGAACGGAGCCTGCGCATCGCCTCGCTCGTCGCGCGCTTTGGCGGTCAGCGGGAGCCATACGGCCGGTGGCTCGCCGACCGCGCCAAGCGGCTCAGCTACCCTCACGGCTTGGCGCTGTGGGCCGCGACGGCCGGCTACATCGCGGACCGAAACCCGGGCCTCTTCCCACCCGACGTGGCGCTCATCGCGGAGCGCATCGTCGTCGCTCGGAGTTGGCCGGAGATCGCTGACCTCATGCGCCCCGTTGTCGACTGGGGCGTAGAGGGGGATTTGACGCGCGACGACACCGGCCGCCACTGGCCGACTGCGGCCTCCGCTCGCCTTCTCATCGCCCAGATGCGGTATGGATCGCCCGCCGTTGCTGAACAGGCCCTTCGTTCGCTGGCCGTGCTCACCGTGCACGCGGCCCATACGGACAGCTGGATAGCGGTTGCCGAGAGCTTGGAGGAGGCCCTATCAGGCTCCGGCAGCCGGGCCGAGACCGATTGGTTTGTCCTGCAATCCGTCGCAATGACGATCGGCGGCGACCCAGTGATGGCGGCGGAACCGGCTGCGCTCCAGGTCGCGCGCGGCCTGGTGGGTTGGGCGGCCGGAGGGCGCACCTTCGCAGCCTGGCTGGCCACAGAAGCCACCGACGGGAACTGCGACCCTCGACGCGCCGACCGTAAGAAGGTCGCCACGGCCAGCCCGAGGTCGCGTCCCCTTGCCGGCGCAGCACCGGCGCCGAAGGTCCACCTGACGAGGCGAGCAGTCCTTCTCTTCGTCCTCCTCTATCTGTTGCTCTTCGTGCCTGCTTGGTGGGTTCTTCTATGCCGCTGAGCTTCCCCGAGGCCCTGAAGGCATCCATGAAGGAACTCCAAAACATCCGGCAGGACGCGGAGAGCAAGGGCATAGATTACCGGGATGCCTTCAGCCAGGTCACCGAAGGAGGTGATCACGCCAGCGTCGACCAACTGGCTGGTGCCATTCGGCTCTGGTCGCAAGGAACCCCGGGCTGGCTCGGCGAACTCATCAAGGTCGAGGCAAAGACGGCACCGCCGTCCCTGATGCTCCTGCCCGTCGCACTGTCCTGGCTCGTCTTGCTCATCGTGGAGCTGCTCTACTGGCTGGCCCGACGCGCGGGCGGCGACCCGGGCCCGATGTGGAGCTATTGGTCGTCGTCCACCTATCTCCCACCCTGGCTGCTGCCGCTGTTGGTCGTCTTGGGCCTGGTCCTGGTCGCAGCCCTTATGCTGCGGGACCGCGGCCGCGAGAAGGAGAGCGACAGGCTCGCGAGCCGCATCTCCCAGGTTGGCCAGCGCCTCACGCTTGCCAGCGGCGACGCCACCGACCTGAGTCCTCTCGCGGGTGACCTTGCCCTCATCCGGGGAGTCGTGACTGAGGCCTACGACCAGATTCGGCGCGGAATGCGCATGCCCGCAGATGGTGAACGACCCACGCGGAGCCTCCTTCGGGCGCTCGACGACGCCGAGGCCGATCTCGCGCGCATCGCCGAGAGCGCCGTCGCGTCCACCCACGCGTTCCGAGCAGCGGTGGCCGAGTGGTCTGCGGCCGGTGTGGCCCTCACCGACTCGGCGGGCACGTTCAGTCGGTCCGCAGGCCAGGTGAGCGAAGCAGTCTCGCAGCTGCAGACCCTCGCTCATCGGCTCGACAGTCGGTCCGAGGCGCTTGGCTCAGACGCGGCGCACGCGTCCGAGATCCTGCGAGGTGGCGGTGTCATCGCGTCGGACCTCGCGAAGATGACCCGGCTCGTTGGGGAGGTGACGACAGGGCAGGAACGGCTTAGCGAGCAGTTGCTCGACACGTCGAAGTCCACGGTCGAGACCCTCCGCAAGACCCACGAGGTGCTCGCCTACATCGACGGCATGGTCGCGGCCAGGGGTGTTGATCGATGAGGCCAGGGGGACGACGCGGCCGTCCTCATCACCCCGGAATCTGGTGGATCGGGTGGCTCTTCGCCGATCTCGGTGTCCTGCTGGGGCTGGTCATCGGCCTGTCTCAAGAGGTCACCTTTCCCACTAAGGCCAACGACAACGTCTCGACGTGCCCGCACCCGTCGCCGTCGCCGGCCTCGGCTGCCTCCGCTGCCCCGCCCGGAATCTCCACGACCGCAGAGAGGTTCCGCGTTGTCATGACGGACCAGCACGACTGCGCTCCAGTCGACGCGCTCTGGACTGATGTCCGCAAGCGCGGACGCCCCGGCCTAGTGCTGCTCTTCGGCGCACCGTTGAAGGCGTGGCCGGAGGCCGCCGGCCAGCGGCTCTCCGAGGGGGCCGTCACGTGCCTGCGCAACAACCCCGCCTTCTCTGAGGCCGGCGTCGTCCTGCGCCCCTTCCTGCAATACGTGCAGGAAGGCAAGACGGGCTACGGTTGGCTCGACGTCGACGTCTACTACTACGGTGCCTAACCGCGCTTCGGAACCTTGGCCGTCCGACCTGACGCTGATAATCACCTTCGACGTCCTCGATCTCGTCCCGCCTGACCTGGCCCCGTATGCCACGGCGTGGCACGACGTATCCGCGGTTCCCAGTCACGTGGCGACGCTTATTCTGGTCGTCCCCACGGACCGCCGGTCCGACCTGGGTGGGGTTGGGGCGGCCTGGCGCATGGTTGCCGCTCTGGCCGGCCGTGGTGTCGTGGTCGACACATTGCATTGCGTATGGGTGGTGGGCAGTGACCTCCGTGGCGATTTCATTCTCGCTGCTGCCACGCCGCAGGCCCAGGCGCGTACCGCGTATCTCCTCACTGCGCGCGGACAGCAGACACTGGCCCGGCTTGACTCGGCGGAGGCGTCGCAGCAGGTCCAGACTGTGATGGACCCTCGCTGCCGCCCGACCGTGGGCGATGTGCCGACTGAGGCCTTCACCCGGCAGCTAGAGGCACTCGCCGGGCAGCCGACATACGGCTTCCTCAGCCAGGCCGTGGGGGACCCTGCAGTGTGGCGCGGCTGGGAGTTGGTCCGGCGCGCCGTGTCGGAGCCACTTTCACCCTCGGTGAGGCCTCAAAACCCGGCAACCGCCCCGCCGCCGGTGCAGACGCGGGCGGCGCGGTGGCGGCCAGTGACGAGCCAGGCCGTCCCTCTCCGTGGCCTGCTCGCGCTACTCCTCCTCGTGGCCCCGGGTTTGACGTGCTGGATAGTCAGTGACCGGCCTGCTCTTGCCTTCGCAGCCGTGATCGCGGCCCTATCCCTCGCTGTGGGAAACCATGCCTTCCGAACCCGACGACGACGTTCCACTGGCTTGCATGATGGTGGGGCGGCGCGAGATCCGTAACCAGTCATCTGACTGGCCTTCGGCGGCTTGTCGATCCAGGATCCTCTGGCCGATGAACCCGTACAGGATCAGCATTTCGGTGTTGACAATCCGGGTGGCGCGGGTGGCGCGGGGTGCGTGCGGACCGGACTTGGGCCTTCAGGTCGGTAGGAGTGAACCGTCCTGAGGTTCCCGGAGGGTGCTGATTCAGCAAGGGAGACTTGTCTCATGGCAGCACCGAGGAAGTACGACGTGGAGTTCCGGGAGCGGGCGGTGCGGATGTATCCGGATCGTCTGACCGAGGGGCGGGATTCGAAGGTGAGGGCGCGACGTCATGTCGGGGCCTTGCTGGACCTGAACCCAGCCACGCTGAGGAACTGGGTCGAGGAAGAGGAACGCGCCGAGGGGTTGCAGGCGCCGTCTGCGGCTGTGCGTGCGGTTGACTCCGAATAGGTGCGGGCACTCAAGATGAAGCGCCCAAGGTTTGATGCCGCTCCTGTTTGAGTCCAGGAGGATGAGTACATGCCGAAGGTGATTGAGCCCGAGTTGAAGGCTCGAGCTGTGCGTCTGGTGTTGGAGCACCGGGCGGAGTATCCGACGATGACGGCCGCGGTGCTGGCGGTGTCCAGGCAGGTTGGTGTCGGTAAGGAGTCGTTGCGCCGGTGGGTGACGCAGGCCGGCGTGGACGCCGGTGACCGGCCGGGTGTGACGACCGGGGAGCTGGAGGAGATCCGCCGGCTCAAAGCGGAGAACCGGCGCCTGCCTTAGGATGTCGCGGTGCTGAAGGCCGCGACAGGCTTCTTCGTGGGGGATCTCGACCCCCGCAACCGTTGATCATGGGTTTCATCGACGCCATGAGAGGCCAGGGCCACGCGGCCTGTGTCGGTCTGTCGAGTGCTGCGGGAGCAGGGCTGTCAGGTCGCCGCTCGGACCTACCGGGCCAGGTAACCAACACACCCGCCGGGAATCTCAGGACGGTTCAACCATCGCGAGGCTCCAACTGACCATCGCGAGGCTCCAACTGACCATCGCGAGGCCCAAACTGACGCATTTGGTTGGTTGCTGCGACCGGAAGCAGCGAATCGTGTCAGTCCGGTGGCCGACTGTGCTCGAGAAGGTGAACGAACCTCTGGCTGGGAGCGGCTGAACGGCATACCGGAGTGGGGTGTGCCGGGGTGTAGGGGAGGTTCGATGATCGAAGGGAACCGGGCGTAACCTGACCGGTGCTATCGCATCGCCACCGCTCCGACGCGGGGTCCGGCGGAACC
>Ga0116180_1003448_pt1 | contig 11916 bp, 10 predicted proteins | sample AD_UKC073_MetaG_FD_89804 | JGI IMG/M metagenome (GOLD analysis project Ga0116180, IMG submission 89804) | Active sludge microbial communities of municipal wastewater-treating anaerobic digesters from USA - AD_UKC073_MetaG | ecosystem: Engineered > Bioreactor > Anaerobic > Digestate | place: USA... | reverse complement strand
CAGTCGGTAGCGCTTGGTGTACTTGATCTCGCCGCCGAAGAACGTCGCCGAGAGCTTGTGCGCTTCGTCGCAGACCACCAGGTCCCAGCCGGCGTCGGGCGCCTGCAGCTTCTTCTGCACGTCTTCGTTGCGCGCCAGCTTGTCCAGACGCGCGATGACCAAGGGCGTCTCGGTGAACCAGTTGCCCGTTCGCGCCGCCTCGAGCTTGTCGTTGGTCAAGATCTCGAACGGCAACTGGAAGCGGCGCCAGAGTTCGTCCTGCCACTGCTCGGCCAGGCTACCGGGGCAGACGATGAGGCAGCGCTGCAGATCGCCGCGGACGATCAGTTCCTTGATGAGCAGGCCCGCCATGATGGTCTTGCCTGCGCCCGGGTCGTCGGCGAGCAGGAATCGCAGCGGCTGCCTGGGCAGCATGGACTCGTAGACGGCGGTGATCTGGTGCGGCAGCGGGTCCACCAGCGAGGTGTGGACCGCCAGAACCGGATCGAAAAGATGTGCCAGCCTGATGCGGTGGGCTTCGGAGACGAGACGAAACGTACGTCCGTCGCTATCGAAACTCCACGGACGTCCGTGTTCGACGACCTCCAGTCGAGGTTCATCGTGCCGGTAGATCAGTTCATTGCCCAGCTTGCCGGCAGCGCTCTTGTAGGTCAGCTCCAGCGCCTCGGAACCGAACCACTGGGCGCTGACGACGGTGACCAGCGCATCCGGAAGAATGCCTTTGACCGAGGCGCCAACGGTAAGCTCTTCCAGTTTCATTTGGCACGCGCCTTCTGTTGGCCTGCGACATTCGGGTTGGTGCTCGCGCAGAGCGCACGAATCCTGCTCGCGACCAGTTCAGCCAGCGGGCCGTTGTCCTCGGTGATCTGCACCTGGTCGGCATGCCGCAGAACATCCATCGCCAGTTCCTTGGGATCGGTGTAGGGTAGGGTGAGGAGGTAGCTTCCGTCGTCGCACCAGACCCCCTTCTGCAGCGGATGCCACTCTTCGCGGGCGACCCACTGCGCCGCGTCTGCAGAGAAGCGAAGGGTTGCGACGTGGGGATGCTTGCCCGCGAACACACCGTAGCCGCCGTCGAGTTCCGCCTCAACGGTCTTGAGCGCCACATCCTTGGCGCGCTGGTCCAGCGCCTTGGCCTCCTCGATGGCGTCCATTGCGAACCGGAGCAGCCGTTCGCGCGTGTGGCACCACGCGTCCAGGTACCAGGTGCTCTTGTAGTGCACGAGCCGCTGCGGGGATACATCCCGCTCGCTCACCTCGCCTCGCCCCCGAGTCAGATAGCGCATGTGGATGCGTCGGCGCTTGAGCAGCGCCTCGGCCACCATCTCGAAGAACTGGCCTGGTACCGGTCGGCGAGTGGCGCTGACGATTCGTACGCGCTTGAGCAGCGACTTCGCGTCACTCTCGTCTGAGCCCAGCATCTGATAGATGCGATCAAGAAGTGGCTGCAGGTGACGGCTGATCACGCCATCGGAATCCAGCTCGCTTAAGAGCTGATGGGCCATCAGCAGGCTGTAGAGCTCTCGCTCGTTGAACCAAAGGCCTGGCAGTTCATGCTTCTGGCCTCGGTACTCTTCACCGAATTTGTACCCATTTAGGAAGCGGTCGTAGACGATTGGCGCACCGAGGCGGTCCTTCAGGTATTCCAGATCGCGCTTCAGCGTCGCAGCAGAAATCTCCAGCTCATCCAGCAGCGTCTGGAAGCTCACATGACCGCGATTGCGGATGAGCATCTCGATCTTGTAGACGCGGGCAGTCTTGGTCATGACACGACGGGGTTGGTCGCTCACCCTGTGAGCGTCACCAACTGTATCCGCAGCCGCGTTGGCTTCGTCCCGCTTCGGACACAAGAACTGATCAGTTAGGTGCTGCGCCATGCCCAAACATGGGCGGCGCCGAGCTCAATAGCTGAGCTATCCGCGGAAACCCTCAATTATTGGGGGGGGGATAGATCTTGCAGTGGGTCGGTTGGGAAGCCGCCTTTTGGTCGCGCTGCGGACAGCTGGCTCGCAATTTGAGCGAGTGGCCTGCAACCATGCATCTTTGGTTCACAACAGGAGCGCGCCCATGGATGCCCATCTTTCGCTGTCTTCCACTGTCGTGTTGACGCCCCGCCGCGCTGGTCTTTGCGCAGGACAGGACAACACCGCCGAGGTGCTTGTGCGCATTCAGGCGCCTGAGGCACCTGCCGGCCAAGGCGCGCAGCGCCCGCCTCAGGCTCTAGCGCTGGTGATCGACCGCTCCGGCTCGATGGCAGGCCGCCCCCTGGAGGAAGCCAAGCGCTGCGCCGAGTACGTGCTGGGCAAGCTGAGGCCGACCGATGCGGTGGCGCTTGTGAAGTTCGACAACCGCGTGCAGCGGCTGTGGCCGGCGGTGGCCCTGGGTGAAGGGGCACCGCAACGTGCCGCAATCGCCGGCATCCACGCCGGGGGCAACACCAACCTGCACGGCGGCTGGAAGGAAGGTGCTGACGCGCTGGCGGACGTTGCCGGCCAGGGCCTGAAGCGGGTGATCTTGCTGTCTGACGGCCAGGCGAACGAAGGTGTCACCGATCCAACAGAGATCGCCGCCCAGTGCGCTGCCTGGGTGAGCAAGGGAGTCACCACCAGCACCTATGGCCTGGGCAACAGTTTCAACGAAGAGCTGATGGTCGCCATGGCGCGGGCGGGCGCCGGCAACCACTACTACGGCGACACGGCCGATGACCTGATGGAGCCCTTTCAGCAGGAGTTGGAGTTGCTGGGTAACCTGTGCCTTCGCGACCTGCGCTTGGCCGCCACAGTGCCCGACGGGTTCAGCGTCGAGATCGTGAACCAGTTGCCGAAGACAGACACCGGATGGCGACTGCCCGACCTGGCATGGGGCGCGGAAGCTTGGGCCGTGCTACGGGTGTCGGTGCCGGCCGGAGCACTGCCGTCCGTCGGGCAGTTGTGCACGGTGCTGCGCGTCGCTGTCACGGGGCAGAGCCTCGAGGGTGACACCGTGTCGCTGGAGCGCACCGGCCTGTCTCTGCCGGTGCTGACTTCGTCCGCGTACGGCAATCTGGCGGACGACGAACTGGTCACGCGCCGCCTGGTGGAGCTGGCCGCGGCGGAGGCCTTGATGGGCATGCGCAGCGCGGCTGCCGCGGGCGACTGGGCTCGAGTTGACGCCCTGCTGGAAGCTGCGAGCCGGCAGTTCGCCGGCAATGAATGGGTGGCTGCGGTGCTGGAGGCGATGCGCTCTATCGCCGCCGGGCGTGAACGCGAGCGCGCGATGAAAGAGATGATGTACTCGTCGAGCAAGCTTCGCAGCCGGTTGGCAGCGAAGGACGAGAGCATTGCGTTCAGCGTCGCCGAAGGCGCCTCGGTGCCAGCCTACCTGCGACGCAAGCCCGCACAGGGGAAGGGTGACGTTTAGTCAGCGTGGGCGGCACGGAGGGCCGCCGCCACAGGATAGTTAGGCCTTCTGTCCCCAGAGGGGCTCACCCCGAGTTGGCAACTTTGTTGTACGTCGGCTCGGCCGTTTGGCAACTTTGTTGACCAGTTGGCAACCTTGTTCTGAGCGACCAGGTCTGCAGCACCCGATGATTCGTCACTCCACCGTCACGCTCTTCGCCAGGTTCCGCGGCTTGTCCACATCGGTGCCGCGCGCACACGCTGTGTGATAGGCCAGCAGCTGCAGCGGCACCACGTGCAGGATGGGCGACAGCGCGCCGTAGTGCTCGGGCATGCGGATCACGTGCACGCCGGGCTCGCTGCTGATGTGGGTGTCGCTGTCGGCGAAGACGAACAGCTCGCCGCCGCGGGCGCGCACTTCCTGCAGGTTGCTCTTGAGCTTTTCCAGCAGCGCGTCGTTCGGGGCGATGGTGACCACCGGCATCGCGCTGGTCACCAGGGCCAGCGGGCCGTGCTTCAGCTCGCCGGCGGGGTAGGCCTCGGCGTGGATGTAGCTGATCTCCTTGAGCTTGAGTGCGCCTTCCAGCGCGATGGGGTAGTGCAGGCCGCGGCCCAGGAACAGCGCGTTCTCCTTGCGGGCGAAGTCGGCCGCCCAGGCGATGATCTGCGGCTCCAGCGCCAGCACCGCCTGCACGGCGGCGGGCAGGTGGCGCAGGGCCTTGATGTGCCCGGCTTCCTGTTCGTCGCTGAGGCGGCCGCGGCTCTGCGCCAGCGCCAGCGTCAGCAGGAACAGCGCCACCAGCTGGGTGGTGAAGGCCTTGGTGCTGGCCACGCCGATCTCCACGCCGGCATGGGTCAGGAAGTTCAGCTTGCACTCGCGCACCATGGCGCTGGTGGCCACGTTGCAGATGGTCAGCGTGCGGCCCATGCCCAGGCTGCGCGCATGCTTCAGCGCGGCGATGGTGTCGGCCGTCTCGCCGCTCTGGCTGATGGTGACGACCAGGGTGCGCGGGTCGGGCACGCTGTCGCGGTAGCGGTACTCGCTGGCGATCTCGACGCTGCACGGGATGCCGGCGATGCTCTCCAGCCAGTACTTGGCGGTGGAGCCGCTGTAGTAGCTGGTGCCGCAGGCCAGGATCAGCACGCGGTCGATGTCCTGGAAGACCTTGTAGGCGTCGTCGCCGAAGAGCTCGGGCGTGATGCCGGCCACCGATTCCAGCGTGTCGCTGATCGCGCGCGGCTGCTCGAAGATCTCCTTCTGCATGTAGTGCTGGTAGGGGCCCAGCTCGGCGGCGCCGGTGTGGGCGTGCACCGTGCGCACAGTGCGCTGCACGCGCTCGTAGCTGCCATCGGCCTGGCGGGCGGTGATCCAGTGCTTGCCCAGCTGCAGGTCGACCACGTCGCCCTCTTCCAGGTAGACGATCTGGTCGGTGACGCCAGCCAGGGCCATCGCGTCGCTGGCCAGGAAGGTCTCGCCCTCGCCCACACCCAGCACCAGCGGGCTGCCCTCGCGCGCGCCGACCACCCGGTGCGGCTCGTCGCGGCAGAACACGGCGATGGCGTAGGCGCCCTTCAGCCGCAGCGTGGCGCGCTGCACGGCGTCGAAGAGGTCGCCGTCGTAGAGCTGGTGCACCAGGTGGGCGATGACCTCGGTGTCGGTCTGGCTTTCGAAGACGTAGCCCTTGCCCTGCAGCTCGGCGCGCAATTCGTCATGGTTCTCGATGATGCCGTTGTGCACCAGCGCGATGCGATTGCCCGAAAAATGCGGGTGCGCGTTGTGCACCGCCGGCACGCCGTGCGTGGCCCAGCGGGTGTGGGCGATGCCGGTGCCGCCCTGCACGTCGTCCTGCGCGATCTGCGTGCCCAGCTCGGCCACCCGGCTGGTGCTGCGGGTGCGGCGCAGCTCGCCGTGCTGGTGCACCGCGACACCGCAGCTGTCGTAGCCACGGTATTCCAGCCGCTTCAGGCCCTCGACGAGGACCGGGACGATGTTGCGGGTGCTGACGGCGCCGACGATGCCACACATGTTGGTGTTTCCTGGGTTGGGACAGGGGCGCATGCTAGCCAGCCACCAAAGAAAGAAGTGTGCAAACTTTGGCTTCTTGCGCAATGTTTCATCCGTCACAAGACGGGTTGAAATTTTCTTGCCAGAATCGGCCTTCAATGACCGATTCAACCAATCCGGAACCGCTCGACGCCATCGACCTGCGCCTGCTGGACCTGCTGCAGGCCGATGCATCACGCAGCAACCAGGCGCTGGCGGAAGCCGCGCATGTGTCGCCGGCCACCGCGCTGCGGCGGGTGCGGCGGCTGGTCGACGGCGGCGTGATCGAACGCCAGGTGGCCATCGTGGCGCCGGCACGGGTGGGCGGCCTGAGCGCCATCGCCGAGATCACGCTGGACCGCCAGGGCGCCGAGCATGTGGCGGCCTTCGAGGCCCGGGCCGTGGCTGAAGGCGCGGTGCAGCAGTGCTACCGGGTGTCGCCCGGGCCCGATCTGGTGCTGGTGTGCTGGGTGCCCGACATGGCCGCCTGGCATGCCCTGGTGCAGCGCCTGTTCACCCAGGACGCCAACGTGCGCAACGTGAAGAGCTACTTCGCCACCCACCGGGCGAAGTTCGAGCCGGCGGTGCAGCTCGGCTGATCAGGACCGCAGCAGCGCCAGCCCCTTCAGGTACTCGCCCTCGGGAAACTCCAGCGTCGTCGGGTGGTCCGGCGCGCCTTCCAGCCGCTGCACGATGGCCGCGTTGACACCCGCATCCAGCCCGGCGCCAGCCACGATCTTGTGGAACAGGTCGGCGGAAATGCCGCCCGAGCAGCTGAAGGTCAGCAGCAGGCTGCCCGGCGCCAGCAGCTTCAGGCCCAGGCGGTTGATGTCCTTGTAGGCGCGGGCGGCGCGCTCGGCGTGGGCGGCCGTGGGCGCGAACTTCGGCGGGTCGAGCACGATGGCGTCGAACGTGCGGCCGTCGGCCAGGCACTGGCGCAGGAAGGCGTTGACGTCGGCGTCGACGAAGGTGTGGGCCGTGTCGTCGAAGCCGTTGCGGCGCAGGTTGTCGCGCGCCTGGGCCAGGGCCGGGGCCGATGAATCGACCGTGGTGACCTGCTGCGCGCCACCGGCCAGCGCCGCCACGCTGAAGCCGCCGGTGTAGGCATAGCAGTTCAGCACCGTGCGGCTGCCCAGCTGGCGCACCAGCTCGGCAAAGCGGCGGCGGTTCTCGCGCTGGTCGAGGTAGTAGCCGGTCTTGTGGCCCAGCGCCACGTCCAGGCCCAGCTGCCAGCCGTGTTCGGTGATGTGCTGCGCGGTGTCCCCGCTGCCGCGCAGCCAGCCGGTGCGCTCGGGCAGGCCCTCCAGGCTGCGCACGCTGGCGTCGCTGCGCTCGTAGAGGCGCGTCAGGCCGGTCAGCTTCAGCAGCGCATCGGCGATGGTCTCGCGCCAGCGCTCCACCCCCGCGGCGCCGAACTGCACGCTCAGCACGTCGCCATAGCGGTCGACCACCAGGCCCGGCAGGCCGTCGGCCTCGCCATGCACCAGGCGCACACCGTCACTGGCGATGCCCAGCCGGCCGCGCAGCGCGATGGCCTGCTGCAGGCGGCGGCTGAAGAAGGCGGCGTCGATGCGCTCGGCCTCGTCGAAGCTCCAGGCCCGCACGCGGATGGCGGACTGCGGACTGCAGGCGCCCCAGGCCAGGAAGCGGCCGTCGTGCGATTCCACCCGCACCAGCTCGCCGGCATCGGCACTGCCGCGGGCGACGCTGCCCTCGAACACCCAGGGATGGCGGCGCTGCAGCGAGCGCTCGCGGCCTTCACGCAGTCGGATCGATTTCATGGCTGCCTGCCCGGCCGCCCGAAAGGCAGCCAAGCCCCCTCGGGGGGCAGCGAACGAAGTGAGTGTGGGGGTCTCATGTCGGCGCATTGTCCGGCGGCCGGCAGACCGCTACTTCCGTTTCGCCCGCGGATGCGCCGCGTCGTACACCTTGGCCAGGTGCTGGAAGTCGAGCTTGGTGTAGATCTGCGTGCTGCTGATGCTGGCGTGGCCCAGCAGCTCCTGCACGCCGCGCAGGTCACCACTGCTCTGCAGCAGGTGCGACGCGAAGCTGTGACGCAGCATGTGCGGATGCACACCGGTGGCCAGGCCCGCCTCGCGGGCCAGCTGCTGCAGCCGGGTGCGCAGCGCGCTGTCGGACAGGCGCGTGCCGCGGTTGCTGACGAAGAGCGCGCACTCCTCCGGCCGCGCCAGGTCGCCGCGCAAGGCCAGCCAGTCGGCCAGCGCCTGCAGCGCCGGGCCGCCCACCGGCACGCTGCGGCGCTTGCTGCCCTTGCCCAGCACATGGGCGGTGGCCTCGGGGGCGTCGATCCAGCCAGCCGCCTGGGGGCTGGGCGCCACATCCAGCCCGGTCAGCTCGCCCACCCGCAAGCCGCAGCCGTAGAGCAGCTCGACGATGGCGTGGTCGCGTGCGCGCAGCGCCGGGTTGGCGCTGCTGGGCATCTGCTCGGCCAAGGCCACGGCGTCGTCCACCGGCAGCGCCTTGGGCAGCGGCTTGGGCGCCTTGGGCGGGCGGATGCCCTGCACCGGGTTGTGCGTCACCCGCCGCTCGCGCCCCCAGTGGCGGTACAGGCCGCGCCAGGCCGCCAGGGCGATGGCGATGCTGCGCGGGCCCAGCCCGCGTTCGCGCAGGCGGGCCGCCCAGGCGCGGACGTGGTGCGCCTGCACGTCGGCCAGCGGCTGCCCGTCGTCGGCCGCCATCTGCTGCAGCCAGCCGAGCGCGTCGCCGTACATCGCCAGCGTGCGCCCGGCCAGCCGCCGCTCCACCCGCAGGTGCTGCAGGAAGGCCTGCAGCTCGCTCGCCAGCGGCGGCGGCATGGCGGCGATCAGCCTGCCGGCAGCAAACGCGACAAGGCTGCGCCGGCCACCTCGCCCACGCGCACCAGGAAGTCGGTGCCCATGTCGGCGCTGTAGCGCGTGGGGTCGGGCGAACCCAGCACGAGCAGGCCGAAGGCGGGACCGGACGCCGCGCGCAGCGGCACCAGGGCAATCGACATCACGGTGGCCGCATCGTCCAGCCAGGCGGCGGGCGCGTGGCCCGCGTTCAGGCCGCAGAACGGCAGCGTCAGGCCGTCGGCCAGCTGGCGCACCTCGTCGCCCACGTCGGCGGCATAGGGCAGGCCCTGGTAGTTCTCGGCCACGCCCCAGAGGCGGATCGCCGCCTGCGGGATCAGGAACTCGTGCTGCAGCGAGGCCACCAGGTCCACCGGCAGGCCACCCGGCGTGCGCGCCAGCAGGATGGCACGGATGAAGCGGTGCAGCCGGTCGGCGATGGCCTCGTTCTCGCGGCCGTGGCGGATCATCGCCATGCGCTCGCGCTCCAGCAGCTTGATCTTCTCGCGCAGCATTTCCATCTGCCGTTCCTGCAGCGAGACGGCGCGCTGCCCATGCGGGCTGGTCAGCTGGACGCTGGCCAGCAGCTCGGCATGGCGCTCGAAGAAGCCCGGCGTGTTGGCCAGGTAGTTGGCGATGTCGTCCTCGGTGATGGCGCCCTGGATCGTCACAGTTCAATGTCCCCTTCGTAGACCGTCACGGCCGGCCCGGTCATCAGCACATGGGCGTCACCGCCGGCCCATTCCACGGTCAGCAGGCCGCCGCGGGCCTGCACGTCGACCTTCGCATCCAGCCAGCCCAGGCGGATGCCGGCCACCACCGCCGCGCAGGCGCCGGTGCCGCAGGCCAGGGTCTCGCCGGCATCGCGTTCGAAGACACGCAGCGCGATGTGCGCCCGGTCCTGCACCTGCATGAAGCCCACGTTGACCTTGCGCGGGAAGCGGGCGTGCTGCTCGATGCGTGGACCCAGTTCGAGCACCGGCGCCTCGCGCACGTCCTCCACCCGCTGCACCGCATGCGGGTTGCCCATCGACAGCACGGCCACCGGCACCTGCCGGCCCTCGCCCACGTCCAGCGGCCACAGGTCGAAGTCGCCCTCCCGGCGCGGCACAAGGCCTGTTGCGTCGAAGGGCACGCGGTCCAGCGCGAACACCGGCCGGTTCATGTCCACCGTCACCCGGCCGTCGGCCTGCAGGTGCAGCTGCAGGCGGTTGTTCACGGTGTCGACCGTGACCGTGCGCTTGGTCGTCAGCCCGCGGTCGTGCACGTAGCGCACGAAGCAGCGCGCACCGTTGCCGCAGTGCTCGACCTCGTCGCCGGTGTTGTTGAAGATGCGGTAGCCGAAGTCGGCATCGGCACTGCGCGGCGGCTCGACGACGAGGATCTGGTCGGCGCCCACGCCGAAGCGGCGGTCGCCCAGGTGGCGCAGCTGCGCGCGATTCAGCGCCAGCGGCTGCCGCGTGGCGTCGAGCACGACGAAGTCGTTGCCCGCGCCCTGCATCTTGGTGAAGCGGATGTGCATCGCCCGATTATCCGGTGCCGTCGCGGGGCTTGTCGTACAGCGACGGCTCGCCCTCGGGCCGGGTCTTGAAGCGCTTGTGCACCCACAGGTACTGCGCCGGGTTGCGGCGGATCTCGGCCTCGATCCACTGGTTCATGCGCAGGGCCGCGGCCATGTCGTCGTCGCCGGGAAAGTCGTCCCAGGGTGGCAGGAAACGCACGCGATACCCGGCGCCGCCGGGCAGCATCTCGGCCACCACCGGCTGCACCACCTGGCCCAGGCTGCGCGCCATGCGCGCCGGTGCCAGCAGGGTGGCCGCCGGCACCCCGAAGAAGGGCACCATGGCGCCGTCCTTCAGGCCGAAGTCCATGTCGGGCAGGTTGAAGAAGGCGCTGCGGCGGCGGATCGCCCGCACGAGGGGCAGCGCGCGCTCGCTGCGGGCGAAGATCTCGGCATTGCCGAAGCGCAGCCGGCCGGCGCGCATCGCGGCGTCGAACACCGGATTGCTCTGCGCCTGGTACATCGACACCGCATGCTGCCGCTGGAACAGCAGGCAGGCGATGCCGGCCACGTCCAGCGCCAGGAAGTGCGGCACCAGCCACATCACCGGCTTGTCGCTGCGCTCGGCCAGGCCCACGTCGCCCTCGACCTGGATCAACCGCTTCAGCCGCTCGGCCGGGGCATACCAGAGCAGGCCCCGCTCCAGCAGGCTGCGCGCCAGCCAGCCGAAGTGGTCGCGCGCCAGGCGTTCGCGCTCGGCGACGGGCAGTTCGGGCAGGCAGAGTTCCAGGTTGCGCAGCGCGATGCGCCGGCGCGAGCGGGCCAGCCGCCACAGCAGCGCGCCCAGCCCGCGGCCCAGCGCCGCCTGCACGCCCAGCGGCAGGCGCTGGAAGAGCCGCAGTGCGCCCAGCAGCAGGCGTGCGCCCCATTCCCCCATCACGCGGTGCCTTCCTCGCCCGTCACGCGGTGCGCGCGGCGCGGCTGCTTGTAGCGGTCATAACCCCACAGGTACTGGCCGGGGCATTGCGCGATCAGCCGTTCCATGTCGGCATTGACGGCGGCGGCGCAGGCCACCTGCAGGGCGTCGTCATCGGCCTCGGCGGCAGGCAGCGACGTCGCCCGGCTGACCCGCAGCACCCAGCCGCGGCCGCCGTCCAGCCGCTCGGCCCAGATCAGCAGCGCTGCGGCCCCGGTCTGCTGCACCAGCCGGGCTGCCAGGGTCATGGTGTAGGCTGGGCGGCCGAAGAACGGCGCCCACACGCCCATGCCCTCGGGTGGCACCTGGTCGGGCAGCAGGCCCACCAGCTCGCCCTTGCGCAGGGCGCGGATCATCTGCCGCACGCCGGCCAGCGCCGCCGGCACCGTGGCCAGGCCGGGCCGCAGGCGAGCGGTCTCCTCCAGCTGGCGCAGCCAGGGCTGGCGGGCCGGGCGGTACATCGCCGTCAGCCGGGCGCGGTGGCCGTAGCGCTCGGCGATGGCCTGGGCGCAGACCTCGAAGCAGCCCAGGTGCGGTGTCAGCAGCACCAGGCCGCGGCCGGCGTCCAGGGCGGCGTCGATCAGCGCCTCACCCTGCCACTGCACCGCCGCGCCCAGCGGGCGGTCGACCGGGCGCAGCCACAGCCAGGGCAGCTCGGCCACCATGCGCCCGGCCTGGGCGATGGCCTGGCGGCGCACGGCCGCGCCCTGGCCGGCCTGCGCCAGCAGGGCGCCGGCATGGCGCCGGTAGGTGGGCGACAGCCCCCAGGCCAGCCAGCCCAGGACCGTGCCCAGGGCGTGCAAAGTGGGCAAACCGCGGCGCGACAGCCAGCGGATCAGCGACAGCATGTTCGTATACTTGGCAGATCGCCGAGTTAAAGGACAACTTGCGGGGCGATGCGGGGTGAACCCTCGCCGTGTGGCGGTGCAGCAGCAACGCCCACACAAATACCGCTAAAGCGTTCGCCGCCATTCCAGAAGTGTTGAAGCGGTTGAAACGGCGACGCAATTTCAACCAACCTGGAGTGTATGCAAGTGGCGAACGACTATCTCTTCACCTCGGAATCGGTCTCCGAAGGTCACCCCGACAAGGTGGCCGACCAGATCTCCGATGCCATCCTCGACGCGATCTTCGCGCAGGACCCGCGCAGCCGCGTGGCCGCCGAGACGCTGACCAACACCGGCCTG
>Ga0116180_1003444_pt1 | contig 11921 bp, 10 predicted proteins | sample AD_UKC073_MetaG_FD_89804 | JGI IMG/M metagenome (GOLD analysis project Ga0116180, IMG submission 89804) | Active sludge microbial communities of municipal wastewater-treating anaerobic digesters from USA - AD_UKC073_MetaG | ecosystem: Engineered > Bioreactor > Anaerobic > Digestate | place: USA... | reverse complement strand
AAAATGTTTATTGAACCCGGAGAATCAAATAATGAGTCTTCTATAAAATCAACGTAGATAATATATTTATCTATATCTATAATATTATCAACAGATGCCTCCTCGAATTCAAAAGGTTCAAAACGATGAATGCTAGACTTTGAATAGGTTTCTTTTCCGCTATGGATAAAATAATCATATGGGTAAAATTTATACCCATCAATTATCATTCTATTTTTATCTAAGCATAAAATTAAATTTAAATCATTTTTATAATTATTAATATTTATCCTATTAATTCTAGAAAATGAGACAATTTTGACACTTTTTCCAAAAAATGGATTATCAAACCAACCAACTTTTAAAATGTTCTCTTTTAGAATATTAAGTAGATAGTAATTATTAGTAAAGTGATATAGTGGAGCAAAATTCGAATCAAGGTAAGACTCTTCTAGAAAATCTTTAAATTTTAACATTGATTATATATAAATTTTTCATATATTTGCCATTATGGACATTAAAGAAAAACTTGAACTAAATAAAACTATTCGAAAATATGAAGGAACTAATGCCTTCATCTTGTCTCTGAAAAAGAACCTTGCCTCAAAATATTGTAAAAAAGAATCTTTAGATGGTAAAGAATACAAAGTTCTTTCTGAAAAACAATATCTTGCTGCTAAGTCCACACTTCAATCATGATTAAGTGTACTGATAAAGGAATTTGGACTTGTATAAGTAGATCAGGCATTCCAAAGAAATCTTATGATACCGACAATGCTGCCATTTCAGCCGCTAAAATAGTCAATCTAAAAGATCCTAAACCTGATACTAAACTTGTTGCTTACAAATGCACGCATTGTCAAAAATACCACCTTCTTTCAGTTAGGAAGAAGGTTTAAGACTATACCTTAGTATAGAAGCGATTTCTTTATTTAACTCACCACTATCAACATCACCCCAATCCCTAAAATGTGGTTTTAATTCATAATTGGTATAATCATCAGAACACCACTCTATGAAAAGAGAGTCTAATGAATATCCTTTAAGTGATTTACCATAATCTAATATCCACTTATCTTGAAATGGTAGTTCATAGTGAGTTACCATAGTCTTATAATAAACCTTCTCATTAGTATCTTTCTTAATGTAATACTTCTCCACTTCTTTTTCAAGTTTAGTATATTCTGTAACTTCTGATACACATTCATCAAATTCATTCATCAAATCTTTCCAATTTTGTTCACAATGCGCCTGTCTTTCCCAATCAGATATGGTTTCTCTAACTGTATCCATTATTTCCGAATCATGACTTAATCTCTTTATAGAATTAAGAAAGCGCTCTTTTAATAAAAAGTCAATAACTTCATTTTCTGACTTACCAACTAAACTTTCATAAGTATTATCTTCATCAATAAGATTATTAATAGTTGGCTCTAAACCACCCAATTCTTGAATCATCGATTTAACTAATAAAATTCTATTATCTTTATCTAAAGTATATTGAAACATACTATTAATTTCAGGATAGTATCCATCTCCATAGTAGTCACCTATATCCAATTCACCTTCTTCTAAAACCTTACCCCATCTTTTATAATCATTTGATGATAAAATTGATCTTGCCATATCATCAATATCAACATGGCAATAAATTTTATCACCTTCTATTCTATCACATTTCCATTCATATATTTCAGCTAACATTTTATCAGTTAATTTAACTTCTTCTGATTGATTAACTAATATAACAAGTTCAGCAGAACTAATATAGATATCACCATCTGCCATATCCTCTTGTTTATAAGTAAGTGGTTTACCAGAAGTTTCTGGTATCCAAGTAATAACAGAACCTTTATCTAAGTGTATATTTTCTAAATTGGTTTTACCATCTTCATCTTCAATAGTATCAACAATATATCCCTCACCTTTTAGTTGTGATATAGCACTTTGAAATTCATCGGTAACATCACTACCTTTATATTGGCTTTTAACAATCCCAATTCTATATCCTGGATAGTAACTCTCACCGCTAAATATAACATCATTACCATCATTGATATCAAACATTAGTAGTTTATCATCAGCCGGATTTTTAGGATCATAAAATTTATTATTTGAATATCCATAGTATCCAAAAAATACTTTTGTAATGCTTAGAGCATATCCTTCATCAGTAATATGTTGAAAGATATCTTTAATTTCATCTTCACCTAGCCAATACATCGAATTTTCATTTAAAGACTCTTTTATGAACTGTAGATACTTTTTTAATCTCATAGAAGTATATATAAAAAAAGGGAGTCAAATTGACTCCCTTTTTTTAGATGTTCGCTTTATAAATTTATATTTTACTAAGTAATTCAGATTTCTTATTTGAAAATTCTTCGTCTGTCAAAATTCCTACTGAATGTAAATCTCCTAATTTTTTAATTAGTTCTATAATATTTTCATATTCTTTTTTAAATTTCAATCCTTCGTTTTCATTTCTAAGTTTATCAAGTATATCTTCTCTTTTAGAAATCTTTTTTATTTCCATGGGCTTTCTTGAGCTTGGTAGGAGTTGATAGACAAGATGATGTATGTAATTTTTTTCAAAATCCATATCAACATCAACAAATTGTTGGTTTGATTTTTGTCCTTTTTCTACTCTACCGGTTTCAATTGATCCTAGATCAACTGAGTTATAATAAGCATTTCCAGATGTTAATGATCCATTAAATGAAGAATTTGTGAATGATGTTCCGCTACCATTGTTTAATACACCACCATACACACTACTTGTGTTATATGCACTTGATACATTAACTGAATTACAAGTTGTGATTGTTCCAGTACCAAGTGTATAATATGTTGGATACCATCTTGGATATATTGGAAAATATACTGGATATTCATTTATAATAACTCTATGATATTTATCTATCCAATTTTGTAAAGTCACTGCTTGTTCTTTATAGAAAAATACTTCTAACAATCCATTATCAACAATTGCATCAAGTGATTCTTGTGTGCCATCAACTGTGTATGTTTGGAAAATAAACTTTTTTCTATCATCAACAAAACAGTCTAGATAAACTCGTTGTCCAGGTTTTACAACCAAACCAGTTTTAGCGATCGAACTACCGTTCAAACGGATATCAGCTAATATAGATTCTTTTAGGGGGTTGTGAATTTCGATTTCAAATTCTTGATTATCGTCAAGATATATTTTATCTCCTTTGATTGATTTTCTGCCTTTATCTTTTGGATTTACAATCCATGCACTAGGCAAATTAGTGCCTTTTTTTTGTTTAACTTTCATAGTTATTCTTTTATTTTAGTCTTATATCTTTGAGTCTTTTCAAACTCTCAACAGTGTCACAAGAACACTCGACATAAGATGTGCGAACATCTAATTTATTATATTGTATTATTTTAAAAAGTTTTATATATTTGTTAACATGAAGAATAGAAAATTACTTGGAATAATTGGAACAGTATCAGGAGCATTGCTAATGTTATTCATAATACCAATTGTAGGAATTTACTTCAATTCGGACTTTTTCAATAACAAACAAAGTTCACTTTGGTATTTTATTTTATTTTTGATACTTACCGCCACCGCCAACATTACATTTGAAAAGTCAAACCATCCAAAAGATTTTGATGAAATACGTGATGAAAAGTTAAGTGAAATCCTAAAATCCAAGTAAATTTGGATTTTCCATATTTTTAACTTATATTTGTATAAATGAAAAATTATATAAAATCAACATTTCTAAAACTCACATCTAAAACATATCCATATGGATATGAAGATGATTTTGTTGTTGAAATGCAAGGCATTGGTATTTTACCAAAAAATCTTGAGAAAGATAGTCAAGGTAACTACTTCCTAAAAATAGGAGATAGTAGAACTATTTTTGCATCTCACTTTGATACCGCTTGTAAGAATCAAACTCAAGTAAATCACTTTATTGATGGAAATATAATTAGAACTGATAAGACATCAATACTTGGAGCTGATGATAAAGCTGGTGTAACTATTATGTTGTGGATGATAAAAAATAATATTCCTGGATTATACTACTTCTTCTTTGGTGAAGAGGTTGGATGTATTGGTTCTGGACTTGCCGCAAAATTTATAGAGGTAAAGGGATTGTACGATAGAATAATCTCATTTGATCGTAGAGGAACAACATCTATTATCACACATCAATCATATACAAGAACTTGCTCTGATGAATTTGGAAAAGAATTGGCAAAACAACTTAATAAGAAAGGACTTGATTATAGAATTGATGATACCGGAGTTTACACAGATTCAGCAGAATTTACCTCAGTAATTCCAGAATGTACTAATGTATCTGTTGGGTATTACCAGGAACATACAACTAATGAACACCAAGATATTAAACACCTAACAGAATTAGCAAATGCTTGTCTTTTTGTAGAGTGGGAAAATCTTCCAACTAAACGTGATATTACTAAAGTTGAATCCAAATGGAGTGGATATGATTCAACATATGGTGGAACTTATAGAAATAACACAAATTCTTGGAACAGTAGAGGATTTTCTAAAGGAAATAAAACTTGGAACAATTCTAATTTCAGTGAATATGGAAATTCAGAATATGATGATTTTTATGTAAATAAGAAAAAGACAAAGACAAGACGTGGAAATAAAAAAAGTAATAGAGAATTTTACGATAATGGTTCTGAATTGTTAGAAATAACAGGTAAAGATTTTGAAATAGAAGATAGAATTAATTCAAAATTAAATTCAAAATATGAACCTATCAAAGAAAAGTTTTTAAATACATCAATTTCTAGAGAAGAGATTGAAATAATAAAAGAACAATATTTGGATTTAAATGATCCAAATGATAGAGATGTTTACGAAGTAATGATCAATTCTCTGGTTTATTGATTTAAATAATCAATAATATCAGAGGATTTAACAATTTCATCAGGAGCATTAGATATTTTAGATTGTGAAATATTATGAGTAACTTTGTAGCTACGTTTTGTTTTTTCAAGTATTTTTACGGGTGTGATCATGTCATTGTACCAATACTCTATTAAAACAATATCACCTTCTTTATAATAATTTTTAAACTCAAGTAAAAAATTCATATAGTATATATTATGTTTGAAAGACTTAACTTTGATGAAAATTTCTGGAACTTTATCGAGGATACTAGAAACCTTCATATAGTATCTAATTTGCTATATAATGGTAGTTTATCATTTATAAAAAATGAAGGAGACTTTATTAAAGTAGTAGTTGATGAATTTGATACAATTTCATTTGTTCCTAAATCTAAATTATCTTTAAGTAAAGGATTTAATGAAGAAAAATATAGAACAAACATAAAAATAGGAAGATTTGTAAAGAAATTCATTAAAAAAGAAATTTTACAAATGTATTCAGTATATGATAGTTCTATAGAAGAATTTGTTAATTTATTTAAAAGCTATTTTGATAATGATATTAAAACTTTTAAAATTATTTCAGGACCTGAAATAAAAAAATGGTATTTAGAATCTAATTATTTTTCACCTAATGGTTATAAATGTGGCACCATTTGGAATTCATGTATGAGATATAGTATTAAAAATTCATTTATGGATATTTATGCTGAAAATCCAAACATAGTTAAAATGTTGGTACATATTGATGAAAAATCTGGTAGTGTTAAATCTAGAGCACTTTTATGGGAAAATGTAGTAGATAAAGATGGAAATTCATATAAAGTAATGGATAGAATCTATACGTATTACGATCATGAAGTAACATCATTTAAACAATGGGCAACTGAAAATGGATATATTTTTAAACATGAACAATCAGCAAAGTCAGAAAGATTGTTCACAACACCTACTGGAGTAAAGGATTTGAAATTACAAATTCAATTGGAAAATTGGAAGATGTCAACTTATCCTTATATAGATACATTTAAATTTCTTGATTTTAAAAAAGGATTACTTTCTAATTCAAATCTTTTTAATTTTGACTATGTGCTTATACAAAATGATGGATCCTTAGAAAATATGGAAGATTTGATAGAAGATTTTGATGAAATAGAAGACTATTAAAAACCTCAGTAATGAGGTTTTTTTGTTTTAGGAACATCGACAAAGAATATATAAATAAAAAAGTCGATTTATGGCAAGACAATCTCAAAGAAATAAAGTCTCACTTAAAACACAAGCTCTGAAAGAAATACAAGACGAAGTTCGTAACTATGAATTAGAGAAAAAGCAAAAAAAGTATGCTTCTTTAAGTAAAGAATCTTTCCAAAATAATGGAGTGAGATTGAGTGATAAACAAAATGACTTATATAAAGGAATAAGAAATAACACACTAACTGTTGTTCATGGACCAGCTGGTACTTCCAAAACATTTACAAGTTGTTATACCGCATTATCTCTCTTAGCAGATAAAAAAGTAGATAAAATTATCATTACCAAACCTATTCAAGAAAGTGGTGAACAAATTGGACTTTTACCAGGAACAGTTGCTGAAAAAATCGATCCATATAAACAATCATATTATACAAATTTTTGTAAAATTTTAGACAAACCAACAATAGATTGGTTATTTGCAACAGAATTAATTGTATTTGAACCATTAGCTTATATGAGAGGTTCTACATATGATAATTGTATAATGTTATTAGATGAGTGTCAAAATGCATCAATAAAACAATTAATGTTATGGTCAACTCGTCTTGGAAAAGAAGCTAAAGCAGTCATGATGGGTGATACATCTCAATATGATGTTAAAAAAAGAGATTCTGGATACACCGATTTTATAGGCATGACAAAGGATATGGAAGACTTATACATATTTAAATTTGAAAATGAAGATATAGTTAGAAATAAATTTCTAATTGAATTGACAAATCGATACGATAAATATAGATCTGATAACACTATTTTATGATTGAAAAATGAACATAATTAATATATAGTTCATGAAGAATAAGAATGACTTAGTATATGATTTAATTTTTTCTGAAAAAAATCAGTTTACAATTGATGTAGGTGATTATGTATCAGACATATATAAGTATGATGAGTTTATAGATGAAATAAAGCAAATTCTTTGTAAATCAAAAGTAACTATTGCAAATAATTCAGTTGATGTGAATAGCAAAACAGTTATATGGAAATTAAAAGTTAAAAAGTAAATATGTGGATATTAAATAACGATACTAAAAAATGGACACCTAATGTTGATACCTTAGATGTTTCAGATTATCAATCATTAAAACAAGATTTAAAATTTTTAAGATTTTATCAAAGTGTTTTGAGCTCATCCACATTTGTTAGAATGGATGATTTAGGTAATATTTATGATATTTTAACCAATTATAAATCAAAAAACTACAATTACTCCACATCATTGAGTCCATATGTATCACCTTATCCTTATGCAATAAAAAATAGCTCTGCCATAACATCAACAGATTCTCTTTACGATTTTAAAGAAAAGTTTCTACCAGAATATGGATTAACTCTAAAAAATTTATTCACTCCAAAAAGATTAATAGATGATCAAATAAAAAATCTTTTATATGTCGATGTAGCAACAACTGATATAATTGATATTACTAAAAAATTACCAGGATTGGAAATTGATGGTGTTTTTATAAAGGAAGGACATAGAATATTAATTAAAAATCAATACTCATTAATAACTTTAGATTCATCAATAGATCCCAGCACATACTTTGATGGTCAATATCAAATACAAGAAACAATTGGAAATAATATTACCTATATTATTTATAACTCAACAAATGGAATCTATACTTACACTAAAGAAAAATTAATAAGAACAAGTGATTTAGATTTATATGAGAATATAATTAAATATTCAATTTGTGTTAAACTTGGAACTGTTAATAGAGAAACACAATGGTCTCTGCAAAGATTAAAAACCGGATTCTTTCCGGAATATCTTAAAAACGAAACTATGTATTTTAAAGAAAGACATAATTATGTTTTAAGAAATAGAATGGATTATAATAACTTATATGAATTAGTTCTTAATGATACATTAAAACACGGAACACAATCATTTATTGTAAATGATATTTCATATACAATTCCTGAAAGAACTATCACAGTAGGTGAGTTTGGTATAATTATTTGTCATCAAGAAGGCAAAACAAATATAATCAACTCAAAATTTAAAGTAAATCTAAGATCTATATCAGAAACAGAAAAGAATTATTGGATTTGTGGTGATGATGGAACTCTATTAAAAGTTAATAAGATAAACTTTGAAATTGAAAAAATTAAACTTTTAGAAAAATTAGCCGATCCAAAACCTGGAATTCCTAAAGATCCTAGAGTTTATAGAGATGATGGAACAGTTTTAACAACATTAACATCAGTATCATTTTTCAATGAATCAAGAGGTATTGTTGTTGGTAAATTTAATCAACTATGGATAACTGATAACGGTGGATATAATTGGAAAAGAATAAATATTGTTGATTTCGATGGATATAATTTCAATATTGTTATCTATCAATTTATTGATAGATTTTATGTAGGTGGTGATAATGGTGTATTCATTGACTTTTTATATGAATCTGGAAACTGGACGGCATATAAAAGAAGAGTCTCAAAATTTGTTGATTTGGATGACGAATATTTATTAGTTGATGATATCACAGACTTAGAATACTTCTCAACAGGAACCGCGAGTTTTATTGCAATTAGCGCTAAAAATGACAATCTTTATTTATATGATATTGAAAATTCTGTAAGTAATTTTAATTTCATTTTCCTAGGAAATCCAACATTTAGTGATATAAGTAGCATTAGATATGTATCAGCAACATCTAGTTTGTTTTTAAGTTCATTTGAATCAATTTATCAAGTTAATCCACTATCAGGAACTTTTTCAAACACGGAATCAAATATATTTAGTGTGACTTATTCAAGTTTCTATACACAATCTGGAATTAATTCAATTTATAATTATAATAATGAATTAATTATAACTGGAAATAATTCATTATGGCAAGAAAGTTTATCTGGTACATTTTCTGATATTTATGATAATAAATTCTTTTCTAATCTTAAGCCTAGATTGTTATTTATGGACTATGATGCAGGATCAAAACTATATTGGTTTGATGATTATGGTCAATATAGATTACCTAGTAAATATATTGTTCCTGTTAGTTATTTAATAGATTCTAATTCAGTAACTGAAACTCAAATATCATTTAGACAAAATTCAAATAATGTATTTGATTCAATTACATCAACAACTTATAGTTATTATGATAATAATTGGATAACTTATTGGAAAGATAGGCTCAAAACATTTGAATATTATACACATTTAAGTGATGGGTTTAAAGTTGAACCATCGTTTGATTTTAAAAGTTCTGACTACTTATCAGGTGTTTTCACTTATTCAACATCTGATATTACTTGTGATTATACTGATATTCAAAATCTAATGCCATCAACAAGTAATAAATTTAGAGAACAATCAACACCTATAACATCACCTGGTACACTTTATCCATTATATTTTTATGGATTTTTGGGAGTTTGGGCAATTACAATAGGTTCAACACAAAGTGCTCCTGAAAAAGGAGATGTTCTTTATATTGACTCTAATTTATTTAGTGGTAAATTTATTATCAATAAAGTATTTTCAGAAACAATTGGATTAGATACTACATATTATCAATATTTTTATACTGATTTTAATGATAATATTCTTAATAATTTAAAATACGGTAAATTAACAGGTTCTTTAGAAATAAGAAATCTAAATAAATATCCAACTAAAACGGGTGGTGTTAAATCATTTACAATTACTAGTTATGGATCTGAATATATTCCAGGTTCTTATGTCGCAGTTATCTCAACAAGTAATACTGGGTCTATGGCAACATTTGATATTGAAATAGATGGATCAAGAAATATATCATCTATTATATTAAATGAACCAGGATTTGGATTTTCGGTTGGTGATATAATAAATATTACAACAACAAGTATTATTGGTGGTAACGCTGATGTGGTTTTAACTATATCCGAATTAGATTATAATTCATTATTTTTAGAAAACTTTAAAAAACATTACATCTCAAATGCATATGAGATTGAAGTTATCACAGATGACTATCCAAACCCCATATCATCACCGATTGGTATTACACAGTCTTTCCAAGTAACTGGAAAATATAGTCAATTTTCTGCCTATTATAATCTACAAGCAAATGTGGAAATATTAAATACTGATGGTTATTTAATAGAAGAAGATATATTATATCCATCAGGATTTTTAAATTTTGGATATACACCAACATATAATTTATTAAGTTATTTAAATTTTATAGATCAAACAAGATACACACCAACTAAAGAGTTTCTCGCTTTACCAAAGTATGATGATATACCTGGACCAGATTCCGGTGTAGCAGATACAACAATTGTAAATGATAATATTGTTTATTTAGATTTTATATCAGGAACATATTCTGGACAACTAGAAACAAATAAACTTTATTTTGGTGTCAATTTAAAACCAATTTGGGATTCATTTATGTTATGGACATTTGTGGACGTAACTATAAAAGAAGGATTATCATGGCCTCCTGATTCAAATTCTAATCAATATATAACTAAGAGATTAATTATAATTGATAAATATTATGATAATTCTGGCACAGAGCCATATTATGTTATGGTATTTCATGATAAACTATCCGGAACAAATACAATATCATCAGTTTCTATACATAGTAGAAGAACTCTTCAACAAATATCAGATGATTTACAATACATAAATGGGTTACAAAGACCATATGAAGATGCTGATGGTTTAAAGTGGTCTGAGATTTCTATTGAATCTGGGTATTCTTATACTAATTATGAAAATAATATCAAATTTAAAATACCAACTGATTCATATACAAAGGTATTATTATCTGATTCTGATATAGTTGATGATTTAAGTGGAATTATCTATACTGATTATAAATATGAATTAGCTATTCAAATTACAAAATTACAAAATGAGTTTGAATTACCAGCAACTGTTTTACAATCTGTAAATTCCAAATACCAATTTTCATTCACAACACCACACGGATTAAATGATGGAGATGGTGTTAATATTAATGTAGTTGGTACAATGTCCTATTGGCCAAAATTATTAGGATATCATGTTATTAAATATTTAGATGATACAGCGATAGAAATAAATATCCCTTGGACAGGATTTTCACAGGATAAGATAGTTGTATCATACACAAAACAGGATCCATTTTTAAATTTTGAACCTATTGATATATTTGATTTAGGAATTGGTGATAAAAAAATAAAACAATCTATTCAAATACTTCAGGATAATTATGATTTATCTATTAATAAATATTATCTGAAAAATATAGATTTTAATAAGTATAGATTTAGACTTATTGATGGATTAGATTTAGTAAGATTAACAGAAGATTTCTTTTGGATATTAGATGCAGAAGTATCAAATGCAATAATAGGGCTAGATTCTGAACAAAACTTGGTTTGGTATCAAGGAACTTGGGAAGGCGGTAGATGGTTTGGTGGTACTTGGATATCAGGATTTTGGAAATCTGGAGATTGGTATTCCGGAAAATGGACATCTAAAATGATTACAGATAATTTATTAACTATAAAAGTTGATAACACTTTAACTAATGAGTATAATTCTATTTGGTATGGTGGTAGATGGTTTGGTGGTACATGGGAAAATGGTACTTGGTATTCTGGTAGATGGTATGGTGGTACTTGGAATAATGGTAGATGGTTTGATGGTACTTGGAATGATGGTACTTGGAATAATGGTATTTTTTCAGGTGGAATTTGGGTATTAGGAGTATGGAATAATGGATTATTTAACACAGACAGTAGTTTATCTTATTGGTTAAATGGAAAGTTTT
>Ga0116180_1003442_pt1 | contig 11923 bp, 10 predicted proteins | sample AD_UKC073_MetaG_FD_89804 | JGI IMG/M metagenome (GOLD analysis project Ga0116180, IMG submission 89804) | Active sludge microbial communities of municipal wastewater-treating anaerobic digesters from USA - AD_UKC073_MetaG | ecosystem: Engineered > Bioreactor > Anaerobic > Digestate | place: USA... | reverse complement strand
GCGCGCCGCTTGCGACTGCCCGGTTACTGGCCGGTGCACTGGCCGGTCTTGGCTGCCGGCTGGGCGATACCGAAGGCCTATAGCCCAACAGCCTGCCAGCATCTGCCAGTGCCCCGGCCAGTAACCGGGCAGTCGCAAGCGGCGCGAACGGCTCTGCCTGGTCAGTAAGCGCGATCAGACAGTCTTCTGCGGCCCCCAGGTCGCTGCGGCAAAGCACCAGCGCTTCGATCATCAAGGCTTCGTCGGCGGTCATGCGCGGATGGTCTTTGCCGATCACCGCGATCGGGTGTTTTGCGGCAGTGCAGGTTTCGATCAGATAGGCGCGGGCCAGGGTCAAAGGCCGTTCGTAATCGTGACCGAAGGCCTGGTAGGCGAACGCTTCAATCTCACCGCAACTCGCAGTGCCTGCGGCAATCTTGCGAATCAATAGCAACACCAGGGCAAGGTCCGGGTCTTGCGGAACCGCGAAAGGCAAGGATTCCTGCCGCGCTCTGATCTCTTCCATGACCTGCCCTCATGCCTTTCGGCGCCGTTATTGAGAAGCATTAGCAATAGTGTCAAGGGAAAAGGTTGTCCCGGTGCAGGACGGTCACGGCAGGGGTGGTGAGCGCGGGGCGCGGTGGTGAGCCTGAAAATCGGGCGCTGACTATCGCTCAGACAGCTTGCGCAGCGCTGGGGTGACCATCGGGATCGTCAACATGGTGCTGCCCACGGCCGCCAACAGCAGGGCGGTGAAAGCGGCGCTGGTGATGATCTGCTTGTCGAACAGGACGTTGACGAAGATGATCATGATCAGCGCCTTGGTTTGCAGCAGCCAGCCGATCACCCAGGCCTCGCCCTTTTTCCAGTTGAGCAGTTTGCCGGCCAGCCCAACCCCTGCCAGCTTGCCCACAACCATTGCCGCCAGCAGCAGCGCTGCCGCGGCAAAGGCGGCAAGCCCGCCGATGTCCCAACTGGTGCGCAATCCGGTTGACAGGAAGAACACCGGCATGAAGGCCAGCAGCACCGTGTCGCGAAACCGGTCAATGGCTTCGATACCGAACCACTTCGCGTCGAGCGCGGCCCCGGCAAGGAATGCGCCGACCATGTAGTGCAGACCAGACCAATCGGCCAAATAGCCGTTGGCCGCCAGCCATACCAGGGCGATGTACCAGCGGTCGCGCGGCGGGATCGCCGCGAACAGCCGGCGCAGCAACCAGACCGCGGCCGCGAAGGCCACAAGGTAGCCCGCCTGACGGCCGACTCGCTCCCAATCGAGCAGGATCAGCGCCAGCACCGCCCAAATCAACACGTCGTCGAGGCTGGCATAGCGCAGTATTCGCTGGCCGAACCCGGTCCGCAGGATTTCCAGCTTTTGCATGAACAGGATCAGGATCGGCAGCGCGGTAACGGCGCAGGCCATTCCCACCCCGGCAATGAATTGCCAGTCCCGCCCCTTGGCGCCGATCCAGCTGGCGGGATCGCCCAGTTCCAGCAGCAGCCAGCCGGCCCCGGCGCCCAGCAGCAGCGGAACGCCCAGGGCCAGCCCGGCGGTAAGCCCCGTCTCCTCACGCCATTCCCAGGCCTCCTCAAGATCAAGCTCAAGCCCGGCGACGAAGACGAACAGCATCACCGCCCACCACGCGATCCCGTTCAGGGCGCCGATGACCTGGGGGGTGAACAGCGCAGCGTAATAGGATGGCCAGGCTGCCCCCAGCACCCCGGGGCCGAGAACGATTCCAGTCAGGATCTGCACTACCACCAGCGGCGCCCAATAATCCGTCCTCCCCAGCCGCCAGATGCCATAGGGCAGGGCAAAGATCAGGATCAGGGCGAGCAGGAACACCTCGGTGACGGGAAGCGCGGTCATGACCGCAGGGTATAGCAAGGTAGCGCTTCCACGCAATCCGCTCCGACGAACCGTCCACCGCGCGCGTCCGGCCATTGCGGCTGGGCCTGGCAGTCGCTACCTAAGGGGCATGAAGGAACTGTTCCAGCACGCCGCGATCACCGAAGGCATCACCGTGCGCGTCGCGGCGAACTATCTGCCCGAACAGTCGTGCCCCGGCCCGCGGGGGGGTGAGGGCAAGTGGTTCTGGGTCTATCATATCCGGATCGAGAATGGGTCGGATGAAACTGTGCAGTTGCTGACCCGCCATTGGCGGATCACAGACGGGCGCGGCATGGTCAACCTGGTTGAAGGTGACGGCGTGGTTGGCGAACAGCCGGTGCTGCGCCCGGGGCAGAGCCACGATTACGTCTCTGGCTGTCCGCTGACCACGCCGATGGGCAGCATGGAAGGCCACTATGGCTTCGTCCGCGAAACCGGAGAGATGTTTGACGTGGCGATCCCGTTTTTCCCGCTCGCTGCCCCGGCGACCGCAGGTTAGGCGCATCGCCGCGTGAAGCGCACCCATCTTCCCCTCAACGCCCTGCGCGTGTTCGATGCCGCCGCCCGGCACCTTTCGTTCACGCGCGCGGCGGATGAACTGGCGGTAACCCCGGCGGCGGTCGGCCAGCAGATCCGCGCGCTTGAGGATGTGCTGGGCGTGGTGCTGTTCCGCCGCACCCCCAAGGGGCTGGAGTTGACCGACGAGGCCAGCGCCGGGCTTGAGGCGCTGCGCAGCGGGTTCCTGCATTTTGAGGATTCGGTTCGGGCGATGCAGGCCGGACAATCCAGCCACGTCTATACCATTGCCGCCCCGCGAGAGTTCTTTGCTGCCTGGCTGGCCCCCCGGCTGGCGCAATTCCGCAAGGCCAATCCCGAAGTGCGCTTTGCGCTGGTTTCGGATGAGGATGCCGACTTTACCGAGGCCAACCTCGACCTTGCGGTGCGCTGGGCCGAAGGGCCGGGCGATCTGGAAGGGGCCGCGCTGGGCGAACCGGGCCGGATCGAAGTGGGCGAGGGCTGCTGGATCGCCTGGCCGGGCGATCCCGCCCCGCAGGATGAAGGCTGTGAATCCCCTCCGCTCACTGTTGGTGATGCCGGACAGGCACTGGCTGCGGCCGCTTCGGGCATGGGCAAGGCCCGCATTCCGGTGCTGCTGGCGCAAAGCTGGCTTGAAAGCGGCCGGATCGCAGCGCTGGGTGAACCGGCGCCGTGCCGCCATGGCTACTGGCTGGTGGCGCCGTCGCCGCAGTGGCGGCAGAAAAAGGTCAAGGCGCTGGTTGCTTTTCTGACCGCCTGACCGCGCATTGCCTGGGTGGGGATAAGAACCGGCTTGGCCACTTGCCAAGCGCAAACAGGCCGATAAAAAACGGTCAAACATAACGGGCCCGCACCCTGTCGTTTCGCTCAATTGCTTGGGGGATTCTCGTCAATGCGCCTTGCCCGTCCGCGTTTTTCGCGCCCGTTTTCGCTGATCGCTGCGGTCCTGCTGCTGCCGCTTGCGCTGACCGCCAGCGTCCCGGCAGAGGCATTTCCCGGTGAAAGCCTGTTCAACAAGCTGGCTTCGGTTCTGATCAAGGTTGGGGTCAGCCCCGATGTGATCGAGCTGACCCGCTATACCCTGAAAGAGCCGAGCCATTCGGCTTCGGTCTTCGGTCATGCCGCCGCGCAGGACTATCCGTTCTTTGCGCTGGTCGGCGCGGTCAAGGCTGCGAAAGGCAAGAATTTTGCCGGGATCGGCGTGTTCGACAAGGCCGCCTGCAATTCCCCGATCACCACGATCGACGTGGTTTTCGGCAAGGCCGACGCCTATGTCGATAACGCCCAGGGCAAGCAGCAGACCGGGGTCGTGGTCGGCGCGGCGAAGCAATACGCGGCGGACTATGCCAAGGCCGGGACCGCCCAGGCGAAGCAGGAAGCCAAGGACCAGCTGGCCGAAAACATCCCCTACTTCGGCGAAATCGCAACGATCTGCTCGTTTGCGTTCGACACCAATTTTGCGATTGAGGCGGCGGCGATCAACCAGGCCAAGGCGGTCGTCAATTCGGTCCGCAAGATCCATGGCGCGCTGAAGGATGGCGACTATTCGATCGCCGCGTCCGAGATGTTCAAGCTGGGGGCGGATAAGCAGGCCACCTGCGGGTTCATCGATGCGGCCGTTGCCGGCGGGGTGGTGGGCCGGACGCCGGTGCTGGGCAGTCTGGCCAGGGGCGCCTGCGAAGGCTTCACCGGGGTGGTGATCGACGGCATTTCAGGCATCGTCAAAGGCGGGGTCGGGGTGGTCGAAAGCGGCGTGTCCTATGCCTGGAATGCGGGCAAGGAAGGGGTCTGCGAGGTCTATTCATGGTTCGGCAGCGGCTGCGCCAAGGCGCCCAAACTGGACGTAAATTCACGCAACCTGATCGGCGCAAAGCAGTGGTGCGCCCCCTATGGCGGGTTCAAGGCCGGGATATTCAACGGCGCAGAGGTCAGCTTCAACTGCAACGATGGGTCGGCCTGCCGCGCCAAGGGCGGCGGCCCGCTGCGCTGCAAGGTCGAGGCAGAGTTCCAAGCCTGGCAGGCGCAGCAACGCCAGCTGATCCAGGCCGAATTCGATGCCAGGCTGATGCCCTGGCAAAAGGAGTTCACCGCCCGCTGGCAGGTGCTGTGCCCGCTCGGCAACAAGCAATGTCGCAATCTCGTCGCCGGGATTCAGGCCAGCACCACCAACAAGATCCTGACCGAACACAAGGCCGCTCCGAATGCGACCTATGCGATGGTCACCGGCCTGCGGTACATCGCGGCCGATGCCGAGGCGGCCAAGCTGATCGAGGATGAGAAATACCGCCTGCTGCCGGGTGACTGGAAGGCCAAATGGGATGCCGACTGGTCAAAGAAGTGCCCCGATGCTGAGTGCCGCGACATGGCGCTGGCTCTGTCCGATACGATCGTGCAGGCGGTGGCTGGCCAGAAGAAGTCGAAACCGAACCAGCCCTATTCGGCGATGTCGCCGATGTTCGCCGGGGCCGCGACGGCGATGGGGCAGGAATACCTCAAGGCGCTCAAGCGCACTGGCAAGGCCGCGCCAACGACACTGAAGCCGCTGCCTGCGCCGACGGCTCCACCAGTCATCAAACTGCGCCCGGTTCCCGCGCCAAAGCCAAGCGGGAACTGAAGCCAGGTCACCCCAGCGCCGCGCGCAGCATGGCGCACAGATCGCGGCGCAGCATTTCGGGGTCGCTGGGTTCATCGCCCTGGTAATCCATCGCCGTCTCGATCGAGATGCCGGCCAGCAGGCAGCCGACCATGAAGGCGAGGTGCTGTGAGGGGAGGGCGCGGTTGATTTCGCGGGCTTGCTGCCCGGCGATGACCAGCGCCTCGATCCGCTCACCGAAGGTGTGCTGAACCTGTTCGAACACGGTCCGGGTTTCCAGCCGGTTGGCGATCATCGCGCTGAACAGCACGAAATAGGCACGGACCGAAGTATCGCGCAGGACCAGCTCGACGAACCGGTCAAACAGCGCCAGCAGCTGATCCAGCGGGCTGTCCAGGCCCGCGATCGCGGTATCCACCTCGGCATTGACCCGGGCCGATACACGCCAGATCACCGCTTCGATCAGGCCGTCCTTCGATCCGTACTTGCGCCCGGCCAGGCCGCGGCTGAACCCGGCGGCGGTGCCGACCCGCTCAAGCGTGGCGGCCAGATAGCCTTCCTCGGCGATGATCGCGGCGGCGGCGGCGAGCAGCCGGTCCTCTGACTCGGCGCGCCGTTCCGCCTGGGTGCGGCGGCTTTGCAGGGCGGGAAGGGTGGCCATCGAAATTTCCCTGGGGCGGCGGCAGTGATCGGCCGCGTGTTAGATAGTTGTTGACCGGCAACCAACATTCAAACACAGTCCAAGTCAAGCCCCGATTCCCGAAGGGCACAAGGAGCAGGATGACATGGCGATTTCCGAGCAGCTGGCCCGCACGATCATTGATCCCAAAGCCTATTCCGAGCGCGAGATTGTTGACGCCGCCTTCGCCGAAATTCGCGCCAGCCAGCCGCTCGACAAGGCCGAACTGGACGAGATCGAGCCGTTCTGGGTGGTCAGCCGCCATGCCGACATCAAGGAGATCGAGCGCCAGCCCGATGTGTTCCGCAATGGCGACAAGTCCACCTTCATGACCAACCGCGAAGGGAACGAGAAGGTCCGGATGCTGACCGGGGGTGAGCCGAACCTGATCCGCAGCCTCGTCTCGGTTGACGAGGATGAGCACAAGGCGCTGCGCGGGGTGGTCTTTCCCCACGTCACCCCGCGCGCAATCCGCCCGCTTGAAGAACAGATCCGCGGCATTGCCCGCGAATTCGTCGATTATATGCTGAGCTTTGAAGGCGAATGCGATTTCGCCGCCGATGTCGCCTTCCTCTATCCGCTGCGGGTGATCATGACCGTGCTGGGCGTCCCGCGCGAAGACGAAGCCTTCATGCTCAAGCTGACGCAGGAGCTGTTCAACAACGCCGATCCCGAACTCAACCGCGCCCGGGCCGAGCTGACCCCGGAAGAAGCGCTGAAGAGCCTGTGGGAAACCACCATGGAGCTTGAAGCCTATTTCAAGGCCGTGACCGAGCGCTATCGCGCCAATCCGACGACAGAGATCAACAGCCTGATCGCCAATGCCCGGATCGGTGACGATTACCTCAACCACCGTCAGCTGATGGGCTATTACATCATCGCCGCCACGGCGGGCCACGATACCACCAGCAACACCACCGCCGGGGCGATGTGGGCGCTGGCGGAACGCCCGGAATTGCTGCGGCAGATGCAGGACAGCCCCGACCGGATCAACGCCTTCGTCGAGGAATCGATCCGCTGGGAGGTGCCGGTCAAGCACTTCATGCGCAGCGCCGCCTCCGATTGCGAGGTCAGCGGGCAGCAGATCAAGGCCGGAGACTGGCTGATGCTGTCCTACCAGTCGGGCAACCGCGATGAGAGCGTCTGGACCGATCCTTTCGATTTCCGCATCGACCGCGAAGCCAACCCGCAGATTGCCTTTGGCTATGGCGTCCACGTCTGCCTGGGCCAGCACCTCGCGCGGATGGAAATGCGGATCCTGTGGGAGGAACTGTTCAAGCGGCTCAAGTCGGTTGAGATGAACGGCAAGGGCGAACGGACGATCTCCAACTTCGTCTGCGGGCCAAAGCACGTTCCGATCCGCTTCACGGTGAACTGAAATGCGCAAGTGGAAGTGCCGCAACTGCGGGCTGATCTATGATGAGGCGCTGGGCCTGCCGGAAGACGGGATCGCCCCCGGGACCCGGTTCGAGGATATTCCCGACGATTGGTACTGCCCCGATTGCGGGACCGAAAAGGACGATTTCGAGCTGATGGATTATTAACCGAACGATTAAATTTTCGCTTGACCGATCACCGGCGCGCGCTTCAAGTCGCGTCAATGCACACCGATACCATCCGCATTCCCGTGGCCCCTGGCGTGGAGATCGCCGCCGATGTTGCCGGGCGCCCCGGCGCGCCGACCGTGGTGCTGGGCCACGGCGGTGGGCAGACCCGGCATTCGTGGGACAAGGCCGAGCATCAACTGGCCGATGCCGGGTACTATGCAATCAATTATGACCTGCGCGGCCACGGCGATAGCGACTGGTCGCCCGACGGGGGCTACGCGATCGAAACCCGCGCCCGGGATCTGATCGCGGTTGCTGGTGTGGGCAGCGGGCCGTTTGCGCTGGTCGGCGCCTCGCTCGGCGGGCTGACCGCACTGATGGCGGCGTGCTTGGGTTTTGAGCCGGCGGCGCTGGTGCTGGTCGATATCGTGCCGAAGATGTCGCAGAAGGGCGTCGCGAAAATCCGCAGTTTCATGACCGCCAACCCCGATGGCTTCGTCAGCCTTGAGGAAGCGGCCGATGCGATTTCGGCCTATTACCCGGACCGGCCCAGACCCAGGGACCTTTCGGGTCTCAACAAGAACCTCAGGCTGCATCCCGATGGGCGCTATCGCTGGCACTGGGACCTGCGGATGATGACCGATCAGCGCGCCGATCCCCGGCACATGATCGCGCTGCTCGATGCCGCGGACTGGACTGACCGGGTCCCGACGCTGCTGGTGCGCGGCATGAAAAGCGACATCGTTGACGATGAGGGCGTGGCAGACCTGCGCCGCCGCATTCCCCATCTGGAAATCGCCGATATTCGCGGGGCCGGGCACATGGTTGCGGGTGACAGGAACGACGAATTCAACGCGGCCGTGATCGAATTCCTGACCCGGGTGATGCCGCCGCGCTGATCGCTGCGGTCCGGCTGTGCAGACTACCGCTTGGGAATGGCCGATTGCTGTGCCATGCTGCCGGACAGACTCTCGCAATCCGGATCCGGTTTCCCCACGATGCACTTGAAAAGACTTGCCCTTGTTCTTGCCGCCTGGCCCGCTCTGGCGCTGGCCGATGCGCCGCCTGCGGCCCCGGTGCTGGGGCCATCGACGGCCGCGTCAAGCCTGCCCAGGCCGGTCCTCGCACCCGTGCCGGCCTGGGTTGATATTGCCCCGCTGCCCAAGCCGCCGAAGGGCTCCGATGGCGCGGCCACGATCGACCTGTTGGGCGATGTCCAGGTCCGCTTCACCAACAAGGGGGAGACCAGCTATTACGGCCTCGCCTGGATCATCGGCACGGCCCACGGGCTCGATTCAGGGTCGCTCAAGCTCGATTGGGACCCCAGCCTCGAAACCCTGACGATCCACAAGTACCGGGTGCTGCGCGACGGCAAGCCGATTGACCTGCTGGGCGATGGCTCGCACCTCAAGGTGATTCAGCGCGAAACCCGGATGGAAAGCGCAATGCTCGACGGGCGGCTGACCGCGACCTTGCAGCCAGAGGATCTGCGGGTCGGCGATACGGTGGAGCTGTCCTATTCGATCGATCGCCATGATCCGGTGATGCAGGGGATGAGCGAATATGTTGTCGGCCCGGCCGATGGCGCCACTTTTGGCCGGTTCCGGGTGCGGATGCTGTGGGACAAGGACAAGGCGATGCAATGGCGCGCCTTTCCCGGCATCCTCCAGCCCAGGCTGAAGAAGACCGCGACCGGGACCGAACTGGTCGCCGAACTGCTCGATACCACCGCGCCCTCCGCACCGGAGGGGGCACCCAGGCGCTATTCGCTGGTCAACGCGGTTGAAGTGACGCAGTTCAAGGACTGGCAAAGCGTTTCGCGCCTGTTCGCGCCGATCTATGCCCAGGCCGCACACCTTGCCCCGGACAGCCCGCTGAAGGCAGAAGCGGCGCGGATTGCGGCGGCCAGCCCCGATCCTCGGCGCCGGGCCGAACTGGCGCTCAAGCTGGTGCAGGATCAGGTCCGCTATCTGTTCCTGGGCATGAACGATGGCGGCTTTGTCCCCGCCAGTGCGGATCAGACCTGGGCCCGCCGGTTCGGCGATTGCAAGGCCAAGACGGTGCTGCTGGTCGCGCTTCTGAATGAACTGGGGATCGAGGCACGCCCCGTGCTGGTCCATACCGAGGATGGCGATCTGGTTGGCCAGCGGCTGCCGACGATGGAAGCCTTCGACCACGTCATCGTCGAGGCGAAGATCGACGGGAAGAGCTATTGGCTCGATGGCACCCGGCTGGGGGATGATAATCTCGACCGGATTGTGGCCCCCAACTATCGCCACGGCCTGCCGGTCAGTGCCGAAGGGGCGGGGCTGGTGGCGATCCAGCCGCCGGCGCTGGCTCGCCCAGTCAGCACCGTGACCCTGGCGATCGACGCCACCAAGGGCCTTGACGTGCCCGCCCCGGTGACCGGGGAAATGCGCTTTTCCGGGGCCTTTGCCTCAGATGCGCGGGTTCGCTTCGCGTCCTATTCGGTGGCCGATCGCAACCGTGAACTGCGCAAGCTGTGGCGCGACAGTTTCAGCGCGATTTCTCCCGGCAAGGTTTCGACCCACACCGATCCCGCAACCGGCGATTTCATCCTGAGCATGACCGGCACCGCGCAGATGGAGTGGCTGACCGATCTTGGCACCCGCTGGTACGAGGTTGATCGCTCGCGGCTGGGCTGGCGGATTGACATCGCGCGCGAAGGGGAGGTCAGCCCCGAGGCACCCTATGCTTTTGCCTATCCCGATTGGTGGGCCAGCAAGGTGACCATCACCTTGCCCTATGGTGGCAAGGGTTTCCGGATGCAGGGCGGCGAGCCGGTGGAGAAGACCATTGGCGATCTTTACCGCTTCCGCCGCACGGTGAAGCTGGACGGCGGGGTGATGACGATGGAGGCGGAGACCCAGGCGCTCAGTCCCGAACTGCCCGCCGCCCGCGCTCCGCGGACCCGGGCCGAGCTGCTCGATCTGGCCAACGGCGGCGTCTATATCCGCGCGCCGAGCGACTATCAGCAGACCGAAGCCGAACGCGAACAATCCCGCCGCGCCGACGCCGCCGAAGGTAAAAGCAAGGCCCGCGATCCGGCGAAATCGATCAAGGGGACGGAGTAGATCGGTAAGGTTCTAATGGCGCGGCGACGTGCCGGGCGAAGTGAGGGGGCTTATCCGCACAGGGAACCGCCCATGCGCTCCTCAGCAAAGCGACCGCCTGTGCTCAGCCCCGGATCCTGACAGGGTCACGCAGGGGCCGCAGAGAAGAAACAGAGACGCAGAGATGCTGCTTTGCGCCGCAGGCTCTTGCATCCCCGCAGCGGTGCGACCTGCCGCAACGATGGTACGGAAGCGCGGCTTCGCCGTCAGCGCGACATCTCTGCGCCTCTGTTTCTTCTCTGCGCTCTCTGCGTGAACCTTATGGCGCACCGCTGACGGCGGGAGCAGGGTCAGGGTGGTCCAGAATGGGCGGAAACCGCTCTAAGCCGCGCCCTTCAGTTTGCGCATGGCCCGCCAGGCGAGGGCCTTGCCGCGGTTCTGGGCGGGGAAGGCGCCCGGGCTGGCGGGGCTCAGGCCGAACTTGCGCAGCACGTGGTTAAAGGCGCGGGCGTCGGCTTCGGCATAGGACCAGTCGGAACGCCAGGTGATCGACAGCGACACCGAGGGTTCGTCCCCGTTCTTGACCCAGTGCGGCGCCTTGACCGGAACGTGGATCGCCTCGCCCGGGCGGATCGTGATCGAGCGGCCCTTTTGTGCGAAATCGTCCTGCCACGGCAGGTTCCGGTGGTGCAGGCCAAGGTGGAATTCCTCGTGCACCGGGGCGGAAAACATCACTTCATCCTCAACCGGGAATAGCGTCATGGTCTTGGCGCCCATGATCTGCAGCAGGATGTTGTGTTCGGGATCGAAGTGGAACGGAGTGACCGATCCCGGCGAGGTGACGAAGATGAAGCCCTCCAGCTGCATCATAGCCCCGGTCCGCGGCTCGACCACGCCGCGCAGTTCGGCCAGGATCGCGTGCAGCAGTTCGCGGTAGGCCGGAACCTGCTCGATCCGCTTCAGCGCGACCCACGAACCGGCCTTGGCGATGTTGCGGATCGTCTCGACCGCGGTGAGCTCGCTGGCAGGCACGTCTTCAGGCGCGATCCCGATCGGTAGTTTACCGGGGTTATACTCGATCTCATCCGCAGGCAGCGCGGCGGCCAGATCGGCCAGGGCATCAAGCGTAAGCAGCGGATGGCCCAGCAGCCCGTGGTTCAGCTTGGCCGGTTCAGCCGGATAGACCTTTGCCATGGCGGCAAGCGTTTCAGGCGGAAAAACAGAACTTTGCATTACGGGACCCCAAGAACACCGGTTTGCCGTAGCCCTAAAGTCCGCGGGTTAAGATCGCGTTTTCGGGGGGAGGGGTAGCCCCGCCCGGTCGGGCCAGGCGGGGCTCTGACGGATCCCCTGCGTCCCTCAGTCCTCGGGAATCCGCCAGGTGACAGACCCGCTATAGCTGCCGGCTGTGCGGGCGCCGGTTTCATCGCTGGCCGGTTCGAAGCGGGCGCGGCGCTTGACCTTTTCGCAGGTGGCCTTGTCCAGCCCCGGCCAGCCGCTGCTGCTGGTGACGGCGCAATCGCTGACCGCGCCGCTGGCATCGATCAGCAGGCGATAGCCGGTCGTGCCCTGATGCTCGCCGCGCAGGTCCGATGTCGGGTAATCATTGGTGGTGACCCACTG
>Ga0116180_1003441_pt1 | contig 11925 bp, 14 predicted proteins | sample AD_UKC073_MetaG_FD_89804 | JGI IMG/M metagenome (GOLD analysis project Ga0116180, IMG submission 89804) | Active sludge microbial communities of municipal wastewater-treating anaerobic digesters from USA - AD_UKC073_MetaG | ecosystem: Engineered > Bioreactor > Anaerobic > Digestate | place: USA... | reverse complement strand
GGACTCTATTACTTTTTTTTGGGTGAGGAAGTTGGTTGTATTGGTTCTAAAAAAGTTGCTGAAAAACACAAAATAGAAAAATTACCTTATATAAATAAAGTAATCTCATTTGACCGTAGAGGAACCGATTCAGTAATAACTTTTCAAGCTAGTTCAAGATGTTGTTCAGATAAGTTTGGAGAAGAACTTTCTAAACAACTTAATGATGCTGAATCTAGTTTCAAATATAAAAATGACCCAACTGGTATTTATACAGACTCTGCTCAATTTGTAAAAATCTATCCAGAATGTACAAATATTTCAGTAGGGTATTATTCCGAACACACTTTTAGTGAGAGACAAGATATCGAACACTTAACAAAGTTAGCTGAAGCTTGTACTAAAGTTGATTGGAATTCATTACCAGTTGAGCGTGATCCTTCTAAAGTTGAATACTCTTCTTATGGTTATGGATATAGTGGACGAAGTGGTTGGGATGATTGGGAATATCCATATCCAAGTTACACAACATCTTCATATAAGCCAATGACACCAGTTGCTAAAACTGAGAAGATTAGATTCTGGGATGAAGAATATCGATATGTTAGTTCCATTGAAGTTGAAAAACTAACTGGTAAACTAGTATCTATTGAACTTGATCCTTTAAGAATCATAAATGAAGAAGCTGCAATCTATAACTTTTTAGAAGATATAGAGCTTTCATATTTCACAATGACATGGGATGGTTTTTTATTGAAAGTAACATATTCTGATGGACGAGTGACTGAGGCAAATCGTCAAGAACTCGAAGAATATATTGATGAACTTGATTTATCTGATTTTATTGACCTAAATGATGATGAAACACTTCCAATTAATCAATATCCAATTTCAGAAAAATGGAATAATTTCGATTAATATCCTTATATTTGTAAAACAACAAATCAAATATGAAGACACTAGCTGTATATTGTGGTAGTTTCAATCCATTCCATATTGGTCACTTGAATATAGTAAATAAAATGGAAAAAATATTCGGATATGGAAATATTATGATTGCCATTGGTGTAAACCCCTCAAAGGTTACTACACCAATGGATCAATCTGAACTTCTTGATCGTGCACTAAAACTATCAAAAGGATTAGATGTTCCAGTAGAAGTATATACTACCTTCTTACACGAATTGATTGAGAAGAAAGAGACTGAAGGATATAATGTTATTTTAGTTCGTGGGTTACGAAATGGTGATGATTTGGACTACGAAGATAACCAATTGAAATTTATCAAAGATTTTAAAAAGGATGTTAATGTAGTTTTCATCCGTTGTGATGAAGAATTTGAACATATCAGTTCATCTGCAATTAGAGCATTAGAATCTTTTAGACCAGGTAGTGGAGAAAAATATCTAGTTAAAATTTAAAATATGTACACATATAACTTATATTGTTTTGGACATAAAGTGTCTGAAAATACAGAACTAAATAACCTTCTACATGATTATGATGTAGAATTTGGAAAAAATATCAATGGAAAGTTTTGGGAAATAGATTTTCCTTACCACGGTGGTCAAATAAAAGGTGATTTATACTCTTGTGTGTTCGGAACAATCATCACAGATGATGATCATAATCCAAATTATGTAGACGAGATTAGAAATTCTAAAGAAGAAGATTATATAGAAGACTATAATAAGTTTATTGAAATTATACTAACTGAATTAGGAAAAGATGTTGAGTCCGCAAAAGACTCAGAGCCAGAGTTTGAAAAAGTATTTAATATGTTGAAAGAATTTCTATCTAAAAATAGTCCAAAATTTTATAGTGTTGAAGTATCATCTTAATTTCACTCATTTTTCATGCAAAGTATAGATATTATTTCTAAAGTACTAGAAATACTCCCAACAATAAATCAAAAATATCCTCATATTAACTTTGGAGGATGTGGAACCTTTTCATACTATTTAGGTAGTATAATTCAAGAAAAATTCAATATAGATCCAGAATATGTTTATATCGAATCAGATACTCCTCCATTTGGAAAACCCAACTATGATGTTAAGTTTTCTCATATTTTATTAAAAATTGATAACTGGCTATTAGATAATAATGGTAAATATGACACCTATTATAATTCATTTAAAGTTTTACCAAAATCAAAGCTTCATGAAATGATTCATATGCCTGAGTTATGGAATAATGTCTACGATCATTCCAACTCTCATAATATGGTTAAAGATATATCAAAATTAATAGACTAATTTTTTCCTTATATTTGTAAAATGAAAAGTGTATTTGAGATTTTTGGAGTTATATTTATTATTGGATTAGTCATTTTTATTCTTGTATCAAAAATAGAGATGGGTAAAGATAATGTCAAACAATGGGCTCTTAGTAATCAATATGAAATTATTGATATTGAAACACATATGACCGTATTTGGAACACCATATAATTGGTTGAATAAGGGTGAGAACATTTTTGAAGTTGATGTTAAAACCAAAGAAGGTAATCTTGAAAAGTGGTGGGTTAGAACCGGCGTTTTTTCAGATGATTATGAAAAAGAAAAATAAATTAGGTAATTAAAAAACTTATTCTTATATTTGTAAAATGAAAAACTTAAAAGATTTAATTGATCGCCTTTCAAATAAGGCAGACTTTAATACACACATATTAAAAGGTCAAATTGCAGACTATTTGACATGGGCTAATAGAGATGGATATAACCAAGCATTGGAAGACGTAATTGCTAAAATTAGTGATGCCAAAACTATTGAGATAATAAAAAGTATGAAAATAAATTAGGTAGTTAAAAAACTTATTCTTACATTTGTAATAAGATAGAAACAATCAAAAAACGGTCTCGTAGCTCAGCTGGATAGAGCAACAGCCTCAAAGGGGGCATCTAATTAGAAATAGTTAGAATAGAACTTCTCGAATTCGGTGAAACCTTCCAAGTAATGTTGATGGTAATACCGAGCCAAACCTCAAATGAGGGAGTGTGTAGAGACTAAGGGGGAGGCACCTGAACAACTAGGTTGAAGGTGATGATATAGTCCAGACCACAAACAATAGGTAGCGAAAGCTATAGTGGTATGTCTAAGCTGTGGGTCACAGGTTCGAATCCTGTCGGGATCACAAAAAAGAGACACTTTAGAGTGTCTCTTTTTGTTTTTCACTTATTTCGAAGTGTATCTCTCTGTGACAATTTGCACAAACAAGAATACATTTATCAAGTTCATTCTTTATTCTATCATCAAAAGAATATTTCTTTAAATGTGAGGGATTGAAGTCTTTCTCTTTTGGGTCTAAGTGATGAAACTCTAGAGCTCCTTGATACTTATCATACCCACATCTAACACAACAACCTCCTTTATACTTAATCATTTGAGTCTTTAATTTTCTAGTTCTTTCAATTGTTTGCTCATTTGTACATGGTTTACAATATGGTGAGCTATTTTCTCTTCCTCTTCTTTGATAAAAATTTTCTGTTTTAACATCTTTTTGACATCTTTGGCAAAATCTTGTTTCACCGTATTCACTTTTTTCAAGATTTTTAAAATTTTTATAATTTGATTTTAGTTGATATTTCTCCTTCCAATATATTATTGTAGTTAATGATTTCCCAGTTTCTTTTGAAATTTTGTTTAATGAGTAACCATCTTCTAAAAATTTCTCTAATACTTCCCTTTCCATAGTTTAGTTATTTTTTTATTTTATCCTCTATACTATATATTAGAAAAGTATTTTCAAAAAATGTTTTTTTGTAAACTTTTTTGATTATATTTGTAAAAGAAATTAATCAAGGGCCTTTAGCTCAGTCGGTCAGAGCAACTCGCTCATAACGAGAAGGTCGCTGGTTCGAACCCAGCATGGCCCACTATTTAAAATTTATGACTAAACAAAATAAACAAGATCAAATTATTAATTCTTTAAAAGAAAAAATTGGTGAAAAAGTATTTAATAAAACTCAAATTATTGCAAATTCAAAATTTGGAAATAAAGAAGGTCTAAAAAGCAAGTTTTATCAATCTATTTTAGATGGATATATAAATCCATCCGAATTATGGGTAAGTGATGATACGGTTTCATTACTGAAGGAAAAAATTGAATCAGCACCAGATAATGAAAAAGAACAAATTATAGTAAGTATACTTGATTACAATGATACAAGTGATCCAAAAATCAGAGAACTTCTTAGAAAGTATGAAAGATATTTGAAGAAGATTCATACTGGATTACCAAAATATAATCCAAAAGGTGGAGTTATTATTAAAAATACTATTTAATTTTGGTGGTTCAAAAAAATTCCTTATCTTTGTAAAAGAAATCAGAACTGATAACTGATGAAAATAAAATAGTCAGTGGTGGCGTAACAGAAACACGATAGTTTTCATAAATTTTAAAGTTATGAAATACGAATCACTTTGGAACCCAAATTATACAGGATGGGCAAAAGAACAAGTTCAACCAGATTATTTTGGTCGATATGTTTACCCATTTGTTGAATCGAAACTTGGAAACGAGTTTACTATTGAAGACTTTATGAATAAGTTTAACACACTTAATCCTATAGTTAGAACAACGAACTACTTTAGTTCATTTAAGCATGTAATCACATTGCATCCTAACTATTATTATCATTATAAATTGATATCAGTTTGTCTGAGTCTTTTAGTAAAAGAAGGAAAGTTGAATGTAAGGTGGGTATCAGTTGGTTCAAGAACAGAACCAATTTTTACAAAAAAATAAAAATAAATTTGGAAGTTTTAAAAACTTTCCGTATATTTGTAATATAAAATCAAAAGAGACAAAAACTTTTTAATATATAAAGAAATGAAAACATTTGTAAACATATTTGTTAGCCAACCGCAACCACAAGTTGTAGTCGATCAGGATCAGGATCCTGATACGATAGAGGCTAACTGCATGTTTATGTAATGTAGAGACATTATAAAGAACTGAACCCAGTTAGTCTGAAAAGATTAACTGGGTTTTTTGTTTTTAAAAAGTAAAAATAAATTTGGAAGTTAAGAAAATTTGAAATATATTTGTAAGTTTATCTAAAAAATAGTCCGTGGGTATGTTGGTATAAATATCCGGCTGTCAACCGGAAGAAGCGGATTCGATTTCCGTACGGACTGCGAGTGAGACTGTTACTAATTCATAGAAGGCTTGGGCCTTGCATAGAATTAGAAAAAAGGGTATTAGCGAAGTCCGGTATCGCGCTTGGTTTGGGACCAAGAGATCGTCAGTTCGAATCTGGCATACCCTACATATCGCGGAGTGACCAAGGTAATGAAAAAGGCCTCAGTGCATTGGAAGCATTAGAGTGGTGAGTTCGATTCTCACCTCTGCGACAAATAAATTTAGTCCTAGCGCATAATGGTTGGTGCACCTGACTGTCTATCAGGAAGTAGGTGAAAGCTGAATAGCGGGTTCGATTCCCGTTGGGACTGCAAAAGGACATATAGCTTAATTAGACGAAAATCGTCGATGGTTAGAGTGGCCCCGTGCGTGGGGTAGATCCTGGTTCGAGTCCGGGTGTGTCCGCAAATAGGGTATTAGCAAAGTCCATCTAACTAACGTTAGTTAGTGCGCTTGGTTTTGGACGAATCTGGTATACCCTACTAACCGGACGTGTGGTGTAGAGGCCTAACATATCTCACTGTCACTGAGAAGATCGAGGGTTCGAATCCCTTCATGTCCGCTGACCTTTCAAACTCTGTCCAGGGTGTAAGTATTTTTTAATATATAAAAGAAAAAAGTTATGAACTGGACAGAGGTTGAAATTAGAATATTGATTGATTTTTATGAAATTAAAGGACCAACAATTTTATCAGAGGAATTAAATAGAACACCAAGATCTATTGGTAATAAAGCAAAGAAACTTGGATTAAAATTTAATTCATCTTCATTTTATGAAAGTGAAGAGTTTGATAAGGTGGTTTTAGAGTCAAAAAACTTAGTTGATATATGTAGAAATTTAAAATTAAAGACAACAGGCGGTAACAGAAATACCATTAAAAAATGGATAAAAATAAAAAAATTAGAAACTTCACATTTTTATATAGAAAGAAAAAAGAATTCAAACACTAAATTAAATGATATTTTTGTAGAAAATTCTATTACAGACAGAAGAAAAATAAAACAAGTTTTATTTAGCAATGAAATTAAAAAGAAAGAGTGTGAATTATGTGGTCAAGATGAAAATTGGAGAGGTAAAAAAATGTCTTTAATTCTTGATCATATAAATGGTGTAAATGACGATAATAGGTTAGAAAATTTAAGAATTGTTTGTCCAAATTGCAATGCAACATTAGAAACAAATGGTGGTAAAAATATAAAAAATAAAATTAAACAAATAATTATAATGTAGATGTAGTCTGGTGACTTAACGGAGGCATCCGTATGGGTTCGATTCCCGTAAGGTAAATTGAGGTTCGACTCCTCACATCTACACAAATAGAAAAATGATATATATGAAATGAAAATCATTAAAAGTCTTGAAATCTTTTTTGACAAATTAAAAGAATCTTATGATTCTGATGTAGAAATTAGATGGATTGAGAGGTCTAATAAACTGATAGGTCTTTTTTCAGTAGATGAAAAAGTTTATCAAATAGACTGTATTAACAGAGATAATAATATTTGGACTTATAAATTTTATTTATATGATCAAAATACAAATGTTATGAATCCAGGACTTACTAATTTTAATACCGGTAAGATGTCAGTTTTATCAACCGTTAGAAAAGGAATGAAGTACTTGATTGAGACTAAGGATCCAGATGCTTTAATTTTTGGATCTTTAGATGAATCAGAAGGTAGAAAAAAACTGTATTGGAGATTTTCTAAAGAAATAGAAAAAGACTATAGTTATAAATTATACACAAATGTTGAAAATGGAAATCAATCATTTATTTTATTTAAAGAAAATATTAATTTAGATATATTGATGAATACTTTTAAGAAAATTGTTGAAGACATTTTTTAATAAAAATCCGTATATTTGTAAAACAAAGACATAATAAAAAATATATAAACAATATGACAACTTTTACTCAATACCAACAGCAACAACAAATTAATCGAACAGATTGATGTGGAATGATATTGTCTAAATATTACACCCGTTAGTCTGAGTAGATTAACGGGTTTTTTATTGTCCGATAGTGTAGAGGTAACACAAGGGTCTTTGGTCCCCTTATCACTGGTTCGATCCCAGTTCGGATAACAAATTGAGGAATCGACTAATGGCAGGTCCCTTGTCTTTGAAACAAGTAGGAGAAATCCTTTGTGTAGGTTCGAGTCCTACTTCCTCAACAAAATTGCCTTGTAGTATAGCGGTTATTATTCCCGCCTTTGAAGCGGTGAGACGCTGGTTCGAGTCCAGCCGAGGCAACTAGAGTGTTCTATGGTGTAATGGTTATCATTTCTCTCTCTGAAAGAGAAGATCCTGGTTCGAGTCCAGGTAGAACAACAAAGGTATCCGATAGGTACAGGTGGTAATTTAATATATAAAAGAAAACAAAAATTTATGATTTCTATATACACTCTATCATCAAGTTCTAATCCTAATGATATTAGATATATTGGTAAAACAAAGAATATAAAAGATAGAATAAGAAGACATATTAGTAAATATTACCTTAACTTAGAGGATAACTATAAAAATAGATGGATTAAATCTGAACTAAGCAAAGGAAATAAAATTATAATAGAAGAAATAGATTTAGTACAAGAAGAGAATTGGAAAGAGTCTGAGAAATATTGGATAGAACAATTTAGACAATGGGGGTTTAGGTTGGTTAATACAACCGAGGGAGGAGATGGATTAGTTTTAACTAAAGAGATAATTGAGAAGAGGAATGAAAGTAATAAGAATAGTGAAAAAAGAAAGTTAGCATATTCTAAGTTAAGGGAAAATTATAAAACAAATTCAGAAATTGTTAAAAATCACCAAATACAAGAATTTGAAGATTATAGTATAGGTAAGAGAAATTGTAATTTATGTGGAAAAGAAATTATCTATAAATCAAAATATTTTAAGTATGTTATAAGAAATATAAGAAGAGCAGAAAATGAAAATAGGATCTGTAATTCATGTAAATCATCTGGTGAAAAAAACTACTTTTATGGTAGAAAGTTAAACGATGGAAAAATAAAACAAGAAAGATATGGTAAGAAAATACTACAATTTGATTTAGATGATAATCTTATAGATGAATTTAACTCAATAAGAGAAGCTTCTGAGAAAACCGGAATAGATAGGAAAAGTATATCAAATTGTGCTAAAGGAATAAAACATTATAATACAGCAAAAGGGTATAAATTTAAAATAAAAGAATAGAAATTATGAATTTTATAGAAGAAAAAATATTAGAAAAAATAACTTAGATAGGTTAAAGCTACGTTTTCCTCCCGAAAATAATGGTGTGCTTCATATAGGCCACGCGAAATCTATTTGTTTAAATTTTGGATTAGCAGAAAAATATAACAGACCTTGTAATCTAAGGTTTGATGATACCAATCCGATAAATGAATCTGTTGAATTCACAAAGGCTATTATAGAAGATGTTAATTGGTTGGGATTCAAACCATCAGAAATATTACACACCTCTGATTATTTCTCTGAGTTGTACAATTATGCAATCATCCTAATTAAAAAAGGATTAGCTTATGTTGATGATTCAACATCTGAGGAAATTGCCTTATTAAAGGGAACTCCAACAACAGTTGGAAAAGATTCTCCTTATAAATCAAGAACTATTGAAGAGAACCTGGACTTATTCAACAGAATGAGACTAGGTGAATTCCCAGAAGGTTCTAAAACACTTAGAGCAAATATTGATATGACTTCATCTAATATGATATTGAGAGATCCTATCATATATAGAATGATTAATAAAACACATCACCACGTTGGTGATACTTGGAAGATTTATCCAATGTATGACTTTGCTCACCCTTTATCTGATTTTATTGAAGGTATTACTGATTCACTTTGTACTTTAGAATTTGAAGTACATAGACCACTTTATATGTGGGTTTTGGAAAACTGTGTTACTGGTGATTTACCAGAAGAAACGGAGTTTGCTAGATTGAATATCGATTATACAATAATGAGTAAGAGAAAACTAAAAAGATTAGTTGAAGAAGGATTTGTTTCCGGATGGGATGATCCAAGAATGCCAACTATCTCTGGTTTAAGAAGAAGAGGATTTACACCAAAAAGTATTAGAAACTTCTGTGAAGAGATTTCTGTAACAAGAAGTAACTCTATAATTAGTCACAAAGTATTGGAAGAGTGTTTAAGAGTTGATTTGAATAAGTCAGCTAATAGAGTTATGGGGGTTATGGACCCTGTTAAATTGACAATCACTAATTGGACTGGAGGAACCGAGTGGGTTGAAGTTGAAAATAACCCTGAGGATCCGAACAGTGGTACTAGAATGGTTCCATTTACAGGAGTATTATGGATTGAAAGAGAAGATTTCAGAATAGATGCTGATAAGAAATTTCACAGATTAAAGTTGAATGAAGAAGTTAGATTAAAGGGTGGTTATGTTGTTAAGGCAACTGATGTGGTTATGGATGGTGATGTTATCACTGAAATAAAATGTACATTTGATCCTAACTCTAAGTCTGGTATGGTATTGGATAGAAAAGTGAAAGGTGTAATACACTGGGTTTCTGTTGAACATGCTGTCAATATGAATGTTAATGAATATGATTCTTTATTTACTGAGTCAAATCCTGATGATCTTGACGACTTCACAAGTTGTTTGAATCCAGACTCACTAATTATAAATACTAAAGCAATGTTTGAACCAAATATTGAGGTCTTAGAAAGAGGTATTTCAGTTCAAATGATGAGAAAGGGATATTATTGTCTTGATAAAGATGGTATGTCTTTTAATAAAACAGTATCATTGAAAGAAGGTTGGAAAGGTTAATTCCAACCTTTCTTTTTTATATATAGTTTATGAATTTTAAAGAATTATTTCTTAAGCTAACTGAGTACACTGTTCCATTTGGATATGAAGAAACACTAGAGCCAATACTACCAAGTGGGTGGAAAAAAGACTCTATTGGTAACTATTATTATGAAATTGGTGAGTCTAAGACTATATTTACTTCACATTTAGACACTGCTTGTAAAGAAAGAGAGAAGATAAATCATGTTATTGATGGTGATATTATTAAAACTGATGGCACGACAATACTTGGTGGTGATAATAAAGCTGGGTGTGTTGTATTGTTTTATCTTATAGAAAATAATATACCTGGAACATATTATTTTTTCTTAGGAGAGGAAATGGCTGTTCATTCAAATTATCCACATGGATCTTTATTAGCTATTGAGGAGAACCATGATTTCTTTACTAAGTTTGATAGAATTATTTCATTTGATAGAAAAGAGAAAGACCAGTTTATAACTAGGCAATTAGGTAAAAATTGCTGCTCAAATGAATTTGCAGATGCTCTTATATCTGAGTTTGAGTCTAATGGCGTTAATTATAAAAAAGATCCAACTGGATATTATACTGATAGCGCTTTCTTTGCAGATATTATACCCGAGGTTGTAAACTTATCAATTGGTGTTTGGAACGAACATCATAAAAATGAATATGTTGATATTGCATATATTGAAAAAGTCGCAAAAGCTGCTATTAATATTAACTGGGAAGAATTGCCTACAAAAAGAACTATTGATTCTAAGTATGATTTAGACTCAAGAAGAGATGCTGAGTCAATAGGTGAATATAGTTCAGATCAAAATTTATTTAAAGAGATATTTACAATGATGGATGATCTTTATTTTGTTTGTCATGAATTTAGAAGTTATCAAAACTATCTTTCTAAATTTAAACCAGGTAGAAGATATCATTTTACTAAGTGGCATGAGGATGAAGATTTAGAAATATCAATTAATGATGGTGTGATTAATTGTAATGGAGTTGATTATTCAAATATTGATGAATTTAAAAAGTCACTAGGTATGGAATCTATGAATCAAAATGATTTCGCAAAATTGATGATTGATGAATTTATAAAATCTGGAAATAAATTATCAGATGCGAGGTTTAACTATCTTCTATACTTAAAAGGTGGTGATTTGGAACAACTAAAAAGTGATACTAAGAAGTTTGGATATAAACTAAGTGAAATAGGAAAGGGATATGAAATAATTAAGGAGGGTTTTCTTATTAAGAAGTATCAAATGTTTTTCGAAAATTATAAAAATAAATTAGACAAATAAGAAATTTTTATATATATTTGTAGTATGAGAAAAGTAATTAAATTAAAAGATGATTGTTATTTATGGACTGACTGCCTCGCAGATTAGTGATAGATAACTATTACCTATAATCTTCAACCCAGTTAGTTTTTCTAACTGGGTTTTTTTATATATAAAAATAAAAAATATATGAGAGAGGTTAAATGGGAAATAGTAGATAGAAATGATAAGTATGAGATATCAACAGATGGTAGAATAAGAAATAGAGCAACTGATAGAGAACTAAAAACCTCTATTAGAGGTGGGTACTTAAGTATTAAATTATATGGAGATGGTCACCATTTAATACACAGACTCGTAGCAGAAGCTTTTTTATTGAGAGATAATGACAAACAAATTGTAGACCACATAGATAGGAATAAGTTGAATAATGACGTTTCTAATCTGAGATGGATAAATAGATCAGATAATTTTATAAACTCTGATAGAGGTGATAAAGCCAGTTTGGTCACAAGGGTTAAATATTGTGGTGATATTGGAAAATGGAAAGTTCATCAACCTATGGGTAAAACTACTATCTGTAATTCAATTGATGATGTTTGTGAGGTTATGAAAATGGTTTATAAAAATGTTAAATCAAATTAAAAAAATATATTATGAAAAGAGTAAATGTAAATCAATTAGAAAACTTTATCGGACAAAAG
>Ga0116180_1003436_pt1 | contig 11941 bp, 12 predicted proteins | sample AD_UKC073_MetaG_FD_89804 | JGI IMG/M metagenome (GOLD analysis project Ga0116180, IMG submission 89804) | Active sludge microbial communities of municipal wastewater-treating anaerobic digesters from USA - AD_UKC073_MetaG | ecosystem: Engineered > Bioreactor > Anaerobic > Digestate | place: USA... | reverse complement strand
TCTGAGCAGGAAAGAAATGCCCAAACGCACTGACATCTCCTCGATCCTCGTCATTGGCGCCGGTCCGATTGTCATCGGGCAGGCGTGCGAGTTCGACTATTCCGGAACCCAGGCGATCAAGGCGCTGAAGGAGGAGGGGTACCGGGTGGTCCTGGTCAACTCCACCCCCGCCACGATCATGACCGATCCGGACATGGCCGACGCCACCTATGTGGAGCCGATCACGCCCGAGATCGTCGCGCGCATCATCGAGAAGGAGCGGCCCGACGCCGTCCTGCCGACGATGGGCGGGCAGACCGCGCTCAACACCGCGCTGGCGCTGTTCAATGATGGCACGCTGGAGAAGTTCGGGGTCAAGATGATCGGCGCCGATGCCGATGCGATCGACAAGGCCGAAGACCGCCAGCGCTTCCGCGAGGCGATGGACAAGATCGGGCTGGAATCGGCCCGCAGCGGCGTGGCGCATACGGTTGACGAGGCTTTTGCCGTGCTGGAACGCACCGGGCTGCCCTCAATCATCCGTCCCAGCTTTACCCTGGGCGGCACCGGGGGCGGGGTGGCCTATAACAAGGCCGAGTTTGAGGCGATTGTCCGCTCGGGCCTTGATGCCAGCCCCACCACCGAAGTGCTGATCGAGGAATCGCTGCTCGGCTGGAAAGAGTACGAGATGGAAGTCGTGCGCGATCGCAACGACAATGCCATCATCATCTGTTCGATCGAAAACGTCGATCCGATGGGGGTCCACACCGGCGATTCGATCACGGTCGCCCCGGCGCTGACCCTGACCGACAAGGAATACCAGATCATGCGCACGGCCTCGATTGCCGTGCTGCGTGAAATCGGCGTCGAAACAGGTGGTTCGAACGTACAGTTCGCAGTCAACCCGAAGGACGGGCGGCTGATCGTGATCGAGATGAACCCGCGCGTTTCGCGTTCATCCGCGCTGGCATCGAAGGCCACCGGCTTCCCGATCGCCCGGGTCGCGGCCAAACTGGCGGTCGGCTATACGCTGGACGAGATCACCAACGAGATCACCGGGGCGACCCCGGCCAGTTTCGAGCCGACGATCGATTACGTGGTCACCAAGATCCCGCGCTTTGCCTTTGAAAAGTTCAAGGGTTCCGAGCCGCTGCTCTCCACCGCGATGAAATCGGTCGGCGAAGTGATGGCGATCGGCCGTAACTTCAAGGAATCGGTCCAGAAGGCGCTGCGCGGGCTGGAAACCGGGCTTGATGGGTTCAACCGCGTGCTGGCGCTGGAAGGCGCGGGCCGCGATGCGGTGACCGCCGCGCTTTCGCAGCAGACGCCGGACCGGCTGCTGGTGATTGCTCAGGCGTTCCGCGAAGGCTTCACGGTTGAGGAAGTCCAGGCGATCACCCATTTCGATCCCTGGTTCCTGCGCCACATTGCCGAAATCATCGCCGAGGAAGTGCGGATTCAGGAAGACGGCCTGCCGACCGACGCAGCCGGGCTGCGGCGTCTGAAAGCGATGGGCTTTTCCGACAAGCGGCTGGCGGTGCTGGCGGTGCGCGGGGTCGGCGTGGCCGGCGGACTGGGCGAAACGCTGGCCGCGCGCTGTTCCGGGCTGCTCCACGATGCTCTGCGGGCGATGGCCGGGGCCACCACCGAGGAAGAGGTGCGGGCACTGCGCCACAAGCTGGGCGTCCACCCGGTGTTCAAGCGGATCGACAGCTGCGCGGCGGAGTTCGCTGCCGTCACGCCCTATATGTATTCGACCTATGAAGCCCCGCTGTTCGGCGCGCCGGAGTGTGAGGCGGAACCCAGCGACCGGCAGAAGATCGTGATTCTGGGCGGCGGCCCGAACCGGATCGGGCAGGGGATCGAGTTCGATTACTGCTGCTGCCACGCCTGCTTCGCGCTCGATGAGGCGGGCTATGAAACGATCATGGTCAACTGCAACCCGGAAACGGTCTCGACCGACTACGATACCTCCGACCGGCTTTATTTCGAACCGCTGACCGGCGAAGACGTGCTGGAAATCCTGCGCACGGAGCAGCAGAACGGGACTCTGGTGGGTGTGATCGTCCAGTTCGGTGGGCAAACCCCGCTCAAGCTGGCGCAGATTCTGGAAGACGCCGGGATTCCGATCCTCGGCACCTCGCCCGATGCGATCGATCTGGCCGAGGACCGCGAGCGCTTTGCTGCGCTGGTCAACAAGCTGGGGCTGAAGCAGCCAGCTAATGGGATTGCCCGCAGCCGGGATGAGGCCGCTGCCGTGGCGGGCCGGATCGGTTATCCGGTGCTGATGCGGCCGAGCTATGTGCTGGGCGGGCGGGCGATGGAAATCGTCGATAGCGAAGCCCAGCTCGATGACTACATCGCCACCGCCGTCTCGGTTTCCGGGGATAGTCCGGTACTGATCGACCAGTATCTGCGCGATGCGGTGGAATGCGATGTCGATGCCCTGTGCGACGGCGAACAGGTCGTCGTGGCGGGCGTGATGCAGCATATCGAGGAAGCCGGGATCCATTCTGGCGACAGCGCCTGCACCCTGCCGCCCTACAGCCTGCCCGCCGAGATCATTGCCGAGATGGAGCGTCAGGCCGAGGCGCTGGCGCTGGCGCTTGGCGTCAAGGGGCTGATGAACATCCAGTTCGCGGTGAAAGACGGCGAGGTTTACCTGATCGAGGTCAACCCGCGCGCCAGCCGGACCGTGCCGTTCGTCGCCAAGGCGATCGGGCAGCCGGTGGCCAAGATTGCGGCGCGGGTCATGGCCGGTGAAAAGCTCAGCACCTTCCCGCCGTTCAAGCGCGAGTTTGACTATATGGCGGTGAAGGAGGCGGTGTTCCCCTTCGCCCGGTTCCCCGGGGTCGATCCGGTGCTTTCGCCGGAAATGAAATCGACCGGTGAGGTGATGGGGATCGACAGCAACTTCCCGATTGCCTTTGCCAAGAGCCAGCTTGGCGCCGGTACGCGCCTGCCGGACGGCGGAGTGGCCTTCGTTTCGGTCAAGGACAGCGACAAGGCGGTGATCCTGCCTGCGGTCCGTCAGCTTATCGAACTGGGCTTCACCGTGATCGCGACTGGCGGGACCCAGCGCTATCTGGCGGAGGCCGGACTTCCGGTCGAACCGGTCAACAAGGTGGCCGAAGGGCGCCCGCACATCGTCGATCGGATCATCGATGGCGACGTGACGCTGATCTTCAACACCACCGAGGGTTGGCAGAGCCTGAAGGATTCGCAGTCGATCCGTGCTTCGGCGCTGCATGGCAAGGTGCCCTATTACACCACGGCGGCCGCTTCGGTCGCTGCGGCCCAGGCAATTGCTGCAATGCAAAAAACTGATCTTGAAGTGCGTTCATTGCAGGATTATTATAATATCTGAACAATCGCGCTTTCCCCACATCGCGACTGGACGGACCCGCAGCCGCAAGAGCCGCGGGACAAGGTCCTAGTCGCTGAGAAAGCGCGGCGAGGAGGAAGTGTTACAATGGCAAGTGTCGAAAAGCTGCCGATGCTGGCGGAAGGCTATGAGCGCCTTATTGCCGAGCTCAAGGCGCTGCGTGAAGAGCGCCCCAAGATCGTTGACGCGATCGAGGAAGCCCGCGCCCACGGCGATCTTTCGGAAAACGCCGAATACCATGCCGCCAAGGAGCGTCAGGGCCAGGTCGAAGCCACGATCGCCGATCTTGAGGACAAGGTCAGCCGCGCGCAGATCGTCGATCCGACGACGCTTTCGGGTGACAAGATCATTTTCGGCGCCACCGTCACACTGCTCGATGATGATGACAAGCCGGTGCGCTATCAGATCGTCGGTCCTTATGAGGCCGATGCCAAGCTGGGCCGGATCAGCTATGCCTCGCCGCTGGGCAAGGCCCTGATCGGACGGCGCGTGGAGGACGAGATCGAAGTCTCAGTCCCGGCCGGTGACCGGTTCTATGTGGTCGATCGGATCGAATTCATCTGATGCGAAAAGGCCCCGGGAAACCGGGGCCTTATACGTTTCAGCGCTTGATCATGTCCGGCTGAACCAAGCGGTGCAGGTGCACCACCACATATTTCATCTCGGCATCGTCAATCGTGCGCCGCGCCGCACTGCGCCAGGCTTCTTCGGCGCTAGCATAATCGGGGAACATTCCGACGAAATCCATGCTGTCGAGATCGGTGAACTCAAGCGTCTGCGGATCCTTGACGTGGCCGCCGAATACGAGGTGAAGTTTCTGTTCGGTCATCTGAAGCACCTGGGGAATGGGAGAGACTGCGCGCATAGGCGCGGCCCGTTTCCATGGCAAGTACCACCAAGGTCGCGGTTGGCTATTTTCTGAGGCGAGCAGCCAGCTTTATCGCCTCGGATGCGACCCGCACGCCGGTTGAGCGGGCGCTGCGCTTGGCGCTGCCCGCAACTTCACCCGCGCGGCGGCGGATCGGCGCGGTGCGTTCATCAAGCCGGTGCAGCCCGTCCCGTGCGCCTTCCTCGGCCGCGTCGCGCGCGCTGCGGCTCAAGGCGAGGGCAACTTCGGCTCCGGCAGCGGCCAGGCCCAGCGCGCGGCCGCCCAGCTTTGCTCCGGCACGTTTCGGCAGCACGGCACCCAGCAGCAGGCCCGCGCCTGCTCCTGCTGCAACCACCAGCCATGGGTATTCCCCGGCAAGGCTGCGCAGATCCTCAGGCGGACCGGCATCGTCCGGCGCATGGCGCGTGGGCAGGGTAGGCAGAGTGTCACTCTCGCGGGTCAGCCGCCCTTGCGATGCGGCGATCCGGGCCCGGACTCTTTCGCGCTTTTCGTCGGCGTCGCTCATGCTTCCTGCTCCTCGGATAGATCGGGGTGAACAGTATCAGTATCATCCTGAACATCGGCTTGCCCGAACCAGACCTGTGCGGCCTTCAGCAAGGGCTTACGAAAGGCCCACAGCGCCAGTGCGCCGACGGTGGCGGCAATCACCCCCTTGCTTTCACCGGCGATGGCAAGGCCCTTGTCGATCGCTTTGACGGCTTCGTCCTGCGCCTTGGCCTTGATCCGGGCGGGCACGGGGCGCGCGCTCAGATCGGATTTGACCTGGGCCAGCCGCAGATCGAACAGGCCGCGCGCGGCCTGACGGGTGGCGCGATCTTCGGACAGGCGGGTTTCGGCGTCGTTCACGCTTGCGCTTCCCGTTCAGCAATTTGCGATGCCGCGCGTTTCCAGCGCCGCGCCGCGGTCCATGCGGTGAGCGCCGCCGCCGTGAGCATCCCCGCAAAGACCGCCAGCGTCGCCGCGAACGGGCCGATCATCGGGGCCAGCATCAGAACCAGACCCAGGGTCAGGGCCATTAGCGCAAAGAACGCCAGAGCCAGGGCGAGGGCAGCCCAACCGGCCACCGACTTGGCAGCCTGCCCGGCCACCAGCGCCCGGCTCTTCTGGTAAGCAAGCTCGGCTTCGAGCAGGGTGCGACCGTCTTCCACCAGCTGTTGGACATCGGACAGCAACGAGCGCTCGGCCGCGTCGGGCTCAACCAGCGGTGGTTCGTCCTCGGCCATGCCCCCGGCGCCCTTTCGGATCAGGCCTCGTCAGATCCGCCCTTGAACAGGCGCGAGACCATGAAGCCGACAACCGCTGCAATACCCAGTGCCAGACCGGGCTTTTTGCGGACGAATTCCTTGGCGTCCTCACCCAGTTCATTGAGGTCCTTGGCCTCGATCTTGGCGGCGGTTTCCTGCATCGAGCGGGCGGCGCTGCGGGCGTAGTCGCCGTATTTCACGCCAAGTTTTTCGTTGATGGTTTCGGCATTGTCAGCCACGATCTTGCCCAGTCCGGCGATTGCATCGCTGGTCTTGGCCTTGCCTTCCTTGGCCAGTTCGCCGGCGCGTTCCTTGGCCTGACCGGCAATGTCCTTGGCTTCTTCAGCCCAGTCACCGCTCTTCGCAGCCAGCTGTTCCTTGTAGGCGCCGGCCTTGGCCTGGGCATCCTTCTGCAAGGTCTTGGCGCGGGTCTGCGCTTCGCTGGCAAGGGCCTGAGCCCCGGCCTTGGCTTCCTCGATCGCCTTGGCGAACTTGGCCTTGGCCTCGCCGGGTTCAGCGGCCTTGGGCGCAGCCTTGGCGGCAGCAGGCTTTCTGGTGGCGGCAGGCTTCTTTGCGGCGGTGGTCTTAACGGTCTTGTCGGTGGTCTTGGCCATGGCTCGAACCCTTTCATGTGCCCGGTGGGGCGCTGAGACTTATCTGGTAACGCCTGCGCGCCGTTGCAAGTTCTCTATGCGGCTCAATCTGCTGCAATGCAACTTGCCTCCGGGGGCGCGGCTGGTAAAGGAGCGCGCGTAAGCGCAAGAGGAGCTGCCCCCATGACCGCGATCATTGACATCCACGCCCGCGAAATCCTTGACAGCCGGGGCAACCCCACGGTCGAAGTCGATGTTCTGCTGGACGACGGCAGCTTTGGCCGCGCTGCGGTGCCTTCGGGTGCATCGACCGGCGCGCACGAAGCGGTTGAACTGCGCGATGGCGACAAGGCCCGCTATCTGGGCAAGGGCGTGCTGAAGGCAGTCGATGCCGTGAATTCCGAGATCAGCGACGCGCTGCTCGGCTTCGACGCCGAGGATCAGCGCGACATCGACGCGATCATGATCGAGCTGGACGGGACCGAGAACAAGGCCCGCCTCGGCGCCAACGCAATCCTCGGCACCTCGTTGGCGGTGGCCAAGGCCGCAGCCAATGCGCGCGGTCTGCCGCTTTATTCCTATGTCGGCGGGGTTTCGGCCCACGTCCTGCCAGTGCCGATGATGAATATCATCAACGGCGGCGAACACGCCGATAACCCGATCGACTTTCAGGAATTCATGATCATGCCGGTCGGCGCGCCGACCCTGGCCGAAGCCGTGCGCTGGGGCGCGGAAGTGTTCCACACCCTCAAGAAGGGCCTGCATGAGAAGGGGTTGGCAACGGCGGTTGGCGATGAGGGCGGCTTCGCGCCGAACCTGTGCAGCACCCGCGCCGCGCTAGATTTCGTCATGGAATCGATCGGCAAGGCCGGTTTCAAGGCCGGAACCGACATCAAGCTGGCGCTGGACTGCGCCGCGACCGAATTCTTCAAGAACGGCAAGTACGAGATCAGCGGCGAGGGCCTCTCGCTCAGCCCGGTCGAAATGGCCGATTATCTCGCCGCGCTGTGCGCCGACTACCCGATCATCTCGATCGAAGACGGGATGAGCGAGGACGATTTCGAAGGCTGGAAGGCCGTGACCGACAAGCTCGGCAGCACGGTCCAGCTGGTCGGCGATGACCTGTTCGTCACCAACCCCAAGCGTCTGACCATGGGGATCGAAAAGGGTCTCGCCAACTCGCTGCTGGTCAAGGTCAACCAGATCGGCTCGCTATCGGAAACGCTCGATGCGGTCAGCATCGCCAACCGCAATGGCTATACCGCGGTCATGTCGCACCGCTCGGGTGAGACCGAGGATTCGACCATCGCCGATCTGGCGGTCGCGACCAACTGCGGCCAGATCAAGACCGGCTCGCTTGCCCGCTCGGATCGGCTTGCAAAGTACAACCAGCTTATCCGGATCGAGGAAGAGCTGGGCGATGCCGCGCACTATGCCGGGGCGGGGGCTTTCGGACGCCTCGCTTAAGCCCATTGCCAGGTCCTCTCTTGTTGTTTAATCGTTCGGTTAAACAACAAGAGAGAGGATCCCGATGGGCGCTATTCCATCGCATCCAGATGCCATTGAACCTGCCTGGCTGAGCGATCGGTTGCGCGCGGTCGGGGTTTTGGGCGATGGTAATGTCGCCGCGATCCGCTGGGAACCGATTGGTACCGGACAGGTTGGCGATTCGGTACGGTTTCACCTGACCTATGATCGCCCCGGCGCCGGTCCCGCCACTCTGGCCGGCAAGTTTCCTGCGGCCGATGCGATGAGCCGGGGGACCGCTGCCGCCTTTGGGCTCTATGCCAAGGAAGTTGGCTTTTACCGCGATTTGGCGCCGCATCTGGACGTGCGGGCACCCGGTGTTCTGGCGGCTGAAATTGCCGAAGACGGGGTCGATTTCATTCTGCTGTTCGAGGATCTGGGGCCGGCCAGAGGCGGCAATCAACTCGCGTCTTGCTCTGCTGATGATGCCCGTGCGGCCATCCGTCAGGCCGCCGCGATCCACGCGCCTAGTTGGAACAATGCCGCCTTGACGGAATTGGACTGGCTCCAGCCCCGGCCGGGCCAGTCCGAGCAGGCCAAGGGCCTCTATGGCAATGCTCAGGTGATTTTCCGCGAGCGCTATGCGGACAGCCTAGAGCTGGAATTCATGGCGATTTGCGAGGAACTGAACGAGGCACGGGATCTGTGGTTCGGCCGCGAAGGCGGGCCGAAGGGTATCGTCCACGGCGATTTCAGGCTCGACAATATGCTGTTCGATATCAAGGGCGGCGATGAGCCGATCGCCGTGCTCGATTGGCAGACCGTGGCCGCGGGGAACCCGCTGGTGGACATCGGCTATTTCCTGGGAACCGGGATCGGCGATGCGCTGCGCCAGGCCCATGAGGGCGAACTGCTCGATCTCTATTGTGCCGAAATGACCGCGCGCGGGGTGCCACTCACAACGGACGCGATCTGGGACGACTATGTGCTTGGCGCGATCCACGGCATTTCCACCGCCGTATTCAGCGCCGCCTATGTCGAACGGACGGAGCGCGGCGATGCCAACTTCCTCTCCATGGCCCGCGGCGGCTGCGCATTGGCGCTGCAGCACGGCAGCATTGCCAAACTGAAAGGCTGATCCGATGGTTCTGACCAAGGGCGACGACTATCCGCTGCACCAGACGCCCGAGCCGGTGGCCTATGCCGGGACCGACCGGAACTTTTACGACCGCTATTTCTTCAACGGCTATGCTCCTGACGGTTCCGGGTTTTTCGCGGTGGCGCTGGGGGTCTATCCGCACCTCAACGTGATGGATGCGCACTTCTCGGCGATCCGCGATGGGGTGCAGTACAATCTCCATGCCAGCAAGGAGCTTGGGATGGAGCGGCTTGACCTGCAGGTCGGACCAATCCGGATCGAGATTGTGGAACCGCTGCACAAGCTGCGCGTGGTTGTCGATGGCGAAGGACTGAAAGCTGATCTGACCTTCTCCGGCAGGGCCTTTCCGATAGAGGAGCCGCGCTTCGTCCACCGGATCGGGCCGCGCACCTTCATGGATTACACCCGATTGACCCAGAACGGGCACTACACCGGATGGATCGAAGTTGACGGCGTACGCCAGGAATGCGCACCAGGCACCGCCGGAACCCGCGACCGATCCTGGGGCGTGCGGCCGATCGGCGCGCGCGATGAGCAGCCACATGGAACCGGGGTGGTCCCAGGCTTCTTCTGGCAGTGGACCCCGATCAACTTTGCAGACCGATCGGTGTTCTTCCACGTCAACGCCGATGCCAGGGGCAACAAATGGAACACCCGCGCGGTGATCGCGCCGGATGGCGCCGATGCGGCGGCGCTGTTCGATACCGATGGCGAAATGGTATCGACGATGGTCAAGGGCACCCGCTGGCCAGAGAAGGGCACCCTGGTGATCGACGGTCCGGACGGACCCGAAACCCTCACCCTCGAACCCGTCGGCCGGTTTCAGATGCGCGGTATCGGCTACACATCACCCAAATGGGGCCATGGCCTGTGGCATGGCCCCCTGGCGGTCGAGCGTGAGGACTTCGGCCTGACGCAGTGCGACCCGGGATCGATGGACAATTACCATGTCCAGCTGCCCTGCAAGGTCACCAGTGACAAACACGGCGAAGGCTTCGGCGTGTTCGAACAGCTGATTATCGGCCCTTACAAGCCATATGGCCTGAAGGAATTCATGGACCTGGGCTGACCGAAATCAGGCGGCGGAAACCGCCTTGTTCAGCCGGGTGATCTGATCGGGCATCAGCTCGATGTCGATCGCCTCGATCAGTTCGTCGAGCTGGTCGGCGGTAGTCGCACTGGCGATCGGGGCGGCGATGCCGGGCTGATCGAGCAGCCATGCCAGGGCAACCTGGGCGACGGTGGCTTCACAATCGGCCGCGATCTGATCCATGATCGCCAGCAGGGCCGGGCCATTTTCGGCATATTTCTTAAGACCGGCACCGCGCGGATAGCGATCGAAATCGGCGGGTTTGCGGTACTTCCCGGTCAGGTAACCTGAAGCCAGGCCATAGAACGGCAGCATCGCGATGTCGTTCGCGACGCAGAAGTTCTGGAAATCCGGATCGAAGTCAGCGCGTTCCAGCAGGTTGTACTGGTTCTGCAGCACGCCATAGCCGGGTACCCCGCGCGCCTTGGCCGCAGCCAGAGCGCCGCGCAGGCGTTCTTCGGTGAAGTTGGAGGCACCAGCCTCGCGCACCTTGCCCGCCGCGATCAGGGCGCCGAAGCCTTCTGCAACCTCTTCCTGCGGCGTTTCGGGATCGTCGCGGTGGGCATAGTAGAGGTCGATGTAATCGGTCTGTAGCCGTTCGAGTGACTGGGCCAGCTGCCGTTCCAGCACCTCGGGCTTTAGCCCGCCGGACTTGCCATCAACATTGGTCTTGGTTGCGATCCGCATATCGCGGCGCACCCCGCGCTCCTTCATCCAGGCCCCGATCACGGCTTCGCTTTCGCCGCCCTTGTGGCCGGGAACCCAGAAGGAATAGCACTCGGCGGTATCGACCATGCGCCCGCCGGCCTCGTAAAAGGCGTCGAGAATTTCAAAGCTGGTGTCCTGATCGGCGGTCCAACCAAACACGTTGCCGCCAAGCACCAGCTTGAGGCCTGAGAGCGAGGGATGGCGGCTCATGCGAATTTCTCCTTGACGGCGAGCAGCGCAAGCGCGGCCTTGGCTGCTTCGCCGCCTTTGTCCTTTTGCTTCGGATCGGCGCGGACCAGCGCCTGTGCCTCGTTCTCAACGGTCAGGATGCCGTTGCCGATCGCGAATCCGTCCATGGTCAGCGCCATGATCCCGCGCGCGCTTTCCCCGGCGACGATTTCGAAGTGATAGGTCTCACCCCGGATCACCACCCCGATCCCGACGTAGCCGTCATACAACTGGGCCTGATCGGCAAGGGCAATCGCCCCCGGAATTTCGAGCGCGCCGGGGACGGTGATCACGTCCACCTGGTGCCCGGCGGCCTTCAGTGCTGCGCTGGCGCCGGAAACAAGCATATCGTTGAGGTGATCGTAGAAGCGGGCTTCGACGATAAGAAAACGGGCCACGGGACTATCCTTTTGTTTCGTATTCCGGGGAGGGTTGGGGCTGGATCAATCGCCCTTGAAGACGGGCTTGCGCTTTTCAAGGAAGGCGTTGACCGCTTCGGCATTGTCCTTGGTGGCGTGGGCCACGGCCTGCATCGCGGCCGACATTTCGAGCACCTGGCCGATGCTCATCGATTGGGCATCCCAGATCAGCCGCTTGGCCATCCGCACCGCGAACGACGGGTTGCAGGCGATCCTCCGGGCCATGGCGCGGGCGGCATCCATCAACTCCGCATCGGGCACCACCTGATTGACCAGACCGATCTTCAGCGCTTCCGCCGCGTCGATCGTTTCGCCGGTCAGGGTCAGTTCGGCCGCCTTTGAAAAACCTACGATCCGCTGGATCAGCCAAGCCCCGCCATCGCCCGGGATGATTCCCAGTTTGACGAAACTTTCGGCAAATTTGGCGCTTTCGCCCGCGACGCGCAGGTCGCACATACAGGCAAGGTCAAGCCCGGCGCCGATCGCCGGACCGTTTACCGCCGCGATCACCGGCACTTCCAGCGCAGCGAAGGCGAGGGGGAGGCGCTGGATCCCGCTCTTGTAATTGCGGCGGGTGCGTGCCGGGAGGCTGGCATTGAGCCCGCCCGAATCCGGGCGCATCGCCTTGAGGTTGCCGCCTGCCGAAAAGGCTGGACCCGCGCCGGTCAGGATCGCGACCCGAACCTTGGGATCGTCCTCCATCCGGGCCAGCGTATCGAGCAGGCTTTCGATCAGGTCGAGGTCAGAGATCGGATTGCGCATCTCCGCCCGGTTGAGCGT